>Ga0065697_1001190_pt1 | contig 25458 bp, 23 predicted proteins | sample AntLakMe24m_08um_FD_59086 | JGI IMG/M metagenome (GOLD analysis project Ga0065697, IMG submission 59086) | Hypersaline microbial communities from Antarctic Deep Lake - 24m 0.8um v2 (version 3) | ecosystem: Environmental > Aquatic > Non-marine Saline and Alkaline > Hypersaline | place: Deep Lake... | reverse complement strand
GGGCGACCTCCTCGATCCCCCGGCCCGGCACGTACGGGCTGGTCGCGGAGAGATCCCGTGGTTGCATGGTCGTGAGAAGCAGACGCCAGCCCTTAAGCGTGATTACACGTCCTCGCGGCGCGCAGCGACAGGCCAGCGCCGAGGGGCGTTGGCTGCGGTCGGAGCCGATTACTTAATAGAGTCAGCGCCCACACGCTCGGACGTCGGGCCCAAACTCGGTTTCGAGTAGCGCCGGAACGTCTTCCGGCTGCACGTCCGAGTACCACTCGTTTCGCGGCTGGATCGAAATCGCGGCCCCGCCCTCGCTACAGAGGCCGAGACAGTCGGTTTCGGTTACGGATACCGTCGACCAGAAAGCGTCCCGATCTCGGAGCCACCCTTTGACGGCCGCGAGGGTTTCCTCGCCGCCAGCGTCGGCACAGCAGGCGTACTCCGAGTCGCGTGTCTGCGTGCAGACGAAGACGTGAGCGTCGAGTCGCTCGCGGTGCTCGTCGGTTCGGTGCTTCATGCGGACTCCGTCGGCGCTGATTCGGGAGCATGGGCGACGGTCGACGACTCCCCGCGCCGCTGGAGCCAACCGAACGTCGCGGCGATCAGCAGCCAGATCCCCGCCTGCCCAACGATGACCATCGCTTGGTAGGCTACAATGAGATCAGTCGACAGTCCTGGATGGGTGACGACCGTCGGCGTCACGACTGGCAGGACAAGCATCGCTCCGACGACCGGAGCCAGCCCGGCAGCGATGCCGAGCAGCCGGTAACGGGCTGCGGTTCGCCGGTAACCGGCGACAGCGGCCGCCGAGACGGCCGCACCGACGAGGACGAGGCTGCCGTAGATCGCCAGCCGGATGTCGACCGGGTAGAGGTGTTCGGCTACCGGTGCTGCGGGCGGCAGGACGAGCCACGGGGTCGCCGAGACTGTCAGGAAGCCACAGCCAGCGAGTACATAGCTCCGGGCCGTCCCCGTTCCCGGCAGCGCCGGTTCGAAAACGAACATGGCGAGACCGAAGACGCCGCCGAGGAACACCGCCCACAGCAGGCCACCGCCGATACTGACGAGGGCAGTGGTCGACTCGGCGACGACCCGGCCCGATTCGGCGGCGTGGTGGCCGTGATCGTGACCGGCGTGGTGCAGGTACTCGGTTAGCGGATTGGCGACGAACGCCATGAACAGCCCGTAGGCGATTCCGGCGACGCCACCGGCGAGCACGCCGCGTTTGAGGTAGTCGATCATCGCTCAGTGGCAGACGATGCCAGCGGCGTGCCGGAAGTTGTGGAGTGATTCGTGGGCCAGCGGCTCCTGGAGGACGACCAGTGTGAACGTGATCGCCGCAGCAAAGGCCAGCAGCGTCGAGGCCTCCTGGGGCGTCAGCGTTGCGCGTACGGTCCGAAATCGGTCTGAAACGGTTTCGTCTGTCATCGTCATAAACTCTACTTGTGCTTCTGAAAATTCGATTGTAAAACTTCTGGTTCGGGGGAGCGATCACTGGGGTCGCTGTTCGGATCGGCCGGGCTCCTCGGCCCACGGCTCCTTTCCATTGAGGGAGACGGCGGCCTGTCCGCTCGTTTCGTCGAAGACGTGGTGGGTCCGCGGGTAGGCAAGCGAGATATCGGTCCCCGCGAGTTCCTCCTGGATGCGCCGGAACACCTTCGACCGAACCCGTGTCGGGTGGTAGGGTTCGAAGACCCAAAACCGGAGTTCGATGGTCGCTCCGTGGTCGCCGAAGGCGGTGACGAAGGCGGTCGGGGCTGCGGGGTACTTCTGGCCGCCCATACGCATCGCAGGCCCGCCGTCGACCAGTTCATCGACGCTCCGGCCCGCGGCCTCTAGGCGGTCGACTGCCGCATCCAGATCACTTTCGTAGGTGACAGTCAGCTCGACCGAGAGCCACGAGCGTTCGTCGTCCTCGCTGTAGTTGATCACGTCCCGCCGATGAATGGAATCGTTGGGGATCACCAGCGTTGTGTTTTCGAGGGTATGGACCTTCGTATACCGGAGGGTGATCTCCCTGACGTACCCCAACTGGTCGGTGTCTTCGAGTTCGATCATATCGCCAACCTCGTAGGGGCGATTGACCAGCACGAACAGCCCGTTTATCAGGCTCCCGAGCAGCGGCGCGAGGATGTAGGCGATCGCCGCAGTCAGCACCGTCACCGACAGCAGGATGTTCTCGGGTTCGTAGCCGAAGACGTTGGCAACGGTGAACAGCGCAAACACCATCACGATCGCCCGCAAGACGCCAAGGATCGTCTCGGTGACGCTGACGCGCTGGAGATGGGTGATCGCCCACGGCCGGATCGTCCGTGCGACGGCTTTACCGCCGTACCAACTGACAACGAGAATCAGTATCGCGGTAACCACCGGAGCACCCGTTCGGAGGGCTTCGGGGATCAACTGGCCCAGCGAGTTCTGCAGGAACCGAAGCATACGTCGACCGATTTACCGCGGAGCGGGACAGGGTTACTGTCCACCTACCGATGAGTAGCCGTCGACTATCGCTCTGATAGCCGTCAATGATCATCCCGATAGTCGCCGACTACCGGTCGACCTCACCGGCTGGGTGCCCGAACGTCGTGTTCCAGCGTGCCGATTCCTTCGATCTCGACTGCCACGTGGTCGCCACCCGATAGCGGTCCGACCCCGGCGGGTGTCCCGGTCGAGATTACGTCCCCGGCTTCGAGCGTGAGATGCGTCGTGATCTCGGCGATCAGCTCCGGCACCGAAAAGATGAACTGGTCGATCGAGGAGGCCTGCTTGGTCTCGTCGTTTACCCGGAGTTCGATACTGGCGTCTTCTGGCACCTCGTCGGGTGTTGCGACGACTGGGCCCATCGGGGCGGCGTTGTCGAAGGCCTTGCCACGAACCCAGTTTTGTTCCGTATCTTGATCGTCTCGATTCGAGATGTCGTTGAGGCAGGTGTAGCCTTCCACCACGTCCATCGCCGCCTCGGCGTCGACGTTCCGACACTGCTCGCCGATGACCACCGCGAGTTCGGCCTCCCAGTCGACGCGCTCCTTGCCTTCGGGGAGCCTCACCGTACTCTCGTGTGCGGCGACTGTGTTTGGGGTCTTGAAAAACAGCAGCGGCCGCTCCGGAAGCTCGCTGTCGCGTTCGGCGGCGTGGTCGGCGTAGTTGAGTCCGACACAGACGATCTTGGAGGGTTCGCAGGGTGGAAGCACGTTGACGGCGTCCAGCTCGTAGCTGTCGTCGCCGAATCGAACCGTACCGTCTTCGAGTTTGCCACGTCGAACCGAACCAGCCGGATCGCGGAAGCGGATGTGCTTCATACACCGACGTTCCGTCCAGCGAATAAAAGCGTTTGCCAGCGTTTGGCGGGTCGACTACCGCGCTAACGGCATCGCGTAACTCGTCTCCTCCTCGATGACGAGCTCCCACGTTCGCTCGCAGTCACAGTCGACCTGCTCGAAGACAGTCTCGTCCTGTCGGAGATCGAAGTCCTTGATCGCCTTCTGGACTCTGTCGTCGCACTCTCCGCAGTTGTGGGCTCCGCGATCCGAGCCGTGGCCGACCGGATCGGAGACGACGATGGCATCGACGTCAGCGGTCCGCTCCAGGACATCCGCAACCGACCAGAGCCACGGCGGTCGGTACCCACCTTCGCGAAACAGTTCGTTGACCATCGTGTACTGCTGGACGTTACAGGGGTTCGATCGACACCGTGTGACAGCCCTCGACATCGGCACAGCGGCGGATCGAGTCGACCATGTCGTCCCGTGCTTCCCGCTCCGAGAGGAAGGGGCGGTTTCATCAGCAGATAGGCCTTGACACCTGCGCCCGCCTCCTTGGCGGTCGCACAAGCGTCCTCGAAATCCGCGAACTCGAAGTATTTGTTGACACAGTCCTTGCGGATGCGGTCGGTCGCGGTTTCGAGGCCGACCGCCACGTCGACGTCCAGGCCGTGGTCGGTGAAATCGGTGATTTTGTCGTGGTCGACGAAATCCGGTAAGGACTCCAGGACGATCCGCTCGCGGTCGCCGAACGTCTCGGCGATGGCCTGCCGGGTTTCGGCCGGGACCTCCCGCTCGTCGAGGAACGAACCGGAGGTGTAGATTTTGATGAGGTCGGCGGGCTCGTCGGTATTCTTGGCTTCGTGGTCGAGACAGGCCTGGATCTGGTCCATTAGCGCCTCGTGTTCGACGGTGCCGCCCTCGACGCTCTCGGCGACGTAGCCACACATCGTACAGCCCCCCGCCCGTGCCCACCGGCAGCCACCGGTGTTGAGTATGATCGTCAGCGACTCGTAGACGCCGTCGGGGGTGTTGTCCTCGTCGACCCAGACGCGGGTCGGCTCGTGTGGGTCGTAGTGTTTCTCCTTGAGGCCGCGGATCTCGCGCATCACCGAATTGTGTGCGTCCATCCCGCGCCCGTCCTCGTAGACTTCGGGGCTCGGCTTGCTCATTGGCGGTGGTACTCGCCAGAGTGGTAAAACCGCATCGCAGTCGACCGACTTGCAGCCGACCTACGACATCAAATAGCGTGTTTGCTGGTCGACAGGCTGGCCGACAGTAACGTCCCTAAGCGGAGCGCTGGTCAGTGTAGCAACGACAGCAGCACGTATCCGCAATGTCTGCGTGGAGGGCCGTCTGCGACAGCGGGGGGAGTGTGGCGACAGTCGTGGTGGGGCTGTCACCACAGTCGAAGAGTGACAGACGTGGTGGGGCTGTCACCGTGGTGGAATAGTGACAGATGTGGTGGGGCTGTCACCGTGGTGGGATAGTGACAGTCGTAGCAAACTGTCACCGCTGTGGTGTGGGACTAGCTGTGTCGACCGACCGGCGGGAGCATGACCGCAGACGGTTCGTCTGCGGCCGGTTGCTCACCGTCGGCTGTGACACATTCCCTTAGAATACCGGTGTATAAATAACACTTATACCTACCAGCATAGGGTGTATAGAATCGGGATACCTATGTGTATAGGTTAATCTCGATTGACGATCACAGGGATGAGAATCGACCGGCTATTCGGGAGAACGTGTTCACGAATACACCGGCTGTTCCTGTTCGAACAGAGCTTCGAGTAGCTTCCGTTCTCCGGCCCGAAGATGCTGAAGGAACGTCGGCCCGGCGATGCCGAGCCGGTCGGCGATCGCTTCGCCGGTGTTGTCCCGTGGCCACGCGAAGAAGACGGCGTGGTAGGCCGCCTGGATCGTCTCGTGTTGGCGGTCGGTAAGGGTTTCTTCGAGCTGTTCGCGGAACCCCTGTGGGGTGTCGGCCGTCGAATCGAGCTGGCGTTTGGCTCGTAGCTCCGCTGCAGTGAACGTCGACTCGAACAGTTCGGCCAGCGTCCGCACGTCGGTCGTATCCGGGACAGTCATCGAAACCGTGCCGCGACCCTCGGCGGCACGGAACTCCGTGAGCGAGACACCCTGATCGGTGATACAGTCGATCACCGGGCTCCCGTCGGTCGTCAGCGTCGCGACGAAGCAGTCGTCGCGTTCGACCAGGACGGTCGGTTCGTCGATCCCCATCCGCTCGGCCTCCTGGATGAACGCCGTCGGTTCGGCCCCCTCCACGAAGACGAACTGCCGGAGCCGCCCGTCGGAGCGCGTGCTCAGGCTCTCGATGGTGAGCGTACAGTCGACGGACGTCGAGAGTTCGACGAGATGGTCCCGCTCGCAGTCGATCTCGAAGACGACCTCGGTGTCGGCGTCGCCGACAAGCGCCCGCCGCTGTTCGGCCGTCCGGAGCGCATACCCGATGGTCTCGCCGAGTTCGGCCAGCACGTCCTGTTCCCGGTGGCCGACGGAGGTGCTGTCGGACGCATACACGATCAGCACGTCGTAGAGGATCTCGTTGTGCGTGATCGGCACCAGTACCGATGTCCCCCCGTCGGCCTCCGTCTCGGGGTCGGTCACGTATCTGAGGCTCGTCTCAGAATCCGACTTGTTGGGTGTTTCGACCGCCACCTGTCGGCGGTCGATGACGGTTTTCGAGCGTTTCGGCACTGTAGCGGTCGCCCAGCGAGATCGGCGAGTCGACCGTGACGTTGGCACCGAGTCCGGCCTTCGCTCGCGGGGTGAGCCGATCCGTTTCGAGATCGTACTCGCCGATCCAGGTGTAGGCATACCGGTCCTCGCCGACGAGTCGTTCGCAGACCAACCGTTCGATCTCCCGCTGTGAGCTGACGCTCGTGATCGCCCGGTTGACCGACCGGATCACCTGGTTGGTCTGTCTGAGCGAGGCCAACTCGGTGCGCTGGCGTTCGAGTTCGCGTTTCCGCTCGTCGAGCAACGCGGCCTGTTCGAGCCGGGTCAGCGCGCTTTCGGCGTTGGTCGCCACGATCAGGATTCCGTCTCGCAGGTAGTCCACCATCGCGTCGGTCCCACCGGTTCGGCCGACTAATACGCCGTGATTCCCCAGTGAGACCCAACAGCTCACGGTGTCGAGCTCTTGGACCGTCCCTGGCTCGACGACGACCGGCTCGTCGGTCTCCAGGGCGGTCGACATCGGCTCGGCGGTCGGGAGCTCGGTCCGGAGGCTCCCGTCGAGCCCGCTGTGGGCAACGAGCGAGCGCCCGTCGGACCGCGATTTGATGACGGCGGCGTCCTCGAATCCCAGCGTCTCGCAGGTGAGGTCGATCGCCGCCTCGTAGACCGCTGTCGGCGAGGTTGCACGAATAAGCCGGTTGGCATCGGTCGCCAGCGCCTCGTTGGTCTTCTCCCGCTGCATCTGCTCGACGGCGTTCCGCACCCGGTTGGCCAGTAGATCCGGCTGCTCGATCGCCGTCGACTTCTCCATATACTCGGTGGCACCCTTTTGGAGGGCTTCGCTGGCGATCTCGCCGCCACCGTGGCCCGTCAGCAACAGAATCGGGAGTTCCGGGCGCTGCTGTGAAACCTCGGCCAGCAGTTCCATTCCGTCCATCGCCGGCATCCGGTAGTCGGTTATCAGGCAGTCGAGATCGTCGTGGAGCTGCTCTGAGACCTGCCGTGGCCGCGATTCGGTTTCGAACCGGAGCTCCGAGACCGCTTCACATCGATTGGTAATCACATCAAGAGATTGGGGGTCGTCATCGACGTAGAGCACCCGGATCGACCGAGACATGACCCTTATTTAATACCGGTGCTACTTAATGTTCTGTATTATTAATGATCAGAGAAGACGAACGGTACGCGTCGGCTACTCGACAAACCGGTCGCTAACGTCGTCGTCGGGGACCATACACTGGTCTTTCTTGCCGAACCAGTCATATCGATTCTCGGCGACGAAGTCGTAGATGCGGTCACGGAGGCCACGGGGGAGCAGTCGACCGAGCGACAGCAGTCGGTAGATCCCGCCGAGCCGTTCGCCGACGCGGATCGCCGCGTCGGATTTGGTGTAGGCCTTCCCATCGTCTACCAACACGACCGTTTCGAGATCGTCGGTCGACAACCCTACCGACTCCTGGACCCTCTCGCCAAGGTCGGACTGCAACGGCGCAAACCTGATTGTCCCTTCGGGATCTCGCGGAATGATGAACTGGATCGCGCCGTTACAGAGGTTGCAGACCCCATCGAACAGCAGGATCGGATGGTCGTCACTCTCGGCGATCGGTGACTTTTCAGCGGTCGTCATCGGTGGCTCCTGTCATAGCGGGCTGCCTGTGCTCATATTGGGATTGAGATTATAAATGCCTGTTCGGTCGACTACCGCTCTCTGACGTGTCGGACTTGGCTGGCGACCCCGCGTGTCGACTCGACCATCTCGAAGCCGCTCATCTCGGCGCGACCGATCCCGAAGGCTTTGGGCCCCCGAATCACGACCTCGTCGCCCGGCCGGATCGACTCGCTGGCGTCGACGACGCCCGGCGCGAGCACGCTGCCGTGGGGGACGAAGCCGTCGATTTCGACGACCTTCGTGGGGGCATCGCTGCCGACCCAGCGGTCGGCTCCCTTCAGGGTCATCGCTAACATCCCGTACTGCGGGACCATCGTCGCCAACTGCTCGCCGTCGCTGTCCCGGACCTGGAGTTTGGGATACCGGCCCGTCGTCCGGATCTCGATATCGCCGAACAGGGCATCGCCCGCGTCGGGGCCGAACTGGTAGTCGGCGATGGCTTTGACCGTGTTGTGCTGCCGTTCGCGTTTGCCGTATTTGAGTTCGCCCTCCAACGTGGCCGCGAGGTTCCCCAGCGAGTCGGTCGCGGTGGGGTGGCCGTCGACCGTGTACTCGAATTCCAGTGGGGAGTCCGCCTCAACGCGCTCAACGATATCGCGGTAGCCATGCTCGGGGACGTGGGCGATCACCCGCGAGTAGTCGTTGCGGTCGAGATAGCGCCGGAGGACTGCCGCCACGAATTCCTTTTCGTCTTCGGACCAGCGGCCCGTCACGACCGAATCGTAGTGTTGGGCCGGGTAGGTCAGTTCGAGTTCCTGCGGGACGACGCCGATGGGCGAGGTCATCGAGACGGTGTGGCCCCGGTAGGCGATGACGTCGTGGAACTGACCGTGGCTCTGGGAGTCGCTGTAGGGTTTGCGGGCTGAACAGGGGACGAGCACCAACGGATTATCGAATCGATTCCGGTAGCGGCTGGTCACGCGGTCAGCAAACCGCTGGATCTCCACTCGGCGGAGCGAATCGCTGGTGGCTGCGGCGAGTTCGTTGTTTCTGACCACCGGGGTTCGGGTTTCGAGATAGCTGTACTGGCTGTCGAACTCCCGGAAGGCGGCGGTCAGCCAGTTGTCGTGGCGGGCTTGGCCCTCGATGTAGTCGCGGAGCAGACCGGCCCGAATCCGTTCTCTGACCCGCCGGAGTTCGGCGCTCAGTGCATTGACGTTGTGATCGATGCAGTCGGCTTGGCCGAACTCCTCGCGCGGTTGTTGACAGGCCGGACAGGCACACGGGAGTTCGTCGAGGTCTTCCAGGAAGGCCTCGCCATCGCTCGTGAGATACATTCCCTGACTGCCTTTGACCTTCGCCAGTTTGGCGTCGACCCCGTCAACGCCCGCATACACCAGCGTGGCGACGTTGAGCGGTGTGGCAACCCCCGAAAGGACGAGCGCGGTATCTGTTGGAAGCGCCTCTTTCGCGTTGACGATCGCGTCTTTGAGCCCTTCGCCGTGGCCGACAAATCCGGATGCGTCACTCAAAATGTAGGCGTCGACACCGAGTTCGTGGGGCGATTCGGAGGAGACGACCGCTGCAGCCGGGAAGTCGACATCGATGGCGTCGGTAGCAAAGGCATCTCGGACTTCCTCGCGTGTCCCGGCGGGCAGCGAGCGGTGTGGCAGGATCGTCAGCTGGTCGTCGTTGCCCTCCGGCATCGGCTGGTCGGCAGTCCAGCGGCTCCCGCTGTCGACCAGTACGTCGTCGAGCAGCGCCGGCGTCCGGACCGGCGTCGAAAGCCGCAGTTCGCCGAGCCGGGCCGCGCCGTCCCGGTCGAGAACCTCGAAATACGTAGTCATACCCACTCTGGGCAGGCGAGGGTCAACTATCTTGCTTTCTGTCGGCCGCCTCAACCCCGAGGCTTTTCGATCCGCCCCCCGAACGCCCAGTATGGAGCCGACTGGCGCGTGGGACCGCGAGCGAACCGAGACGTTTCTCGAAAGCCAGACGATCCCTCTCCGATTGTCTTGTCACACGCAGGCCGACGCCCTGTGGATGCTCTCGCTGTGGTACCGCTACCGCGACGGGGCGCTGTGGTGTGCCACCAGTGCCAGCGCCGACGTGGTCGACTACCTCACCCACGACGACCGGGTTGCCTTCGAGATCTCGACCAACCAACCCGCATATAAGGGCGTCAGAGGGAACGGGACTGCGAGTATCGACCCGGACCCGGATAAAGAGCTCCTGGAAGCCCTGCTCGGACGCTATCTCGATGGCACCGACTCGCCGCTTGCCGAGCGACTGCTCTCGCCCGACCGCGAGGAAGTCCGGATTCGGATCGATCCGGGTCGCGTCTACACGTGGGATTTCAGTAAGCGAATGGCTGGCTCGGTCACGGACGACTCTCGGTAGCCACTGACTACTCCAAACAGCTGACTGCTTCGACCTTTTTTAAATGATAGCCACCGCCTACGTCTGGGTATCGAGAAACAGTCGGAGTTCCCTCCGGTAGGCGTCGGTCTGGTCTTCGACGACCCAGTGGTTGGCCTCATCGAGCCCGACGAGTTCGGCGTTCGGAATCTCCGATTCGAGCCGTTCAGCATACGAGATGGGTTGAAACTCGTCGTCGGCACCCCAGAGCAACAGTGTAGTGGCATCGATCTCGCTGGGGTCTACCTCGGTCGTATGGCTGGTGTTGGTCCCGATCGCGTTCCGCGACAGCGAGACGAGCCCTTGCTCGGAGTTCCACGGGGATTTCATCCCTTCGATGAACTCCTCGTCTGCCGCATGGTCACCGTACAGTCCGCCGCGGAACATCCCGTCGAGCATCTCCTGGAGCCCCTCGACGCTCATCGACTCGATCGTCGCCGGCAAGCCGAGGTCGACGATCTGCTGGATCGGCCACGAGTCGTAGCAGACGGCGTTCGACAGCACGAGGTTCGCCACTGCCGCGGGCTCGTGGACCGCGTATCGAAGCCCGACGCCACCGCCGAGGTCGTGGCCGACGAACGTGATCGGTCCAACGTCGAGTTGGTCGACTAGATCGCTGATCATGGCTTCCTGAGCGCGGATCGACCGATCGAAGCCGTCGTGCTGGTCGGAGTTTCCGTAGCCAACCATATCGGGCACGATCACTCGATACTCGTCGGTTAGCGCGGTCGCCACGTCACGCCACAGATACGAGGAGGTCGGAATCCCATGGCAGAAGACAACTGGCTCGCCCTCGCCTGCGTCGTAGTAGGCCACATCGAGGTCGTGTCCGTCGACGGTGACGGTCGTCGACGCCTGTCGTGTCGACCACGTATCGTACTCCATATACCGTATCGACCCGTGGTTCGGGTAGTCGTTTTTGCGGCGTAGTTGCCAACTACTATATTCGGTTGCGATCCCAGTGAGTGGGACCACAGAGATAGCCAGCAGGTCAGATACTCACGTTTGGGTAGTCGCCGGCTACGGGTGGAACGTCAGTGTTACACCGGAATGGACACTACCCGGCGTACTGGCCGAGGAACACGGCGGCTTCGAGGATATCCGTGAGAACGTCGACGGCCACCCGATGGTCAGTCTCCTGCGGTACGCGCTCCGCTACTGGCCGCGGCTGCTCACTGGCGTTACTACCGCAGTCATCACGCGGTTCGCCCGGCTGATGCCCGCGTTGATCGTCGCGGCGGCTATCGACCGGGTGGTCCTCAACGAGGCCGATCCTGGACTGCTGACCGATGTGGGGTTGTTGCCGACCGGCGAAATCGTCGGCGAGGCAGCCCGGTTGGCGTTTCTCCAGCGGCTGGTCGTCATCGCGGCTGTCGCCTACCTCATTCGCTCGATCACGAGATTCACGTCACGGTATCTGCTGCAGTCGACCGCCCACGAAGGTCCAACGCGACTTGCGAAACGATGCTTACGACCACCTCCAGCGGCTTTCGATGGAATTCTTCGTCAATCACCAGACCGGCGGGATGCTGTCGATCCTCAACAGCGACATCAACCGCCTCGAACGCTTCCTCAACACGGAGTTCCGTCAGCTGATTCGCGTGGTCGCTACCGTCTCCGGGATCACGATCATCCTCTGGAGCTACTCGCCGAAACTCGCCGCCATCGCGCTGTTTCCGGTGCCGATCATCGGCCTTGCCAGCGCGAAGTTTCTCACCTGGATCGAACCCCGGTACAAATCGATTCGAGAGACCGTCTCGCGGTTGAATTCGAGACTTGAAAACAATATCGCTGGCGTCGACGTCATCAAATCCTTCGACCGCTATGGGTTCGAACACGATCGAGTGGCGACCCAGAGCGACCGGTACCACGACGAGCAGGTCCGGGCGCTCCGCCTCCGGCGGGGCTTTTTCGCCGGGTTGCGGCTGATGACCGGGGTTGCCTTCGTCGCCATTCTCTACGTCGGCGGTCGGGACATCATCCTGCTCGGCGACGCCGGCGCGCTGTCGACTGGCTCGTTCGCGCTGTTTTTCCTCTATTTGCGGCGGCTCTACTCGCCGATGCGACGGATCGGCCGGTCGGCCAACCGCTACCAGCAGGCCAAATCCAGCGCCGAGCGCGTCTTCGGCCTACTCGGCCGGACTCCCGCAATCGACGACCCCGGAGACCCCTACACTCCTGCATCGATCCGCGGCGATATCGAGTTCGACGACGTGAGCTTCTCGTACGGTGACCGCGAGCCGGTGATTGACGGCGTCTCGCTCGATATCGAGGCCGGAGAAACGGTCGGCTTCGCCGGCGAAACCGGCGCGGGGAAGTCGACGCTCACCCGACTCGTGCCCCGGTTTTATGATGTGAATTCGGGTTCGGTTCGCGTCGACGACGTCGACGTTCGGGAGTACGCCCGCCAGAGCCTGCGGCGCGGGGTTGCTATCGTCGGCCAGTCGCCGTATCTGTTCTCGGGGACGGTCGCCGAAAACATCGCCTACGGCGACCGCGAGACACTGACTGCGCTCCGCGAGGGCGACGCAGTGCCCGAGGCAGTCGTCGAGGCTGCCGACGCCGCCGAGGCCGATCGGTTCATCGACGACCTCCCAGAGGGCTACCGAACCGAGATCGGCGAACGCGGCGTCAAACTCTCCGGCGGCCAGCGCCAGCGGCTCGCCATCGCGCGGGCGATTCTCAACGACCCGGCGATCATTATTCTGGACGAGGCCACAAGCGACGTCGACACCGAGACCGAAGACCGGATCCAGGAGAGCCTCTCACGACTGATTGCCGACCGAACCGCCCTCGTGATCGCCCACCGGCTGTCGACGATCCGCGACGCCGACCGGATCGTCGTCATGGATGACGGCCGCGTTGTCGAGCAGGGGACCCACGACGAGCTTGTGGCCAAGGAGGGAATCTACGCGAATCTCTGGGGTGGGCAGGTCGACGACGAGCCCGCGGTCGCCGACTGACGGTCAGTCCTCGTAGCTCTCGCGCAGGTCTGCGAGTGATTCGACCGTGACGTCTTCGGGAATCCGGTCGACAGCGTCGGTGTGCCATTCCTCGATGGCGAGGGTGAACTCGGTCTCTGGGTTGGCTTCGACGAGCGCCCGGACGCCGTCGGCCGCTGCGACCTGCCCCCCACGGTCGGATCGGTCGGGGACAGCCGCGGTAAACGGATAGCTGTCGGAGAGTTCGCGGGGGAACGGCCCGAAGGGGGCGACGACGCGCCAGGCGGCGTCGTACTCGTCGGAATCGGGTGCGCCAGCCTCGGTCAACAGGAGCCGGGCAGGCGTCGACAGTCGATCGAGCCGCTGGTGGTGCCGCAGGACTTCGGGGCGGCGCGCGCTCTCCGGCGACGTATAAAAGAAGGTGCCCTTCGAGACAGGGTCGTCGCCTTCGAGTTGGTCGGCGTGATCCAGGAGGGCGCGGTAGCCATCGTACATCGCGGGATGGCCGCGGGCCCGACGGTCGACGAGTTCCAGCAGGTTGCCGCTCCGGATGGCCTGCTTGATTCGCCGGAGCTCCTCGAAAGTGACGTGGAGGTTGTGCTCGGCCAGGAGTCGCTCGCGGCGGTCGTCATCGTCGACCGCTCGGATCTCCGCGGGCGTGTGGTCGGCACAGACTGGACACGAACAGGGGAAGTAGTCGAGATCCGCCAGCTGTTCGGTGCCGGAGACGGTGAGGTATCGTCCCGCGCGTGCATACAGCGCGTAGGCGGCTGAATCGAACAGATCACAGCCCAGCGCTACGGCAAGGGCGAGCATCATCGGGTGGCCCGCGCCGAACAGATGGACCGGACAGTCGGCACTCAGCCCGCGTTTGGACGCGGCGACAGCCTCGACGAGGTCGTCGTAGCGGTAGTTGTTCATCATCGGCACGACCGCACCGATTGGGAACACGTCGAGATCGGTTTCGGCGGCCTGTCGACCTGCCTGCTCGCGGAGATCGGGGTAGGTAGAGCCCTGCACGGGCGCATTGATCAGCATCTCACCGCAATCGAGGGCTTCGGCGTCGGCCAGCGCCTCAGCGGTGATGTCGAGATCCGACTCGGCCTGCTGGCGGCTCACGTCGGGCGGGGTCGGGATGTCGACTGGCGTCCCGATGTCGGAGCCGATCTCGTACTGGAACTGGAGGATCTCCTCGGTCGTCACCTCGATGTCGCCGTATTCGGCGAGCTGAAACGAGCCCGAATCGGTCATGATCGCTCCGTCGAAATCCAGGAGCTCGTGGAGCCCGTCGTCGAGGGCCTGCTGGCGGAGTCGGTCGGTCTGGCGGATGATGTAGGAGTTCGTGATCAGGATGTCGACATCGAACTCGGATTCAAGCTCGGAAGGCTCGATGGTCGAACGTGTTGGGGTTAATAACGGGAAGCAAGGCCGGGGTTTCGATCGTTCGGCCCGCCCGCGGAACCTCCAAGCGGCCGATCCGTCCGGCCCCGTCGGCGTCCCGGATCTCGAAATGGTCGCGCATGTGCCCCAGCTACCGGCGGCGAGTCGGTAAGGATTGCGTTCGGCTCTGGTCGGCGATCTCATGCAGGCGACGGTCGAAATACACGACTGACGGCTCAGCGATTCGTTAGCTCGTAGTGGGTGACAGTCAGCGCCGACCGGCCGTCATCGAGTTCGTCGTCGACTACTGCGGCGAGATACTCGTCGTAGTCGGTCACGTCGACGCGAATGGACTCGTTGTCGTCGAGGTTCTGCTTGGCAGTCGGTTCGCAGTCGTGAGCGACGAAGTGATGATGGACCGAGTTGGCGATCCCGTTGGAGGGTTCGGTCGTCAACAGGTGTTCGAGACTGCCCGCCTCGTAGCCGGTCTCCTCGCGGAGTTCTCGCCGGGCGGCATCGAAGAGGTCCTCGTCGCCCTCGACCGATCCGGCCGGGAGACCACGGTTGACGCCATCGACGGCCTGCCGCCACTCCTCGATGACGACCACGTCGCCGCCCGGCGTTAGGGGGAGGATAACGACCGCCGGAGATTCGTCGACGTAGTGGTAGTCGGTGACTGTGCCGTCGGGCAGTTTGACCGCATCGCGCCGGATCTCGAAGCCCGGACAGCTGTAATCGATTTCGGATGCCATCGTCTGCCACGCCAGCGGATCGTCCGTCATATGTGATCTGTCCGGCGGCGTTGGCTAAATATCACCGGTCGACACGGTCGGCCGACCACGTAGGGTCGTGTCGGCAGTCAGCCGACGGCGAAATACCGGTCGGCGTGGTCCCGACATCCTGGATTGAACATGGACTCACAGCTCGGACACTGATGGTCGCAGTCGAGATACACCCGGACGCAGAGTTCGGTCCCACAGACTCCACACAATACCGCGGACTCGTCGAACCGATCGCGGGGCCACCGCTCGGCGTCGTGGTCGACACAGGTCTCGTGACATCGAAAACAGGGATAATAGGTCTCACAACAGGGAAACCGGATGGCGACGATATCGCGGTCGCTGCGGTAGTGGGCACATCGAGTCTCGTCGCCGACAGCGACACCGACGACGAGGTGGTCGTGTGGCGTCAGTCGGCGTCGTCGGCAATCGCCCCTCATCCGGCGGCAGTTCGCGCCGCCAACAAATGAGCGTGGCGGACGGTCGACCCCCCGGGGAGGTCGTCGAAGGGGTTTATCAATACTGCCGTCATTCACTCTGCCATGACGACATTCGTGGCCGCAACGAACTCGGTCCACACGAGCGCGGCACTCTGTGACTATCTGTTCGACCGGGTCGACAGCGAGGACACCGTCCACGCGATCAACTCACATCTCGATGAGGAGTCGTTGACTGACGAAGAACTCCGGGACGGCGAGGACGCGCTCAACGCGATCTATTCGCGGCTCGGCGCTGCGACCACCGTCGAAACACACCAGTTCGTGCGAGGAAACGTTCCCGCCGAAGACATTCTGTCGTTTACCGAGTCCGTCGACGCCGACGAGATCGTCATCGGCGTCAGAAAGCCGACCGCCACGAGCAAGGTCGCTATCGGAAGCGTCACCGAACAGGTGTTGCTCCATTCGAGCCGCCCGATGGCCGTCATCCCCCGCGAACTGGAGTAGTCAGCCCAACAGTGCTGTCGAGACGATCACGGTGTTCCAGCCGGTGACCGCCACTCCGAGGACGGCCAACCCGAGTGGGATGCCGACCCGGTTTGCGGTGGGCAGGACTCGCCAGACCCCGTAACTCACCGCGATCGTGAGGAGTTTGAGTATGAACAGGCTTGCCCACGCCGTATCGGTCGATCAGCGGGCCGACGAGTGGACCGGCCTCAACGACGCCACTGAGACGGAGCCCGACCGCCGTCGTTACCAGATCGCCGACGCCGAAACAGGCGACCGCCAGCAACCACAACGTCGGCTGAAGACGTTGCAAGCGGCCCGCCGAGCCGCCGCGAGAACGGTGCATAGACAACGTCTTGCAGAGACCGATTTCGTTAGTCACCGAACAACGTGTGGTAGCCGCTGAACGACAGTCGTCGTCGACCGGTAGTCACTGCCTACGATCCCTTGTGGCGGCCGGGACCACACAGAAGGTGATTTAAGAGTGCCATGACTGCCAGTAGCTAATGGCTACTGCGTTTTTCGACCGGCTCGCCGACCGGATCGCCACCATCGACAGCGTCGTCTCGGTCGGGCTGGACACCGACCCCGACCGGATTCCCGACCATCTCCAGGACAAAGACCTCCCACAGTGGGCGTTCAACCGGCGGATCATCGATGCGACCCACGAACACGCCGCCTGCTACAAGCCGAACGCCGCCTTCTACGAATCGGCCGACGGCTGGCGCTCCCTGCGGGAGACGATCGCCTACGCCCACGGNAAGGACGTGCCCGTCCTCCTGGACGCNAANCGCGCCGACATCGGCAACACGACNCGNCNGTACGCCGAAATTCTCGACGCTGTCGACGCGATCACCGTCAACCCGTATATGGGACGAGACTCCCTGCAGCCGTTCTTGGATCGTGCTGACAAGGGCGTGTTCGTCCTTTGTCGAACATCCAACCCCGGCCGGGAGGACCTCCAGGATCTCGAACTCACCTCGGGCGAACCACTTTATAAACGGGTGGCTGCACTCGCCGACCTGTGGAACGAACACGACAATGTCGGCCTCGTCGTCGGCGCGACAGGTCCGGACGAACTCGAAGAACTCCGTGAGGCAGTCCCCTCGTTGCCGTTCCTCGTGCCGGGCGTCGGCGCACAGGGCGGCGACGCCGAGGCGGCGGTCGACTACGGGTTGGACGCCGACGGTGTCGGCCTCGTCAACTCTTCCCGTGGGATCATTTATGCGGGCGAAGAGCAGGGCGAGGCGTTCGCTGCCGCCGCTGGCCAGTCGGCAAAGCAGCTAAAAGGGCGACTGAATCAGTACCGAAACGCCGAGTAGTCACCTCCTACTCAAACATCGTCCGGTTGTAAGCGACCGTTCTCGCAGTCAGTCGGTGTCGATCGCGGTCGTCTCTCGACCGAGATCGTCGAGGACACGCGTTAGCGTCGTCACCAGGATGTGTGCCAACTCTTCGTCGGTCATGTCGAAGCCGTCGGTCGTGGTCGCGCCAGCGACAAACACGCCGTGGTCGCCGACCGGGAGCAGGAGTTCGCTCCTGATCGGTGTCTCGGCGTTGTAGGTCTCGGGATACTCCCGAACGTCAGTGGCAAAAATCGGCTCACCCGTGTTGTAGACCCGCCAGACCAATCCTTCGTCCCGCTTGATCGCCGGAACTTCGCCGAACACTTCTTCGGTACCCGTTGTCGTCGCGACGGGCACGAGTCGGTCGGCATCCGCCGTGTCCGGTGCATACAGGCCCGAGACCTCCATATCCAGCACGTCTTCGGCAGCCCGGATGGCGACGTCAACGGCGGTCTCAAACGTCGTCGCGTCGATCAGCTCCCGGGTGGTCGTATGGAGGGCTTCGAGACGCCGCTCCCGCTGTTTCCGTGCGGAAATATCCCGGACGACGCCGACGCTGGCCTCGTAGCTGCCGTCTGCGGCTGTGACAGGGGCGATATTGATTTCGGTCGGGATCGTCTGGCCGTCCATCGTGGTGACTTCCACCTCGTAGGTCGACCAGCCGGTTTCGGGATCGCCGCGGATCTCCGCTAGTCGGTTGCTTCCCTGCTGGTAGGCACCGTCTACTAAAAACTCGCCCGCGTGCATCCCGATCGCCGTCTCGCGGTCACAGCCGAGCATCTCGGCCAACGCCTCGTTGGCCAGCACGATCGAGCCGTCCGTATCGAGGATATACATCGGATCGCCTACGGTCTCGACGAGGAGTTTGTACCGTTCGAGCTCCTGTTGAGTCTGGTAGCTCTCGACGGCGTTCAGAATCCGGTTTGCGAGCAGTCGATACTGTTCGGTGCCGGTCTGTTTCTGGAGGTAATCCGTCGCGCCCGCGGAGATCGCATCGCTGGCGACTGCCTCGGAGCCTTCACCGGTAAATAAAATAAACGGTAGCGAGGGATGTGATTCACGAATCGTTTCGAGGAACTCGATTCCGGTCGACGACGGCATCTGATAGTCGCTGACGACACAGTCGAAGGCCTCGGTATCGAGTCGGTCGAGCCCGTCGGCCGGGCTCGTCTCGGTCGTGATTTCGAAGCGGTCGTCCTCTTGGGAGAGGAACTCCGCGGTGAGGTCCAGAAACGACGACTCGTCGTCGACGTGGAGGATCTGGATTGAGTCCGCCATTGATAATACGACAATCTAACCGCAAGTAATTGTTCTGGTAAATTGACTGTCGTTTTTGTAAGGGAGTCTGTCGACTTACAGGGCTACCAGTGCGTCGTCGGCCTCAGATTTCGGGCGGTGCTTCGCGGCCGATATGGATCTCTTGACCCTCGATATCTTCGAGGGCAGCAACGAGCCCGCCGACCTCGACCCGCCCCTCATCTGTTTCGACGGTCAGCGCGGCGACCTCTTCGGAGTCCTGGATGGCGACAGCGGCGACTTTTCCCGAGATGACACGTTCCTCCCCGGTTTCGGTGTCCCGGCCCTCGACGGTCGCATAAAACTCCCCACCGAGATCACGGATATCCTTGACGGCCCGGCGGATGGAGGCATACCGACGGGGGAACGGTCGCTCCGAGCCGTCGACGGCGACGGTCTCGGCAGTCGTCCACAGGACGGTCCCGAAGAAACCAGACACGAGGAAGCCGAGCGCCGAGCGGTTGAAGATCACGCCGTAGCGATCCTTGTCGTCCCGGATCGCGTCTTGGGTCGCATACACCGAGCGTTCGCCGTCGGCGACTGCCAACACAGGCGTCGTGATCCCGCGGCGGGCCCGAACCGTCGTCGCCACCGACAGGTAATCGAACGTGTTGGGATCGGGGGCCGCACTCGCCGGGGTCAACAGTAGATCGATACTGACACCGTTTGCGATCTGGGCCTCCAGGTCGTCGGCGAACTCCGTCAGGAGCTCCGGGGTCAGCGACAACACGAGTTCGTACTCCGCCGAGTCGATACACTCGGCGAGATGCCGGATGATCGTCGACCGGGATTTGACCAACGACACCGCCTCGGTCTCACGGGTCGGGGCAGTGTAGCGCGCGGCGAGTTCGTCGACCATCTCGGTGAACGACGATTGGACCTTGCCGAAGGCGTCCTCGGGGTCGATGGCGACGATCTGCATCGGTCTCGACTCCCTGAGTTCGACGAGCTGGCGATCCGACAGGCTCCGGACGGTGTCGTACACCCGCGGCTGGGGAATGTCGGTCCGGTCGGCGATCTCGCTGGCGGTCAGCTGGCCGTGCTCCAGGACGGTCAGATAGGCGTCGATCTCGTATTCGCCTAGGTTGAACCGCTCGCCGACCGTATCGAGCAGCTGCCGAAGGTCGTCTGCCATACTGGTCGTTGACCAGTCTACCGGTATGTAATTTACTATGCACCGAGTTGCACTCGGTTTTATAACTTGGTTCTACGATCGTCGACGGACCCCAGACAGTCATCGGAGGAAACCCTTTTTCAGGAGGCCCGTGAGACCACGGTATGATCCGCTACGGGCACCTGCTGCAGACAGGGTCGGGAGCCGCCGACTCCCTCGCACAGCTCCTTCCCGGCTGGCTGCAGTTCCCAGGCCATCGGTTGCTAGCGGCGGTGCTGGTGGTCGTGATCGGGATTTGGCTCTCGAAACTGCTCGTGCGGCTGTTGGGTCGACCGATCGCCCGTCGGTTCGCCAGACAGAGCGTCGCCCAGACTGTCCTCGGTGGGGTACGCGGCCTTACTATCGGCGGCGCGCTCATCGTAGCTGGCTCGTTTGTCGGACTGCGGATCGGCGACATCGTCCTCTCGGTGACGGTCTTTTCGGCCGTCGTCGGTATTATCCTCGCCCCGATCGTCGGGAACGTTCTCAACGGCGTGTTCGTGTTGGCCGACCAGCCCTTCGAGATCGGCGATATGATCGAACTCGAAAACGGTACCCGAGGGTTTGTCGACGATATCACGATCCGCTACACCAAAATGTTCACTCTCGACAACACGTTCCTCGTCATTCCGAACGGGAACATCCGCGAGCGGGACGTGACCAACTACTCCGCGGAGGACGAACGAACCCGGCTGTCGCTGGACGTGTTGGTCACGTATGAATCCGACATCCCCCAAGCCCGCCAGCTGATCGAACGGTCAGCCAGAGACACCGACGAGGTGATCGAGGGCGGGCCGGATATCCGGGTCGGCAGCGCGCGGTACCCCGCGAATCCGGGCTGTCTCATCGCCGACTACGGCGACAACGGAATTTTGCTTCGGCTCCGCTACTGGGTCAAAAAGCCCTACAAGATCGCCACCGTCGAGTCCGAGGTTCGAACCCGGATTCGGGAGGCGTTCATAGACGCCGACGGGACCATCGAGATGGCCTACCCGCACCAACAGCTCGTGTTCGACGAGCACAGCGGCGAGGCACAACTCGCGGTCCGCGAGGCCACCGAATCGGTAGCGACCGAAGGGGTCCAGGAGACAGTCGCCGATCCCGAGTCGACAACACAATCTCCAGAACCGGGCCCCTCGGAAGACGGCTCGTCCACACCAGCCGATAGATAGCCGTCGACCGACGCTGATTCCGAGACGTAGCTAGGGGTACGGATGATACTCCCGGTCGAGTTGTGGCTCGAAGCCGAGCGATTCAGGCACGCTCTCGGCGCGGTCGCCGAAGAACGGCTCGCCGGTAAACAGTGGTTGTGCAGTCGGAACCACCGCCCGCACCGCCTCGAAGCCGAGCTCCTCGACATCCCGTGTTGTCAGTCGTGCCGCGAAGGTATCGAGATCGACGGCCGCCAGTCGGTCGACGACGGCTTCGAGCTCGTCGGTCCCCGTCAGTTCGGGAGTGCCGAGCGAGTCGGCCGGAATCCGGCTGTCGCTTTCGACGAACGTGCGGGCCGCCTCGGGGAAGTCGGCGTACTCGCCGATCGCACCGCCCTGCTGGGCGGCCTCCTCGGGCCCCAGCGCCCGGAGTTCCATCCAGTTCTGTAGCGCCTCGGCGAGCGCCGACCGCGCCGCGGCCGCCGGATCGAGGTCGGCCGCCGAGCCAACGGCGAACCCGTGGCCACTCGTCGTCGCGGTGGACCGCCACGGCGACGACCGGCACGTCGACATCTTGCGTGACGAGCAGCGGCGTCACGGCCAGCGACTCCGCTCCGGCTCGGGCTTCGAGTTCGGCGAAGCCCTCGTCGTCGACTGCCAGCCCCAGCGGGTCGAACGTCGAGTACCACGCCAGCATCGTCGCGTCCCGCTCGATGACCTCGTAGAGCCCCGACAGCACGGCTTCGACCGTCGAGTTGCCGAGCCCGAGGCCGGTGGTGATCGCGGGGCGATACCGCCGGTTCGGCGGTGGGAAGCAGACGAACTCGGCGGGCAGTGAGACGGTGTCGTCGGTCTGAAGGTCGACTCCTTCAAGCCACTCGATCCGCTGTTCGGGATCGGGTGTCTCGAACCCGTCAGGCCGGACGAACCGCCGAGGCGACACTGGATTGGCGCGGGTTCGCTCGGAGCCGCCGTCGAGGTCCCCCCGACGGTAGACGCCCGCGCTGTAGCGTTCGAGCGCTTCGCCGAGGGCTTTCATATATGCCCGGTCCCAGTTGCCATCGACACCGGCAGCGAACTCCGCGGCTCGCGCGTCACTGAAGCCGGTGGTGTCGGCCGTCGAAGCGATGTAGTAGGGCACCGGGAACGATTCACGCTCACCGACCTGACTGACGGGACCGAGCCGGTCGTCGACCGCCCGTTCGGCCCGCGAGAGGGCGTCGTCGACGGTGACCGAGCGGTGGGTGAGTTCGAGCGAGCGGCCAGGCTGCTCGTCGGCACACTCACAGCCCGGCACGGGGAGGAGGGTCCGCTCCTGCCACGGGAGTTCGACGATCCGGCCGCCAGCACGCTCGCCCGACAGCAGGCCGATCAGTTCGGTTCCGGCGACGGCCCCGGCGAGTCGAACCTCGCTTCGGGAGCCGCTGGGATCGGCTTCGGGCAGCTCCTCTTGGGCGGCCCCAACACGGGTTTGGAGACACTGATAACAGCCCGAATCAGGTGAAAAAAGCGAGACCGTTGCGTCGACGGCTGCCAGCGGATAGCCGCCAACTCCCCCGATCTCGACGGCGACCCAGCGATCGAAGGCTGTCGAGGCGGCGGCGAATACGTCGGCTCCGGTGGGCGCGACAACCGCGCCAATAGCGGGCGTTCCGTTATCACTCGCCGAGCCGAGTGCCGACGGTTCGAGCCGCTCCACCGAGAGATCGACGTCACTACAGGCGGCTGTAAGCGCCTCGGCAGCGGGACCGCTGCCAACGAGACCGAGTTCCATGGGTTATCCTCTCAGTGGCGAGTAAAAGAACACGGCGATGGGCAACAGGAAGTAGTCGGGGACGGATTAGTCCAGGAGCTCTTGACTGACGCCCGCGAGCTCGCTGGCGTCGGCCTCGCGGAGTCGGTCGTCGCCGAGCTGGAGTCGGAGCCGTGGTCGACCGACATCGATCGGGACTTTTTCGGTCGCGATCAGCCCCATATCTTCGAGTCGCGTTTTGGTGCGCGAGAACGTTGCCTTGCTGGCGATCCCGACGTCTTCGCCCCACTTCGAGATGTCGTACAGCAGGACCTCGTTTTTTGGCTGCGACGAGCAGCGAGATCGTCACCTCGTCGAGCCCCTCGCCGTCGCCGCGGGCAGTATCGAGTTCGGCCAACACCGCATCGAAATCGTCGCGGGCTGCCTCGCTGATATCGTCTGCCAGCGTCTCACGGACGCGTGAGATCGGCGGCGTTCGGAGTCGATACGTCTCGGCAGCGTCCCACTGTTCGTCGTAGCTTTCGCGGGCGCTGTCGACGAACGCACTGTCGTCGGTGGTCAGGGCGGCGATCCGGTCGCCCGCCGAGACGAGCGCGAGCACCGAATCCCCCGAGATGAGCAGGGAGTTCGCTGCCGGATCGCTCAACACACGGATCGACAGCCCTCCGGTATCGATCAGATCGGCAGCGCGACTCGCAACGAGGAAGTCTTCCATCGTCTCCTTGATCGGTCGCTCCTCGGCCAGCATCCGAATCGTCGGCAGCTCGCCATCGAAGGCGGTGGCGACGTCGACCAACGCCCGGATCGCCTCCTCGGTCGGATCGACGAGGAGCAGGTCGTCACTCGCTTGAGTGAGCACTGACTGTAGGATATCGTTAATGTCTGTTTCGAGTAAATTCGAGTCCATCTATAGTATAGTATAATACCAAAACTACTATTTAATATTGTCGGGAGGAGCGCAACCACATCGGTATCCGAGCAGCTAAATTAACTCCAGCGAGGCGTCATTGAACTACTATTGTGTCATTAAAACATAAATTTCTATCGGTCGACGAATGGTGCGGTGTCGAAGGGTGCTGTTCCGTGCGGCAGGAGGGGCGGACAACACCGAGGATATAAATGTGAACACGGAGGAGAGTCTCCAACAGTGTCGAACGAGAGCCCGGGCTGGGAGCGGTTTTTCGGCTTCGAACACCCCTACGAGAACCAGGCCGACGCCATCGAGGCCGCGATCGAAACCGTCGACGCCGAGGGCTATCTCGCGATGGAGGGCCCCTGTGGGACCGGCAAGACGATGGCTGCGCTCACCGCCGCGGCCTACCTCCTCCGGGAGACCGACCGGTTCGAGAACGTCGTAGTCGCCACCCCGGTCAAACAGCAGCGCCAGCAGTTCATCGAGGACTTGCGGACGATCAACCGCGGGCTCGACGACCCCCTTTCTGGCGTCGGCCTCGTCGGCAAGTCTGACCTCTGCCCGTACGGGCGCGAAGATAGTTTCCCGGCCGACACGAGCGTCCAATCCCGGTGTGAGGAGCTCCGCGAAACGACCGCAGACCTCGTCCGTGCCGAGGACTCGGGTGACCGCCGCGCCCATAGCGGTGGGTCGACGGCCGCCGAGCCGGCCGACCTCGACCGGGAGGCCGGACCGGAACCTGCAGCCGTCATCGAGGGCACAACTGATGAGGCCGAACAGTGGTGGGACACCGAGCTGGCCCGCGAACTCGCCAACACCGCACGCCGCGATCAGCGTGCAGGCGACGGCGACCCGCTTCAGACTGCGGGTGCCACTGCGCCGTACGGCACCGCACAGCCCGCGGCTCCGGAGTCGTTCACCGACGGCGAGTCGACGCCCCTGTACTGTCCGTTCGAGGCCGACTGGTACGCCCGCGATACCGGCTCGCCGGTCGGCTTCGAGCAGGGGACCGACCACGTCCTGTCGACCCGTGAGTTCCTCCCGGCGGCGGTCGAGGCCGGGACCTGCCCACACCGGGTTATGAGCGTTCTCCTGGAGGACGCCGATGTCGTCGTCGGCAACTATAACCATCTTTTCGATAGCCAGACCCGCCACCTCACCGAACCGATCCTCGACGAGCGGACGCTCGTGATCGTCGATGAGGCCCATCGGCTCGAAGAGCGCGTCCGGGACCTCCTGAGCGACACCGTGGGTCGGGTGACACTCAAACAAGCCCAGCAGGACCTCCAAACGCTCCTCGAACGGGCGCGCCAACACGGCGACAACAAGGAGCTAATCGAGTCGAAGCTTGCTGACCACGATGTCCCCTACGAGGCCGTCGAACGGGCCCACCAGTTCTACGGCGAGGCGATCGACTGGCTCGACGAGCAGGTCGAGACAGCACTCCGCGAGCGGTTCGACGGCTACGGAACCGGATTTATAAACGAGGTCTTGCCGGACGAGCAGGTCGAACTCGAACTCCGCGACCCGCAATCCGACCAGCGGGATGCGTTCACCGAGTGGGCCGAAGACCAAGCGGACTACAGTGGCGGCTTCTTCCGTACCCTCGGAACGGTCGGCAGTGCCGTCGAGGATGTCCTCTCACAGCTGGGCATGGGCCGCGACTGCGTCTGTACGGCCACCGGCGTCCTCTTCGATCGATGGTGGCACCGCGACCACACCGAGTTTTTCCGCGAGATCACCCTCGAACCCACGGACAACGAGTACCGCGACCCTGACTATCCGTGGCAGAACGCGTACAACGCCTCGCTGGTGATGTACAACTG
>Ga0065697_1003160_pt1 | contig 25529 bp, 17 predicted proteins | sample AntLakMe24m_08um_FD_59086 | JGI IMG/M metagenome (GOLD analysis project Ga0065697, IMG submission 59086) | Hypersaline microbial communities from Antarctic Deep Lake - 24m 0.8um v2 (version 3) | ecosystem: Environmental > Aquatic > Non-marine Saline and Alkaline > Hypersaline | place: Deep Lake... | reverse complement strand
CTTCATCTCATGGAATTACACGACAAACATGTAAATCTTCAAGGATTTCAACAGAGCCGGCAGCGTTGGTGCCCGGTGTTCCTGCACCGGGGGCCGCTTTCAGGCCACGTAGCCGTTGCTCACCTACTTAAAAATAGATTTGTATTTTCACTCATTCCGCGTTGAACAGCGACGTTGACCGATCCAGTAGCATCCAGCGTATCCGCAACTCGTTTATCTGTATTATTAGCCATCCCACATCGGGGACGGATAGTCAACTGTCGTCGGCTTCTGCATCTTTCATTGATGGATTCAGCAGTTCGATAAGATGGCGCGCGCGTTCTCAACTATCCCGATATTCTGACAACACGAGACCCATACTGACAGCACGACCATATCACCCTTCATAACGAAACAGTCGTGCTCTCAGCAGGGGATCCATGCTGCCAGTCTGGATTTTGTTAAGTAGAAGTCGAGGGATTTGAACCGGCCACTGGTATTCAACATCTATCCCGGTGCAGTCTGTCTATATGGTTTCAATATATATTTTATCTGCTAAAAAATGGCTAATCCCTCGATGCCAATTTAACATATAAATAACCATGGTATTTCACAACGTCGATCCAACTATCACAGCAAGAGGTTTTAAAAATGAATATGGGCTTATGTGTTGTAGACTAATGGTAGATAGAGTACAAGTAGTGACGCGCGTCCCTGAAAAGTGGCGTGACGAAGCTGACGAACTTGATGTCACGCTCGCTGAGTATGTCCGCATGATAGGACGAGCAGGACGACTCGAATGGGGCTTCGAGCACACTGAGAAGCCGGATCGTCCACACGTCAAACTGGAGAAACAGACACAGGAAACCGACGAGCAGATTGACTCAATTGTTGAAGATGCCATCATTCGGAATCTCTCAACCGACAAGGGAACGACTGAGGAGGAACTGGTCGAAATCATTTTAAACGACATAGAGACGCAGACCGGCCGACTCTTGAATGAGCTAGCAGCGGCCGACACCGTCCAATATGACGCTGTCAAAGGCGGTTGGGTGAAGCAACCATGACTGACTACGGTAATATTGATGTCGAGGAATTTTTCACTGGCGATCCGGTCGAGGACTGGTTAGACCTGAAACGGCGCGAAGAAATCGCTCCTGGAACAATCAAAGGCTTGGAACAGAGACTCTGGTGGAACGCCGATGGAACTGCCCTCCAGCAATTCCTTGCAAAGCGTGATGTGGATGTCCTTGATGCAACAGTAAATGACCTCTTCGACTACCGTGACCACATTCGTGAGGTCAACAAAGATAGGGAAGTCAAGAACAAGCTCTCGGAGATCTCCACGTTCTATCAAGAGATGCGCGGTTTTAAACAGACAGATTCCAATCCCGCTGCGTTCGTGCTTAGCCGAACAAAAATAAGTGCCGAGTCACCGGACAGAGAGCATCACACCGTCGAGGAGATTGGAAATTACCTCGCTGCCATCCCGCATCCACAGATGCAGACGATGGGACTAACCTACCTAAAATACGGCCTTCGGCGTGGAGCGGTCGTCAACATTGATTTGTGCTGCGTGAACATCGATGATCCGCGATTCAAGACGTATCTCGCGGAACACGATGTAGTAATGCACGAGAAAGTCCAGAGAAGTCCTGACTCGATCTACGTCTATGGTAATTTCAGCAAAAATGATGTCATCGCTGGCGAGAAACGCCGTGCTGGGAACAAGCGTGAGAACGAGGCCGTTCTACCAATTGATGACGAACTCAAATATTCGCTGCTCCAATTCCTGACTGTTCGCCCTCATACCGAATCCCCGCATCCGTTGTTCCCACAACTGAGTCCAGTCGGCGGACATTATGAGCGGATTCCACCAAGCACCGTGTACAGCTATTTGATCGACAATATCGCTATAGAGTACGGTATTACGGAACGCAGCAACAGCCGATCAGATGTTGACATTCACTACTTCCGTCACTTCTTCCGGACGCAAATGAAGCTCCACTACGGAGATCACGACGGCCATCTTCATGACGAATTGATTAAGTATATTCGTGGAGATAAAATGGCAGACAAGATTCTTGAAATATATACGCATGACTGGGACGTAAACGTCCGCGAGACGTACCTCGACAACATCTACAAATTTGGCCTCTTTGACTAATCGAAGTCCAATTATTCTCCTACAGTGAGTATGTGAATATAACTCTACGAGGATAGACATTCAAGCGAATCATAGTATGGTTTCTGTTGTGGACACGTAACCTCCTGAATGAACGAAGTCACGTGAACCGATCACGAGTGTTCCTGAACCCTAATCTTGTTTGATGAAACCAGCGTTGTCAACATAATCTCACAGATCTTTGGCTGTATCACGAAAATCGGCGTCACCATTTTGCTTAGCTTTATATCAATCATCGGGAAACCATTCATATGTCCGAACCGTGTGATAGGGCAGATTGCGAGCAATGCCCTGTAGGAGGGTTACAATGACGTCGTCCGATGACGATAATTGGGAAACGGCCAAATCGCTCCCGACAAGGCCACTCCTCGCAGAGGAACTCACAGAAATTGAATCCCAATACGGAGCTGAGACTACAACCTGGATTGAGATCAACGTCAGAGATACGAAGATCGATCTCGGCCTGGGCGAAGTCGGCGAGAAAATCATCATCAACTTCGTTATCGTCAAGGAAGGGAGCCGGTACCAGTACCGGTTTGATGGTGAACAGTGGATGATGAAAGGTCCATTCTCTGGTGAATTTGGCCCAGAAATCTGGATTTCTGAAGCTGGAAGCCTTTGGATGACTCGTGAAAACCTTATCAAAAGAAGCCGAGCTTCAAAATTGACAAACGACACTAATGAATCTAATGCAGGAATAGGTCGATCAGGGCCTGAATGGGAAACGTTCGACTCATTGCCGCCACATCTGGCCACTCCCTCTGACTTACTCGATTTGAAAGACAGATTTGAGCGAGCATATGGAACGGACGTTATTGTCTGGGTTAATACTAAGTCCAGAGACTTCTGTAGGAATACAGTCGACATCGAAGAAATGGACGGAGAACTCGTTCGGTGCTTCATCGTTGAAACAGTAGATGTCTATTATCGATTTGAATTCAGAACTCTCGACCAAGGTTGGAGGAAGAAGGGGGCCAGTAAGAAAACACGAATATGAATACGAACCACAGTCAGTCTCTAAATTCTCCATCCTGGGACAGATAGTTGTTGATGATGATCAGAACCATNNAACAATACCACTGGGATTTTTTGACTAACTCAACAGACCGTAAAATAGTCCATCAAACAAGTCTCAGTGAATTTTGTTGAATGGTTCTTTTCTCCTCCAGTCATAGGTGACTTCCTACAGACATTGTTGTGCAGTAATTTCCGGGTTCATCTGACGATACCTGGCGAACACTGCATGAACACAAGCGGATCTTAGAAGAGGATATATTGAAATAATTGTCTGATGACAAGTTTCAGCAGTCGTGCTAAATATAGAGGATAAGATCACTACATATATCTATTGAAATTTCTACTATGGAATTAATCGTTACTCGGAGGTTCACTCTCCCTGTTAGAAGAATTGGGTCTCAATACGTGGCTGTTTCAGTATCAAAACTCCACCATTCGGAGGCCGCAATAATGATGACAATCGGTGAGTTTGTGTACATGTGACCGAGTACCTCATTAGATACCGGCTGTACGGTCCTACCCAAATATCAACCACCGGAAAAATAGGAGAGGGAAGAATCCAACGACGTTCCGGTCAGTCGGATATTTCTGGCATACTTCGATTCACCGACACAGCCGATGACGAAGACGAGATCGTCAATCGAATGGAGAGCGTTTGGAGGAAAGAAGCACAACGCATTGTCAACACACTGAGTTTTGTCACGGAGGAAGGTATTGTCTTAGGTGACCCATATGATCCAGTCCCTACTGACGTACCTAATCAGTCAACTACAGATGGGGTTCCACAAATCAACTCATATATTTTGGACATTAGCTCAGATACATATTCAACCATCCAAGAGCAATTAGAGAACAACGGTCAGTTAGACCGTGCACTTCGCTGGTATCGACTCGGCAAGTCCACAGTTACACCGGAGGACAAATATGTTGCTTTCTGGACTGGGTTGGAAGCGAGCGTTGACCAGCAGAGTGTTTTAACAGACGAAGAGTTAGAAGCGTACAATCGAGTACAAGCGGGAATCGCGGATCTCATCTACGACACTGAGGACTATGAGAAGGGGGAAGGTGAGTTAGACGATCTAAAAGATAGTATCAAGAATTTCATTGGATGGGCAAAGAAGGAGTCAATTCCGGACGCAATCTACCGGAATATCAAAAATATCGTCGATGATGAGGACCTCCAGAACGTTGATGGTGATTCCCTTAGGAGCAAGATCTCCACCCTGAGTAGCGACAGAGCAGATGTCGTACATCGAGGTCAAGAAGTCGATAACGTTAGAAAAAAAGCGGCAGATCTTGAGTTACTCTTACGAAGACGAATCGAAGATTCTCTCTCAGACCCTTACTCGAATCTTTTCCCAAATAAACCGGAAACACCAGAGCACTCTCTCCGTGTTAATTCCGATGAGTGGTTTCGAGCAATCTTCCAGGACTCGGACATTGAACTCACACGGAATGAAATCAGAAAACGGGCATTTGCACTTTCAAATCAATTAGAAGAGTCATACGGTATACATGCTGAAGCCTACGCTGGCTGGGATTCCCCATTAACCCAAACAGGGGAGGGGGAATCAAGAGCAGGTGATACGTTTGTGTATTCCAAGCCAGAGTGGTTAGATGATGAGAAAATACAGGTTCTGGATTATCTCAATGGGGCTGGAGCAGTACCAGTTGAGGTTATCCGTTACAATTCTGGGTTGAATCAAGACACTGTTGAAAACGTCTGTGGTGCACTCACCAACACGAATCTTGTAGATAGAGATGGCAACTATTTCGAATTGACAATCGACGGTGAGCAATGGATCAAACGTGGAGGACACCCTGATTTGCTTGTTGTTGAAGATGAGGGTAAACTCCAAGCGTAAATTTGCCAAATCCTCTCTAAAAGTCCTTCCGGCGTTCTCTTTGCCCACTTTAACAGGCCTTAGAATAGAACCTGCCGGAATTCCTCGGGGTTGACGGTCCCGACCACCAAGACCGATTTGCTTATGCGAAAACTAGACCTTGTCTGCTAATTCGAGGATAGGGATCGTTTTCGCATCCCCATCTCCATACATCACCTCGTTGTTGCTGAAGTCAAAGCGGATGGGTTCACCGAGATAGGAGGCCCGCTCGATTTTGGTTAAAGCATCCAGATCACCAAGCTTCCAGCAGATGAACCGGTCTATGTGAGTCAGCGGTGTCTCATCTTCGAAGAAATCACTGAGCTTGGCCTGTAGTGCTGCATTCTTGTATCCATCATCGGTGTTGACGATGGCATTAACCTCTTCGTCCATCCGAAAGTCCGCGATCTCAACGGTCTCTGGCGATCCATTAGCGCTGTACCGTTCTAACGCTGCGATGACCTCGGCAGGATTCGATGGTGAGAGCCCACCCTGCTCTTTGGTTTTCACCAGGCGATCTTGGAGTGAACTTTCTTGCGACTGTACGCTTCGTTTCTTGTCTTCGAGTTTGCGGCGGGCGATGTAGTCTCTGTACCATTCTTCTTGGCATACCTTGGTCATGAACCGTTCCAGTTCATTCGTAATGGCCTGATAGACATCACCTGATTTATTCCGTATTTTTTCCCTGTTGGCGGAGAGTTCGAGCGACTGGCAGTTTGCGACGAAGAAGAAATGGAAGAACTCGTTATCTGCACCGATGGCATCGTTGTACCGCTCGACCTTGATGTGGTCTTTCGCCAGCCAGATCCCGAACTGGGCTGAGTGCTTGCCATAAGTCGGAAGTTCATTACGCGCCTCTTTTCCACCGACCATACCCACGACTTCTATTGTAAGCTCTCGGCCGTCGTCTAACGTGACAGTTAGTTCACGCGGTGGGAAATGCTTGCACATCCGCTCTGCAACGAATTCACCGTCAGGATAGAGGTTTTCATCGGGGAATTCTAGCTTGTTGGTCGTCTCTATTGGCTTGCGCGTATCGTCGATCTGCGGTGAAAGCGTGACTTTGATATCGAATTCGTGGAAGTCATCATCGAAGTGCCAAGCAGTCGAGCCACCGATCGTCTTCCACTTGATGTAGTGCTCGATTTTGTTGTATGTGAGCTGTTCAGGATCGAAGCCCTGGCCTGCCCGGAAGCCGTGAACCTCGATCCGGGTGCCAGTAGTTTCATCTGTCTCTTCCGTATCAATCGAGTAGGTTGGTAGTTCGTGGTTGTTCAGTGTCTCCCACGGCTGCTCCATCACAGACTCAATGTGGTTACCGTCTTTCACGCTCTCGACACGAATCTCGTCGCTCTTGTAGTAGATCTTGGTTCCGTGTCCCTTGTACCCAATCGCGTCGTGCTTGTTGGAGTTGCCGAGGTCGAAGAACGATTCCAGGTCCTGCTCGTCCATACCGTGGCCGTCGTCCTTGATGATGAGGGTGTTCCTTCCCTCGTCATCTTGTTTGATCTCGATTTCGACCCAGGTTGCCTCTGCGTCGTAGGAATTCGACAGTGCTTCTCGAATGACTTCTAACGGATCCTCGAAGTCGCTTGCGATCTCGATGAACTCGTTGACCTCGTTAACTTTCGGTGTCTTATGCATAGCTTGTCTCTCCATCGTCGTCGAAGTATGGCTTGATTCGTTCATTGATCAGTTTGTATGCGAACTTGCGGAAGCCCTTCTGATCCTTGACGGCTTCTTCTAGATACGCAGCGATTTGGTCTTCGTCGGCTTCAGCGATCAACTGACGGAACCGGCGCAGCTCCCGTTGTTGGATCGCCAGATTGTGGGCTGCGACGGAGCCCAGGATGTCCTTCTGATACAGGTCATCCAGTCTGTTCCGCATCCGATCGCGGTGGAGTCCGTCATTACAGATCCGGCAGTCACAAGCGTGGAAGTCCGCTTCCTCCACCGGCACAGTCTCGAAGAGATTCACACAGTACTTGCCGTTTATTGCCTGGTGGAGGTAGGAGGCTGAATCGAAGGTATCGGCCCCGACCGCTACGAGTAACGGCATCGCATTCCCCGAAATGCCGAATACGTGTAGCGGAAGATCATTGTATCCGCGTTGCTGCATTTCCAGTCGGCAGTCAGAGACTGCTTCAATCAGAACCTCGACGTTGTCCTTTCGTGGGACGAGGCTTCCCAGCGCGATACCATCGAACACTTCAGGGATCGGTCGATCCAGTTCGTCCTCGATCGCGTCGAACGATCGCTCCAGCATCGCCTCGTAATATCCATGAACGGTCAGGTAACACGCCCCGTCAACTTCGTCTCGGCGTTCTGCGAGTTGCCGAGCATTGACCGCAGTCTTTTCCATCTTCTCGATCCGCTCCTCGAACTCATCGTCTGGATGGATCGGATGATCGAGGTTGACGACGATGTCCGGCCCGAGATCCAGCTGCATGTCCAACGCCTTGTCTTGGCTGATATCCTTCGTGAAGTCCTCGCCCTCCAGTTCGCCGCCCTGTTTTAGGATTTTATAGCCACCTGAGTCAGCGAAGATCATACCGTCGTAGTCGCTGAACTTGCCCCATTCGCGGATCTCGTTATCGAGGTACTCCTCCAGTTTCTTTTCTCTGATTCCGTAATCCGTCAGGGAAGAGATGGAGGTCATAACGCCGCCGAAGAGGTCGCTATAGTCCGTTCCACCAGTGGTCGGCGGATGGTTGACCATGAACTCCTTCACGGTCCGGTGGATACCGCCGCCGAACAAGGCCGGTTCGTTGCCGCCTCCATAGAAGTTGACGACAGGAAATAGGTGAGGGGTCTCCAGTGCTCTGTCGTTGATCTGGAGCTGGCCTCGTCGTGCCTCCCCTGCCTCAGCGATGACATCAAACGACACCATCTGTCAATCTCCGTGGGTCGGTATCGAGCGACTGCTGGACACCAAGTGTTTCAGTTGTTTGCCTTTCATTCCGATACCACTACCCTCGATGTGGAGAACCGGGACATCAACCGCTTCATCAATCCCATCCACAGCTGGCATGTAGTCCTTGCCCAGATTGACCCATACTTTCTCGTACTCGTGTTCGACAACCTTGCTAGCGATCGCGTCGATAATTTCGTCATTCAATTCGTTGGCCCGCTCTGTGTCCATCTCTTGATCATAATAGCCGATGTGGTCGTCAGGTTCGACAACACCATGTTTGGCTGATATAATTATTATGTCAAGTCCAGGCTGAAACCGGTTCGCGCGCACTGCCTTTTTGATGATTCTGAAAAAGTAACCATCGTACAAATCAAGGGCAGGCACCGGTGTGTCCACCGATTCCTTGGTCGCAGAACACGATTGAATGAGTAGCGACGTCATCTACCTCCCTGATCAACGTCGAAGACCTATAGAACTATCGGACGACCTGAAGCAACGTATCTCACAGCACGGATTATTCGACAAATGCTGAATCAATCCGCTCAACTAATTCATCGATGTTGGTGTTCCGGAAGTGTTCGGTCAGTTGGAGAGCGCGTGGCTCACGTGGATACATCTCACCGCGGCCGTACCGGGAGAAGGCTTCCTCGATGGCTTGGCGGTATGCTTTGCTAGTCGTATAAGCAAGGATGTGGTCAAACTGATCACCGAACCGGTCTAGGTACTTCGCTAGGCGATTGGCGACAAGGTCAACCTGGTCTTCATCGGCGGTGGTGAGGACGTATTCGTAGCTCATCACTGGCTCTACCGTTTCTTGGGCTTCCGGTACCGGTCCGTACAAACCCGAGATGGAAACCTTGTGATACCCTGTCGTCATAATCTTGGAGCCGAGAGAGGACGGCCTGGTGCGTTCGGGAGTCAGAATATGGTTTCTCCTGACTGCATGGCAGAATCAGCAATACCGATGCACTGCTGGGTGGCTGGTAGCTGTCGTACTGGAGAATATCGAAGTCGTTTGGACCGTGTTTTAGCGAGATTGTTCGTTTCTTCTCCTGTTCCTCGTCGATGTCGTCGTAGAAACTGGAGAGTTTGGTCTGGAAGGTTTCTGTGTCCGGGCCGGCGACTAGTGCCTCGTAGCCAAGGTCAGCAAGCTGTTCACGGAGTTCTGGATTATGGAGCTGTGCCCGTTTTATCCCTTTCTCGACGATGTTCTTGCCCTGGGCGAAGTCTGCGACCAGTTCGAGCAGTCCATCGTTGTCGATAGCATCGCGGACGTCCTGCATCTGGCGGCTGTAAAGTTCGAAATTGTGGTGAGCAATCTGGGCATAGTACTCACTCTTGAAATGAGTGCCATGCTCGCCTTCGATTGGTTTGTACTTGACGTCGGATTCCAAAAGGGCATGCCGCATATCATCGAAATGGATATCCTGGCATGCCTGACAGTCACACCAGTTGTCCCAGTCCTCGATTTGATCCAGCTTCGTACGTTTCCACGTCTCTGGATGGATGAAGCTCTTGTTACGGGCAGCTTTCAGATAGTTCGCTGAATCGAAGGTATCGACACCGAGCAATGCGAGGAGTGGGCAGAGACGGCCGCTGATACCGAACACGTGGAGCGCTATGTCGTCGTACCGTTCTTCGGGTATCGCGTCTTTCGCACCTTGGACGATGTCTACAAGGACATCAGGAGAGTTGCTGAGAGGAACGAGTGATCCGAGTGCGAAACCCTCGAAGGCTTCATCGAGTTCATCTGCGCGGTCCAGGAACCGGCTAACGTACCAGTGGACGTCCTCGTAGCTGTGACCGTGAATCGCCACGTAGACAGACGGTGTTTCATCTACATCCCATTCATCCAGCAGTTCGGGGTCATTGAGCATCTGCAGGCACTCGACTGCGTTGTCGATGCTCTTTTTCATTCGTTCCGTGGCTTCGTCTTGATTCAGGTTCTGTGGAATCGGGAAGTCCAGTGTAGCGATGATGTCAGCCCCGTAGTCCAGCTGCAGTTTCAAGATGCTTTCTGGATTCGTGTAGATACCCCAGTCATTCTCACTGCCACCTTCTTCCGGTGGCTGGCCGAACGTGGTCGAGTTCATTAGCTTGAACCCGCCGGAGTCCACAAACAGCGGCTGGCTGAACCCGGGTTCTACATCACTCTCCTCGAAATGCTGTTTGAGCGGCTTCTCACGCCAGTCCGCCAGGTTGTCCGGGGTGAGATTGTAGTCTAGGAACGTCATCGTCTGGAACATGATTCCCTGGACGCTGTCGCTCTCGAAGAGATACCGGCGGGCGTACCGCCAGATTCCACCTGATTTTGGCGTAGTTCCTCCAATGAGGTTCGCAACGGGGAGAAGCGCAGGCGTCTGAATTTGGCCCGCAGGCGTGTCTATAACGCCTCGACGACCATATTCATCCTTTTCGAGCGTCCTGAATGCAGACATTAAATACCTGTGTAGTACCTCTGTGTGAGACCTCAATTAACCCTCCGCTCTCTAAATTATCATATAATTAACTATTCTGGTTTGAAGATGGTACTTTCAGCGAGTGGTTCAGGTTTAAGTATTACCCGAGTAATCTCTGGATATGGCTCAACGTGCCCTCGAAGAACACTCTTTGGCCTCACACGATTTCACAGAGGATGAACGGACCCTATCTGTCGGTCAGGACCGGCCGATCCGTATCAGTACAGGCCACCGTATTCTACACCACGATGGGAAGTGTAGTCGTCCGCATGGCCACAACTATTCGGTCACTGTCTCAGTGACTGGTACCCTGACCGAGGACGGCTGGGTAGTTGACAAAGGTGATATCACCGATATCATCTCTGACTGGGATCATCGCTTCCTGCTTGAACAGGGCGATCCACTGATCGAGGCGTTTGACACCAGCGGGGACAGTGATGCCGTCGTTGTCTTGGATCACCCACCGACAGCTGAAGTGATGAGCCTCGTTCTCGAACAGCGTCTCCGTCGTGGCTTACCCGATAGCGTGAGCGACGTTACTGTTGAAGTACAGGAGACCGGTGAACTAGCCGCTGGTGCCCCTCAATAACAGCGTATGCCGGTGAACGCTGGTACGGACGTTGTCGATGGAGACGTTGATAACGTGGACACGGACGGTTCGCTACCGATCAACGAGGTGTTCTACTCGTTACAGGGTGAGGGAAAACTGGCCGGTGTGCCGAGTGTCTTCATCCGGACGAGTGGCTGCAATCTACGATGCTGGTTCTGTGATTCCTACCACACCAGTTGGGAGCCGACCCATGCCTGGCTTGACCTCGATACCATCGTCGATGAGGTAAAAGACCACGATGAGGCAGACCACGTAGTGGTGACCGGCGGTGAACCGCTCATCCACGATGAGACAGTGCGGCTGCTGGACCGGCTCAGTACCGCCGGGTATCACACGACCGTCGAAACCAACGGCACGATCTACCGTGATGCTTCGATCGATTTAGCGAGTATCAGTCCGAAACTCGCAAGCAGTACACCGCTTCCGGAGAAAGACCCGAAAGAGGACGGCCAATGGGCCGACCGACACGAAGATCAACGGATCGATCTGGATGCCCTTTCTCACTTGGTCGAGGACTACGGGTTCCAGTTAAAGTTCGTCACCATGGATCAGGACGATATGTCGGAGATCAACAAACTGGTTGATCGGTTAAGGGCGTCAACAGATGCTGTAATCCGTGATTCGGACGTGTTGCTGATGCCAGAGGGGGCGACACGGGAACGATTGAACGAGACGCGGGAACTGACTGCGGAGATGGCCTTGAAGCATGGCTACCAGTACACGCCACGGCTCCACGTCGATCTGTGGAACGACGCACCAGAAACATAGAGATAGTCAATAATGACGACTGTAACTAACGAGAAACGGAATGGAGCTGTTGTTCTTGTATCGGGTGGTATGGATAGTGCGACGGCAGCGTTCGAGGCGAAACACAGGGGTCATGACTTGTACTTTCTCCACACGTCGTACGGCCAGCAGACTGAGAACAAGGAACTCGACTGTGCCAACCAGCTTGCCGAATGGATGGATGTCGCTGACTTCCTTCACATCGAGACCGACCACTTGGCCCGGATCGGTGCCTCCAGCCTGACCGATGACAGCATTGATGTAAACGAGGTGGATCTCGACAGCGATGAGATCCCGTCCAGCTATGTACCGTTCCGGAACGCCAACCTGCTCTCGATGGCGGTCTCCTATGCTGAAGCAAAGGACTGCGAGGCGGTCTACATCGGAGCACACAGTGAGGATTACTCAGGATATCCCGACTGCAGGCCCGAGTTCTTCGATGCTTTTCGGCAGGTTATCAACGTCGGGACGAAACCGGAAACTTCGATCGAACTGGTGGCCCCGTTCGTCGATTGGAGCAAGACGGATATTGCTGAACGCGGTCTCGAACTTGACGTGCCATACGGGTTGACGTGGAGTTGTTACCGGGACGAGGCTCCGGCCTGTGGAACCTGTGACGCGTGTGCCTACAGACTCAAAGCGTTCCAAGAAGCGGGGGCTGAGGATCCGATTGAATACAAGGAACGACCAGTCTACAGCGACTGATACCGGGGGGTATCCTACAGGGAGTCACTCGTCGGGGGCGAGGCGGCATGCCGTACATTGATCTCATCAAGTATGCCGGGCATCTCTTCGCTGACATTCGTGACCAGGTGGATACAGTCGCAACGGTCAGGTTCTCTGGATCGTCCCCTTTTGTACATTCTCGGGATCGTGGTGTCCGTTGGTAGCTGATTACCTTGGCTGCAGGAAATCCTCTATTGACGATGATTAGCAGAGAGTGTACTCATCACGTTGGAACCATTAAGTGGGGTCGTTGACAACGTACCGTTTAGATGAAGGAAGCCCTTGAACAGTATCTGGAGGATTCGTTCGATTTCGCTGCGTTCCAACGTCTTACTGGGACTCAGGATGCGATCACGGACGAGACGGGGAAAATCCTCTATGTTCCGACTGACCTCCCGGTACCCTTCGATAAACGGGTACTCAGTGCTATTGTTGATAGTGACGATGTCCGTGTCCTATCGATGCCGGTCGATGAATGGGAGTTCCAAGAGACGGTCTACACCGGTATCGATTACCTCGTGGACAACGACGGAGATGGAACTGTCGTGTTCTTCTGTCCTCGGTTTCTCGTTGATAGCTACCAAGAGATTCCCGGCACATCGTTCGTTCATTTTGAACGTGTTCAGTTGGATGATCCGACCAGAACCATCCGTAGTGCCTTCGAACGCGGGGCTGGCACAGAACCACAACCGAGCACCATCGATGACCTTGCCGAGTTCGCTCTGCGCGCTTTCACCGCGGCAGCCACAGGAGCCGAGCTGAATCCCACACACATTCAGACCAGTACTGACGACCAACTTGATGACTTCTACATCCCCTACGACACCTTGTCGTCCGTCCCGACAGCTGTCCGCGAGTTCTTCCTCGACAGTATTGGTATTCCCAACACCGAGCTGTTCGACAGCCTCGAACCAACGGCCCAACAGAACGTCTACACGCCCCGGCTCCTCGCCACGTATGGCGACAGATTTGCACAAAACGAGCCTAAATATCCTGTCGCAGCCGAGATTCAAGATCTCGACCTGGATCTTCAGCGCCTGTATCGGACCCTGGTCATCAAATGGCTCGCCCAGCGGCGGCTGTTCGATGCAACCCTGACTGAACTTGCTACCATCCCATTAGATCGGGATGTCGTCAATATCATCCAAGAGAGTTACCAACAGATCACCGGACAAGACACAGCAATCAATATCCAAGATCCGGGACACGCCGCTGAAACCCTGACTCGACACTTCGGTATTCTGTTCCACACCGTTGACGAAGACGAGTTTACCGACCTGGCCAATACCGTACGGGACCAACTGTCAAGCGACAGCCAGCAAATCGAGGACTACGGACCAGACCAGGCTCTCAACACCGTTGAAAAAGTCGATAGTCTTCTCCAACTCCTCGCGGAGGTCGCGCTCATCAAACACCCCCGCTTCGTCAATACAGCGTTCCCGGAGGATCGCTGGGCTGACATTTTCCAACAGTTCATCCATGTTGTATATGAGAACGATCGAGAGGATCTCCTCACCTACCGGTATCTGACCGCATTAAACCAGGCACGCAAACAGGAACTCCGTGAACGTGAGGCCGAAGACCTCGCAGAGGACATTCGGACCCAGGAGGTAGAGTTAGATACGCTGCCTCACTTCTTGGACCAGTGGGTCTCGTTCCTCGCGGACACGCGGGAGGATGAACCGGTCTCGAATCTCCTGCAACAGGAGTTGATCGACAAGTACGACAGCTACTGTGCTGAAGTCGTTGATCGGTACGACGAGATCGTCACCGACGATGAGTGGCTCCATCTCTCCGATTTGCTCACGGCACCAGAGGACGGCAGGATCAAGCTTACTGTCATCCTCGACAGTGTCGGTTATACCGACTACCTGCTTCTCAACCAGTTTGGTTTCCTGAACACGGAACCGGACGATGTTGACCTTGCTTTCTCCAATTTGCCGTCGTACACGCCCTCCGCTATCTCGACCATCCTCACTGGGCTTCCCGCTGAGACCACGGGTATCTACAGCTGGCAACCCCGGCACGGTGACGAAATATTCAATCTCAAGCACAGCAGCTACGATCCCGACGCGTTCGACTTTGTCGATGAACGCACCGAGAACGACTTTCACCTTATCCAGCGACCACAGCTTAATTCCTCCGGGATCTCACGATTCGCAGATCAAGTCGCCGATATCCGGTTCTCCTCTGACCTATCTATCGAAGCTAATCACCTGGGTGCAGTCCGCAAAGGCTTCGTAAACGAAGTTGAGAGCACGTTGAACGAACGCCACCACGTCCTGAACACCGACGAGGTGGGCCCGGAAGCGCGGACAGCACAACGGTCCCAAATCGTCCTATACTTGGAAGACTTCGACAAAATCCTCCACGAGATGCTCTCCTTCGAAGAATTCGAGAACTACTATAATACGCTCGGCAACTTCCTCGACAACCTTCTCGCGGACCTGCGCGAAGCTACAGACACAATCATTGAGGAACCGATCGACATCGAGGTCATCTCAGACCACGGGAAACTCACCCGCTATGAGATGGAAATGGTTCTCAACGAACGCCCAGAATACGAGTTCAACCAACAGATGCTAACAGAGACTGTCCCGCTACAACACGCATACCGCGTCAATTTCCGCGAGGCAGAGTTCACGAATCGAAGCGACCACCAGTTCGTGACTGTGGCCACCGATGAGAGTGGCCCACCGGTGGACCGTATCCGCGCGATGCTTACTGAGGAGGATGCTAACGATGTCAGTGACGATGCACTCCGGGACGTAACTGAGAAAGTCGAGTACCTTCAGTCAGGTTCCAAATTCGTCTTCGGGTGGCATGCAGACACCGATAATGCTTCGCTCAGTGATCTCCGGCAGTTCGACGGTGTCGATGTTTACCAGCCACGGGGTGACGGTATCTTCGATCTGCCTGATGTCGGGCTGCTCTCCCGGTACGATATCAAGAACCGGAGTGGGCACGACCACGGCTACCACGGCGGGACATCGATCAGCGAGATGGCCGGGCTTCGGCTTATATACGAAGACGAGTGATCCATATTTATGCCAAAAACAATCCCCCGTATCGGACGACAAGACCTTCTCAAGGGCATCGAAAAGCTCGCCCAGATCGTTCACTTCCGCGGTGAGCTCACCGAAGACGAACTCCGCGACGAAATGGAGGCAATCAACCGCGACAGAAACTCCAAACTGTTCAAATCGATCGACGGCTGGCTCAAATTCACCCTTCAAGACGAGAACCGGTCCATCGATATCCTCAAACAGGATAGCGACCACATCGAACTCACTGACGAAGGGTTGGAACTCCTGAACGCGCCTGACTTCCGTGTTGCCGCATTCCACCTGTTAGAACGCAAATCACGGAACAACTTCACCTACTTCCACACCCTCCTTCAGGAACTTGACCGGAAGGTCCAGGCTGGCAATTACGATATGGGGGCCGACCTCGCGGAAACCGTCAACACGTTGATGAAGGACACGATCAGCGGGAACAAGGTGACCGCAGGAGCGATTGCGAGTTTCCTCCGCGATTTCGAGATCGTCGTAGAAGAGGATGGACGATGGCATATCGACCCTGCTCAGTACACGTACTTCCGAGGCGAGGATGCGGATATCGTCGAGGATATCCTTGCCGAACATGGGAACCGGATGGATCTAGCAGAAATCCAGCGCGTCCTTACAATGGATTTCAAGTGGAGTGAGCAACAAGTCGAGAATATCCTCCAACAGTTACAGGACGAGAACCGGGCTGCAACCGATCGCTACGAGGGCAAGACCGTCATTGAACTCGTTACCACCTAAACAGTATGAATATTGTACGCACCGTTTTGGACCATCTGGATCAAGCCGGCACCGATATCGCTATCGTCTCAATCGATGATATCCATGCCCAATATGAGACAGTTTTTGACTTCATCAGCGAGTGTCAGCGCCGAACACCAGATACAACGTTCGACACAGAATTTGTCCGCCCGACAGACCGTGATGACAATGATGGCGAAAAGATCATCTTGATGGCAAATCCACAACGTATCACGGAACACGACGTGCTTGATACAAGGATTTACATCGTCGACCCGAGAATCAATCTGAAACGGTCACTCTTCAAATACCAGGTAAACACATGACACTGGAGGAAGCAAAAGACGACGTTGTCAACATTCTCGACCGTCAAACGATAAAACGCGTCCGGCGAGAATGTCAACGCCTCGCAGATGAGAACGACCTTCCCCAGTTCGAGGAATTCCTCCAGGAAGGCACCCATTTCATCCTAACGGAGAAACGAGCCCAGATCCTGCGGGGGATCCAACAAGGCTTAGCAGAGCAGCAAACGCCTGGGGCGATACTACACGGAGCGTATGGCTCTGGTAAAACGGTGATGATGGAAAACATCGCCCTCCTCTGTCAGGACGATCAAGAGTACGGTGACAGAAAGTTTGACCAGCTCCACTACGGCGGGACACCTATCGACTGTCTCACGATCAGCCTTGAACAACATGATACCCCGACGGAGTTCCTCCACGCCCTCTTCACTGCACTGGTCGAGTACAGTTCGTCTGTCGATGAGGATGATCTCCTTGCTATTTTCAACGATCGGAAGATCAATCTCACACTTGAGGATCTTGATGATGACCTCCCTCCGAACCATCGTCAGGACCTCATCGATATTTTCGTAAGATCCGTCCTCGCTCGAAGACATTGCTCGCGTCACAAAGTCACTGACAGCGGGTGATGCGCACCAAGTGATCGCGTGGTTCACCACCTACTACCGCGAGCGAGAGGACCACTACCCAGCGTTCTATATTGACGAATTCGAACAGATCACGCGGCAAGGGGTGGACCCAGGTGGGAACTATCGGCTTAAAGCCATCGTCCAGAAGATGATCCGGAACACCGTCTCCGGATTTGATGATTTCACCACGCCGCCATACATCTTATTCGCAAACACTGTCTCCCACGATGAGTTCAGGGAGAACTTCCCAGCTGCTGCACGGGACCTCACCGACCGCATTGATGAGAACATCAGCTACAACATCGATCACTCTGAGGAGGAAACAAAGGAGCTTTTCGCCAACCTGTACCGGCTCTACGTCATCCCATTGCTCGCGGACCGCGGTGGAGAGGCGGGTGACTGGTACGACACTATCGCCTCCGCAGAACCCGGTGAAGATGGCTATGTCTATCCGTTCACCGATGATACTCTCGAATTCGCCCTCAGTATCGTCCAAAAGTTTGAAGACGAAACACTGGACGAAACCGTTGTCCGTGCCTTCCGTGATTACAAACGCATCCTAATCTCGTTCCTCGACCACTGGGACGGTGAGGGCCAGATTGATCTCGATTTCCTGTATCAACACGGTGATGCAGTCCGTGACCAGCTTCGGGGGAACGTCGAACGCGTCAACCTCGATGAACTGCCGGGAGAGGATAGCATCGAAGCCACCATCGAGGCAGACTACCCAGATGCGTCCGGGATCGATATCCGAATCCTCTGCGAAATCGCCAAGACGGGTATCCTCGACCGGACAGAACGACCGGTCTATTTCACCACTGATCAGATAACCAATATCGCTGGATCCATCGAACTTCAGATAGATGACAGCGAAGCCGAGGACCTGATCGGTGTCGCCATCCAAGGACCGGAGTATTTCTTCCTTGAAAATGGGCGATTAGAATTCAACCCGAACGAACTCACCGGGACAGCAGCAGATGAAGGCGAACTCTCCCTCGCAGATCAGGTCGGTGAAGCCGTCACAGACCTGCATTTGGAGGACCACGAGGAGAACAATCTTATCCAGCTCTGGGCGGATATGCTCAATCACCGGTTCCCCGATACTGCCTTCGAGAACCAGCAGGGCCAGTATCTCGTCTTCGATACAGACCAAGACCTCAATTATACCTCCAAGGTTTTGTTCACTGTCGCACCTGATGAGCTGCCGGAACAGCTCAGTACCGAGGTCGATGATGATGCATTACATATTGTCATCCGACTGGGGCGGGACACAGAAGGCGACCTGCCTGCCAAGTACTATGTGACCGAGCGGAACGGGCAAGCAGGCATGGTCACAGACGATATTGCTTCGAACCTCAACAGGAACATCGAACTCCACATCGACGAAGAGTCCGGGTACTACAACCTGATCGAAGCGACCCAAGAACATTTCCCACGATACGATGATTACCAAGCCTATGTGATGTTCCTGAAGCTGTCGCTAGCCTATCTTGCAGGGAACGACCTGACGGAGGATATCCGTGACCGGACTGCCGATCCAACGAGCTTTTCTCTCATTCAGACTGTTGACAGTAACCTGACCAACATCGCGGACACGTATCCCCGTGAGAAGCTTGGGTTCACCGGGACCTACCCGGGGAAGGATTATCTCAATCTTGTCTACGGTATCAAACACCTTGACCAGGAAGGGGACCTCATCTTCGAGAGTGCGAACCACCCCCACATCGATGTCCAATCATTCGGCAGAGTCAATCGTTCCCGCGAATCCGGGGACGAATTCCGCGCTATCGTCGAACAGTTCGCGGATAATGAATCCTTCATCGAGGAACGCAGCAATGGGGACTACGACATCGTCCCCCACCTGAGCAGTTACAGCCACGTCTTAGATACCATCGAAGAACATCTCGACGAGGATGGCCTTGATTTCGATGAGATTCTGGAGCTGATCTTTGGTACCTCCGAAGTCGAAAACGTCACCCGGGCAATGGTCTACCTGCTGTTAATCCTGGGCCAATACGTAGATGAGTACAGCTGGGTCTTTGAAGACGATAACGAGACGACGATCATACCGGCCGATGTCCGTATCGAGACCCAGCGCCGCCAAGTCCGCAAACGTGTCGGCCGTAGAATCAAAATAGCGATCCTCGACCAGGCAAAACAGGACGACACAGATATCAGCCAGATTGAGGATTTGAGCGATACATATGACAGCATCGAGACCGCTGATGCGACCGAGTTAGAAGACATACAAAACGATATCGATGCATCCTGGGACTTCGAGTATCAAGGCGCAGATGAATTACTGCGCGAGATTATGGCAAATGATGTCTTCGTAGATTCTGCTGTCGCCAGCTATGCGAACACCATCCACCCGCTCAGTAACCTCGATCCCGAACTCCGGTACCTCTGCCTTGATGACCTGGATCACCTGGCCACACAGGTAAAAAAAGCTGCGACCATTTTGGCCAAGAAAGACGATCTGGAGGCATTGGCTACAAAGCTTGAGTGGTTCGGGACGGATCCTGATCTCCAATCTGAGGGGCTCAGCATCGAGTGTATAACCACTATCAACGACTTCTGGGAAACCCACCAGGTCGAACGCAACATCGAGGAAGCCGATGTTGCTGCTGACTTAGAACAGTATCTTGACGGAGATATCCGTCTCGACCGTTTGATCGAAATGCTCCGCACACAGCGGAAAAGCATCGTCCCAGCGGTGGATACTTACGATCCAACCGAGGATGAAGCCTCCCTCGATGATGACATCAGATTCGTCACAGATGCGATCAGGGACGGAATCAGTGAGGAACAGGACAACGTCGCTGCGGCGAAGGAGGAACTGGAAAACTATGCTGACCGAATCCCTGGCGAATCAAGCTGGATCCGGAGAGGAGAGGGCTATCTGGAAAGCTGTGAATCAGAACTCGAAGCCGAACCTCACCGCTTCGATCACACTCAGTATGAGGACTTCTGGGAGCAGTGGGAAACCGCACGAAATCAGTTAGACGAGGAAGCCTTCGACGGGGACGAGTTCGAAGAAACTGTCCGGAAATACGACCCCGATATCGAGATCGATATGGTCGAAGACGCGACCGAGGACAGCATCTCCGACAAGTTCTCTGAACTGGATGATGACGAGTTCCAGCAGGTGATCGATGGGTTACAAGGATCCACAACTGCTGCCGAGGAACTAAAGCAGTCCCTGCTGAAGATACGTGTGAAAGCTGAACTCACTGGTGATGAGACATGATTATTGGCGGGGATAAAGAAGAACTGTCAGCCTATCTTGGCCGCAAGTTCGACAGTACTGACGAGCTCGGTGAACAGGTCCGCCTCGATCTTAATGAGCCACATATGGTTACCGTCTGTGGGAAACGTGGCTCTGGGAAATCCCACACCCTCGGTGTTATGATGGAGGAACTGATGACCCTCCCCGCCCAGGCCCGACAGAATCTGAACGGCTTGGTCATCGACGCGATGGGCATCTACTGGAGCCTCCAGGTTCAGACGCCTGACACAGATCTCCTTGATGGCTGGGACATCTCCCCCAGAGAGTACCCAGTTAAGGTCTACTACCCCGCCGGTCTCGAAGAACAATACGAGGAGATCCAGCAGTACTTCCACGAAGGCTTCGAACTCTATCCCTCCGAACTCTCCGTCGAGGACTGGCTTTACCTGCTTGATATCAATGAAACCCAGGCACAGGCCGGTCTCCTCTCCCAGATCATCGAACAGGCAGAGGAAGACTTCGGCCAGTACTACAGCATTATGGACCTCCTCGATAAGGTCGAAGCATCCCCCGAGTCCGCCAACATCAAGGATGCACTCCACCGCCGCCTAGAGAAGGCCAAGAACTGGGGTATTTTCAGTTCCTCTGGATCCAAAATCGAAGAAATCGTCGAAGGTGGGGAGTTCGTTGTCCTCGATCTCAGCGGTGCCGGTGCCCTGCCCTGGAACGTCCGCACCATGCTCACCGGCATTCTCGTCAAGAAAATGTACAACAAGCGGAGCTTCGATCGCAGCCGGGAAGAAGTCAAGAAAATCAAAGGCGAACACACCGAAGTCAACTTCCCCCTTGTCTGGCTCTTTCTCGATGAAGCCCACCTGTTCGCACCGTCTGGTCATTCTGAGCCCAGCACTGATCCGCTCGTTGAATGGGTTCGGCAAGGCCGCCGCCCCGGCCTCTCCCTCGTGATGGCCACCCAACAACCCGGTGCCCTAGACAACAGGATCCTCTCCCAGTGTGACACCCTTATCATCCACCGTCTCACTGCCGGCCAAGACTCCGACGCAGTCGGGGACAAAATCTCTGAACTCCACGACGCCCAGACTATTAGCCACTACATGCAACAGATCCCGAAAGAACCGGGGTACGCCTACGCCATGAACGACGACGCAGAAACAATCGTCCCAGTCAAAGTCCGCCCCCGCAAAAGTTGGCACGCCGGCGAATCTGCCAAGCTCGAAGAATTCCTGGATAGCCGGTGAAATATTCCGGTTTAACGTAGCGCGTTTCCAGGGAGCAACTAGGTTCTCGTCGTACCGTCGTCAATCATTTGTGCTACGTAGCCAGCAATTTGCCTACGGGGGCAGTAGTGTTATGGAAACTCCTCGGTTCGAATCGCTGCGGCGTTTTGCCTCGACCAGCCTTGAAGAGGAAGACTGGTTGTATTTCTAAGAAACTCGGATGGGTTCTATGGTATTCACATATTCAATCTCGGCAGCACAGTTCTCATGGAGTTGCTGTCACTCTTCAGAGTCAGGAAAGAGTGGCCCACTAGGAATTTAGATCTCTACATTGTGCCATCCTCTACCCACATCGAGAATGGCGTTGCCCGATTTCTGGAGTCTGACTACGTGTGTTTGTCCAGAAATTCTTCTGCTTTATCGTCTCCGTCCTTGAAATACTCCTCGGCGATGTCCAGCACGGTGCGTCTCGTGTCCGAATTTTCGTCGAGTCCGGGTTTGAGGATGGCTGCGGTGGTCTCGGTGAACTTGACCCAATCCGGCCGAGTTTCCTGCTCCATGAGTTCGGCGTAGATTTCGACGACCAGACTAGGGTGTACCTTGGCGTGGTCTTGGAGATATGATTCGACGGTCTCCCAAGCATGTTCCTCTCGTGCGATGAACGGAGCGGTGCCGATAATCAAGGGTGCCATCTCCTCGACTGTGGTCCGGTCAACGATGGAGGGGGAGCCACTCAACAAACCACTGGAATTCCACGGCGTAGGCGTCCGCGTCATCGACTTGCTCGATTCTCTGTTCCCATAGTGTTCGGACTTTGCTCCAGTGATCTCGCATCTCTTCATTGTCTTCTCCCCACCTCCAGAGCTGCCACGCTACCTGTCGGGCGAGGTCTGGTTCCTCTTGGTCGTAGAGGTAGGAGAGGAGGTTCTGGCGGTCGTCACGTTCATCGTAGCCTTCAATATAGTCATTGAGCAGGTGGACTGCCAGTCCGCGTTCGACACCGTGAATCGCTGTGTTCTCGCCGGCAACGAGCAGGTCAATGCCGTGGAGGTAGCATGGGCGGAGGTGGTCGAATAACGTTTCGTGCGGCCGGGAGTAGGCGAGGTAGGCGTCCCAGGCGGCCGAGAACAGGTTCTTAGCGCGGAGAGACTGGTTTCGGGGGAATAGAGTGTTGAAGTTGTCAAGGACAAGATCGTGGTCGAAACTCCAAATCGTGTTCAGCCAGCGTCCAAGGGTTGCGTGGGTGGAAGGAGATTCCTGCTGAAATGCAGTTCCGATCTTTTCGCGGACATCTGGCTCAAACCCGGATTCCTGCTCTTCGGTGTACCCCTCGAAGCCGTGCAGGTTGGCGCAGCGGGCAGAGTACATGAGTAGAGCTCCCCAGTGCGAGGGGTCGCACCGAGTTTATCGCTACTTGTGCTGGATCGTTGTAGCCGGCGTACCCTTCCGGGGGATGTTCACGTTCATCGGTCGGGTCGGGGTCGTTGAGCTGGATGAAGAGGATCTGCTTGACCCGGTCGTTGTGAGGGTGGATTGACTCGATTGTGTCGGTGCTGTAGGTTTCACGGATGAGCCGTGCGACGTTCATGCGGGCCGACTCGGACCATTCCTCGGGGTTCGTGGCGACGACCTCGCAGAGGTCAAGGAACGGTGTCCAGGGGAAGTCGAGTGGGATGGAGTCGGGGTCATCGTCGATCTGCTTCCGTAGTCCGCGGAGGAGTTCGCTGACGTATATTGGAGGAGCGTCTTGTAACCGGGGGATGTCGTTCTTGAACGCAGTGACCTCTTCAAGAATGCGTGGGGTGGCGGCTTCGGCAAGTCCTCTTGGACTTACCTCGGCCAATCCGCCAGTCCCGGACTCGCGTTCTTCCCAGCCGGCCGTCTCGAACGGTTCGTTGATGCAGTAGTCGATGAGGTCGCTGGGAGGCATCTCCCAGATCTCTTCCTTGGGGAGGGGGCTTTCCTGAGAGACGAACCCGCCACTGGTCTTGACGAGGGAGAGTACATCGTCTGGTTCGCCGTACTCGTTGATGAGCTGTTCGAGGTGCTGCGCGTGGTCGTCGGGGAGCTGGTCCCTGATCAGCCAGAGCCGGTCGCGGACCCATCGGGATATTTCGGCTTCCGCGAGTTCGTCCGCTGTATAGGTCGTCGAACCGTTCACTTCGTTGTTCGGCGGCCTCTTCTATCGAGTCTCGGACGGGAACATCGGTTATCATCTCGATGACGCGGAGTTGGTCGTTCTCGGACAAGACCGTGAACCCGTCTCGGAGGAGGCGGAGGAAATCTTCTTTTGTCACAATCTCGGTGAAGTTCGATTCGTCGAGGAGTTCGGCCCTCACGAGGTCAGAATAGTGGTCTTTGTGCTCGTTTAGCACGTAGAGACCGAGCCTTCTGAAGAGGGTGATGTCGTCGAGGTAGCGTTCGATGAGATCACGGCGCGACCCGTCGGTTGGGTTCTGATCGAACCAGTGGTCCAACGCTTCGCGGTGGGTTTTGATGAGCAGAGTTTTGAAATCTGTTTGGCTCTGGTCCGGCAGGTCTGAGCCCGCAATGCTGGTCGTTATCGGTCCGACAATCGCGTCGATTTCCTTGCCCTGAATCTCGGCCTCTATCGTGACCGCTTCCCGAAGGCACGATTCCAGGACGTCGATCGCGTTTGTACCTTCTGCGTCGACGAGTGTGCTGAGGGTTTCCTCCAGCACGGATTCCAGACTGTAGAGTCGGGTGACGGGTTGTACTCTGTTGGGTTCATCGTCGGTTGGGCGTCGCGGTTGCAGGAGTGCGTCGAGCAGGTCCAGACCTGCGCCGGTTTCACCGCCCTCAAGGAGGTCCTGGAGGAGCTTGGTCGCCTGGATATCATACCAGTCGGACGGCGTTTGTGTGATGGAGGCTTGGACGACATCGACGAGACCCGCCGCAACGTCGAACGGTAGTTCACGGATGGCCGTGACAACTAGTCCGAGCGAGTGGCGGTCATCTGTCTGGATGTCCCGAACGATCTCAGCCACGGTCTCGGGGTAATGGGGTGCGAGGTCATGGAGGTAGCCTATCAGGATGTTAGGCGGGTCGATGTAGTCGCCGCGATCGTGGAGTGTCTGCGCCCAGGACACGTGGGTTTTATTGTCGAAAAAATATTTGAAGAGTGTTTTGCGGTCCTGAAGGTTGTCCAGTATTAGGTCCGCGAATTCGTCATTCCCGGAGATGTCCCACGTCTTGATCTCGTCGAGTATCGTCTTGGCGGTGTAGTCGCCGAGGCCCGTTTCGTCGTCAAGCATCTCTTCCAAGAACTGACGGGCGTGGTCGGCGGTGTCGGAATCGACGGGGATGTCGCCGATTTGGTCAGCTGTGTCGCCGTCGCTCCGCATATAGAGCACGAGCATGAATCGGAAGATGTCCTTACCCAGTCGTTCATCAAGACGGGATGTGACATCCTGGATGGGTCTGTTCTCCTGCACAGCATTCCAGGCGTAGAGATAACGTTGGAAGTCGAGGTGGCGGAACCGGTACTTGCGGTTACCGGGGCGGTCGGTTGACTCTTCGATGACGCCTCTGTTTATCAGTCGTTGGTCAATCCAATCCTGGCTAGTGCTGACGGTGAAGATGTTAAGTCCGTCAGACTGGCCCTCTATCGCATCGACGGCGTATTCGATGAGCCGTTCGATAATGTCGTCGCCGCTCCGTGTCCCGTCGTCCGGATGATCCTCGCGGCCGAGTTGCTTCCGGAACTTGTCCCAGAGCGATATCTCGCCATTGATGCCACTGAGAT
>Ga0065697_1000323_pt1 | contig 25813 bp, 26 predicted proteins | sample AntLakMe24m_08um_FD_59086 | JGI IMG/M metagenome (GOLD analysis project Ga0065697, IMG submission 59086) | Hypersaline microbial communities from Antarctic Deep Lake - 24m 0.8um v2 (version 3) | ecosystem: Environmental > Aquatic > Non-marine Saline and Alkaline > Hypersaline | place: Deep Lake... | reverse complement strand
GCGGTCCGAACCGTGTCGGCTCCGGTCCCGTTCTCGGCGTCGATCGATGGTTCGGTCATAGTCGATACTTGATGTCCTCGCATATAAGCGTTCGAGTATGTCGAACGGTTCTAAACCGGCGATCCGGCCTCGTCTGTCGTAACACGTAGGTTTAATTCGGGAGACCGTGTGCGGACAGGCGTGGTATCACTCTCGTCGATCGCGGGAGCCGACTCGGGGATCGTTCGGGAACGACCCTTCCAGTTGCTGCTGCTCATCAACGTGCTCCCGCCGCTCGGCACCGCTCTCCTGTCGCCGGTGCTCGGCTCGTTGGTCGAGCCGCTCGGCGCGTCGACGGCGAACATCGGCCTCATGATGTCGGCGTTCACCGCGCCCTCTATCTTCGTCATCCCGATCGCGGGCGTCATCTCCGATCGGTACGGGCGGCGGCCGGTGCTGATCTTCGGACTGTGCTGGTTCGGACTCACCGGCACCGCGATCGCGTTCGTCTCCACGTTCGGCGCAGCGCTCGCGTTGCGCGCGCTCCAGGGAATCGGGTTCGCCGCGCTCACGCCGATCATCATCACCAGCCTCGGCGACCTGTACGCGGGGACGAAGGAGGCGACCGCGCAGGGGCTCCGATTCACCGGCTCCGGGCTCTCGCAGACGGCGTTCCCGCTGGCCGCAGGCGTCCTCGTCGGGGTGGCGTGGCAGTACCCGTTCCTGCTGTACGCCGTCGCGTTCCCGATCGCGGCCGTCGTCTACGTCTACTTCGAGGAGCCACTCGACGAGGCGCCTGACGAGGAGTCCGAGGCAGGGATCCGAGAGCAGTTAGACGACATGGCGGACGCTCGTCGCGCATCGCCGCGCGTGGGCGATGGTCGCCGCCCGCGGAACGGCGAACATCGCGTGGTTCGGCTTTCTCACTTACAATTCGATCCTCGTCGTCAACGTCCTCGGCTACACGCCGACGGAGGCGGGGATCCTCGCGGCGCTCGCGAGCCTCACGTACGCGCTCGCGGCGTCGCAGGCGGGCCGCATCGCCGACCTCTTCGACGACCGGCTCTACCCGCTCGTCGCGACGAACCTGTCGATGGGCGCCGGTCTCGCGCTCACTTTCCTCGCCCCGTCGCTCGCGGTCGCCGCCGTCGGCGTCGTGTTCATGGGAGCCGGGTTCGGGCTCGTGCTCTCCATCTACCGGAGCGTCATCACGACGCTCCCGCCCGCGGACCTGCGCGGCGGACTCGTCAGCCTCGGCGAGGGCAGCGGGCGCGCGGCGGCGACGGCAACTCCGGTTGTCATGGGTGTTGCCGTCGCGGTCGCGACCTCCGCACTCGGGTTCGAGACCGCGGTTCGCGCGGTGGGAGTGGGAACCGGTGTCGTCAGCGCCGGCGTCGGAATCGCCTGTCTCCTCCTGATGAGCACGTCGCCGCCGATCCGGATGGGCGAGTGAGTCGATAACGCGCCGTCCGCTCGACGCGGCTCGCCCGCGCCGGCTACCGCCACCCCGAGANCTTTGTCGGCCGGNCGCGTCGCGNGGANCATGTCCACCATCGANATCGCGGTNCTCGATCACGATGCACACGGTATTCCGGCGGCCGACTACGCGGAGATACTCACCCGACGACTCCCCGACCGCGAAGTCCGTCTCGCCGCGACGCCCGACGAACACCGACGCTACCTGCGGGAGGCGACCGTCGTCGCCGGGAAGTATATCGACGCGGAGGAGGCGGCGACCGCCGAGAACCTGCGGCTGTTCGCGTGCAACGCCGCCGGCGTCGACCACCTCCCGCTGGACGCGCTCGCCGAGCGCGGCGTCGCGGTGACGAACGCGTCAGGCGTCCACGGCCCGAACATCGCCGAGCACGTGCTCGGTTGGGTGCTGACGTTCGCGCGGCGGCTCGACGAGGGGCGACGCCGACAGCGGCGCCGAGAGTGGCGCCGCTTCCAGTCGTTCACCGAACTCGCCGGCAGCACCGTCACCGTCGTCGGGCTCGGGTCCATCGGCGAGACGCTCGTCGAGCGGTTCGAGGGATTCGACGTCGACACGGTCGGCGTCCGCTACTCGCCGGAGAAGGGCGGGCCGACGGACGAGGTGGTCGGCTACGACGACCTCCCTGAGGTGTTGCCGGGGACGGACGTGCTCGTCCTCGCATGCCCGCTGACGGAGACGACGGAGGGATTGATCGGCGAGGGCGAACTCGACGCGCTGCCGACGGACGCGATCGTCGTCAACGCCGCGCGCGGCGGCGTGATCGACACGCCGGCGCTCGTGGACGCGCTGCGGTCGAACGCGCTCCACGGGGCCGCCCTCGACGTCACCGACCCGGAGCCGGCTCCCGAGCGACCACGACCTGTGGGGGGTTCGAGAACGTCTTCCTGACTCCCCACGTCGCGGGCCACACGCCGAAGTACTGGGAGCGGCGCGCGGACATTCTCGTCGAGAACCTTGAGCGGGTCGACGAGACCGGCGAGTACGACGGGCTGCGAAATCAGGTGGCCTGACAGAGCGGTCGAAAAGTGAAACGAGCCGTCGGTGCTACTGGTACGCCGGGATCCCGGTGAGGTCCTCACCGATGATCAGGGTGTGGATGTCGTGGGTGCCCTCGTAGGTGTACACCGTCTCCATGTTCGTCATGTGACGCATCGGCGAGTAGTCGGCGGTGATCCCGTTACCGCCGAGCATCTCGCGGGCGATCCGCGACTGGTCGCGGGCGGTGCGAACGTTGTTGCGCTTGGCCATCGAGACGTGTTGCGGCCGCATCTCGCCCGCCTCCTTGAGGTCGGCGAGCCGGTGGGCGAGCAGTTGCGCGAGCGTGATCTGCGTCGCCATCTCCGCGAGTTTCTGCTGTTGCATCTGGAAGCCGCCGATCGGCTTGCCGAACTGCTCGCGGTCGGTGGCGTACTCGCGGGCGACCTCGAAGCAGTCCATGGCGGCGCCGACCGCGCCCCACGCGATGCCGTAGCGGGCCTGGGTCAGACACGACAGCGGCCCCTTCATCCCTGTCACCTCGGGGAGGACGTTCTCGGCGGGGACGTGCACGTCCTGAAGGCTGATCTCGCCCGTGATCGACGCACGGAGGCTGAGCTTCTCGTCGATCTTGTTCGTCGTGACCCCGTCGCGGTCGGTCTCGACGAGGAACCCGCGAACCGGCGTCCCCTCCTCGGTGTGGTCTTTCGCCCAGACGACGGCGACGTCCGCGATCGGGGAGTTCGTGATCCACGTCTTCGAGCCGTTCAGCACGTAGTCGTCGCCGTCGGCCTCGGCGCGCGTCTCCATCGCGGAGGGGTTCGAGCCGTGCTCCGGCTCGGTGAGTCCGAAGCAGCCGACGGCCTCGCCGGTGCCGAGCTTCGGTAACCACTCCTCCTTCTGCGCGTCGCTGCCGAACGCGTGGATGGGGTACATCACCAGCGCCCCCTGCACGCTCGCCATCGAGCGGAGCCCGGAGTCGCACGCCTCCAGTTCGCGCATCAGCAGGCCGTAGGCCGTCTCGCTGACGCCCGGCAGGCCGTAGCCTTCGAGGTTCGGCGCGTAAAAGCCCATCTCGCCCATCTTCGGGATGAGATCCATGGGGAACGTGCCGTCGATCCAGTGTTGACCGATGTCCTCGACCTCGCCGTCGATGAACGACCGGGCAGAGTCGACGAGCATCCGCTCCTCCTCGGACAGGGTCGACTCCATGTCGAAGTAATCGAGCATACGATCGCTAGCGATCGCAGAGATAAATAACCATAGTCTCCGGCGGTCGGGACGCCGGGGTCGCGAGTCGGTGCGAGTTCCGGCGGCCCGGTCCGGGACCTCCGGCGGCCCGCCTCAGAACCCGTCGGTTCCCTCGAGCAGGTGCTCTTCGACGACGGCCTCGTCGAGTTCGATCCCGAGCCCGGGCGCCTCCGGCACCGCGATTCGACCGTCCTCGATCAGCGGCTCGTCGCGCACCAGCAGGTCGTCCCACCAGTCGACCTCCAGGGCGTGGTACTCCAAGAGGTCGAAGTTCGGGGTGGCCGCGCCGAGGTGGACGCAGGCCATCGTCCCCACCGGGCTGCAGACGTTGTGCGGGGACATCGGCATGTAGTTCTCCTCGGCGCGGTCGGCGATCCGCATCGTCTCCGTGAGCCCGCCGACCGTCGCCGGGTCGGGGGTGACGATGTCGACGCCGTGGTCGTAGATCAGGTCCGACAGCTCGAACACGCGGAACCGGTTCTCGCCGGTCGCGACAGGCGTCCGCGTCGCCTTCGTCACCTCCTTCTGGGCGTCCATGTTCTCCGGCGGGATCAGGTCCTCAAGCCACATCAGGTCGAACTCCTCTAGCTCGTGGGCGAGCCGCTTCGCACTCTCGACGGAGTAGTCCCAGTGGCAGTCGAAGGCGAGGTCGATGTCGTAGCCGATCTCCTCGCGGACGGCCGCGACGATCTCCTTCTTTTCCCGGATCGCGGCGTTGTTCAGGCGCCCGTTGTACGGGTCGTTCTCGTTGTCGGCCGGGAGGTCGAGGTCGAACTTTAGCGCCGAAAAGCCCATGTCGGTGACGCGGGCGGCCTCGGCGGCGTACGCCTCGGGAGAGTACGCCTCGGCCCCGGCGTAGGCGGTCGCGCCGTCCTCGACCGCGTACGCTTCGCCGGCGTGGCAGTCGCAGTAGAGCCGGACCTCGTCGCGGTACTTCGAGCCGAGCAGTTGGTAGACGGGGAGCCCGAGGATCTTCCCGGCGGCGTCCAACAGCGCGATTTCGATGCCGGACGCCGCGGTGACGACCTTCCCGGTCGTGCCGCCGTGACCCGACATCTCCTGGAAGATGTAGCGAACGAGCCGCTCGACGTCGAGCGGGTTCTCGCCGACGAGGAACCGGTTCGTGTACTCGACGAGTTCCGGGACGCCGCCGCCCCGGTACGCCTCGCCGATGCCGGTGACGCCGGCGTCCGTCTCCACTTTGATCAGGTTCCACTCGAAGTTCCCCTCGACGACGCAGGCGTCGAGGCTGGTGATCTGTACGTCTCGGTCCGGGTCGCGGGTGTCGATCTGGTCTGAGTAGTCTCTCATGTGTGTCTAAATTGTGTCTGTCGGGGATCAGTCGTCGGCGAATTTCGCGAGCGCGTCTTTATCGAGCGGGACGCCGTGACCGGGGCGGTCTGGTAGCTCGATACTGCCGTCGTTGCCCGGCTTCACCGGATCGGCGACGACGTCGTCGAACGCCTTCACGTCCATGTCGCGGTAGAAGTACTCCACCCAGAGGCCGTTCTCGATGGCGCCTAACAGCGACGCGTGGATGTTCCAGTTGTAGTGGGGCGCGATCTGCACGTCGTACGCCGACGCGTAGTGAGCGATCTTCAGCCACTCCGTGATCCCGCCGCAGACGGTGACGTCGGGCTGGAGGATCGTCGCCGCGCCGGAGTCGACGAGCCGCGCGAAGTTGTGTCGGGTCCCCTCCAGTTCGCCGGTGGCGACGGGGTAGTCGATCCCGTCGTTCACCTCGGCCATCGTGTCGACGCGGTCGATCATCACGGGCTCCTCGATGAAGTACGGGTCGTAGGGCTCGAACGCCCGACAGTTGCGGAGCGCCTCCGTGGAGGACCCCCAGACGCCGTTGGCATCAAGCAGGAGGGTGCGCTCGTCACCGATCTCGTCGCGCACCGCGGCGACGCGCTCGACCTCCTCGGCGGCCGACAGGCGACCGACCTTCATCTTCACGATGTCGTGGCCCTCGTCGAGGTACCGTCGCATCTCGCCGCGAAGCGCTTCGTGGCCCTTCTCGTCGCGGTAGTAGCCGCCGCTGGCGTACGACGGCACCGACTCCGAGTGGCCGCCGAGCAGCTTGTGGAGCGGCATCTCCGCGGCCTTCGCCTTCACGTCCCAGAGCGCGATGTCGACGGTCGAAATCGCGCGCAAGAAGAGGCCGGTGCGGCCGATCTGGACGTTGCCGTCGTACATCTTGTGCCACAATCGCTCGGTGTCGCGGGGGTCCTCACCGACGAGCAGCGGTTCGAGCATCGACTCGACCGCGTCGGCGATGAGGCCGGCTCCCTCGTACCCGAGCGAGTAGCCGACCCCCTCGTGGCCGGTGTCAGTCCTGACGTACGTGATCGCGTGATCCCGATAGGTGAGCGTCCGGTTGGAGAACGACACCGGCGACTCCAGCGGGAGCTTGATCGGAAATGACTCGACTTCGGTTATTTCCATGTGTGCAGCGGCGTCACACGGGTACAAGTAGACCCCTGTATCGGCAAGCCTCTCACCGGCTGTCGTCGCGACAGCATGCTTACAACTGGCAGTCTCACCCGCAGCTTTTGTACTGGCGCCGCGAGGGACCCCACATGGAGTTCCCCGACCGACGTGACGTCGACCACCTCATCGATCCGCAGCCGCTCCCGGAGTTCGCGCGGGTGCGGTACGAGCCGCGGACGGAGCGCCTCGACGACCCGGTCGCGGCGACCCGCGACGAACTCGACGCGCTCGACCTCGACGCCCTCCCCGAGGGCGCGACGGTGGCGGTCGGCGTCGGCAGCCGTGGGATCGACCGCATCGACGAAGTCGCGGCGGCGGTCGTCGCCCGGCTCGCCGAGCGCGGCTTCGACCCGGTCGTCGTGCCGGCGATGGGGAGCCACGGCGGCGCGACGCCCGAAGGGCAGCGCGAGGTGCTGGCGGCGCTCGGGGTCACCGAGGAGACCGTAGGCGCGCCGATCGACGCGCGAATGACGGCCAGAGCGTTAGCGACGGTGTCCGTCGGCGACGCGGAGACGCCCGTGTACTTCTCCGAGGCGGCGCTGGAAGCCGACACCGTGCTCGTGATAAACCGCGTGAAGGCCCACACCAACTTTACCGGGCCGATCGAGAGCGGGCTCGCGAAGATGACCGTCGTCGGCCTCGGCAAGCAGCGCGGCGCGAAGTCGTTCCACTCGACGGCGATCGCCGAGGGATACGTCGAGACGCTGACGGCAGCTCTCGACGTCATCGAGCGCGAGACACCGCTGATCGGCGGGATCGCGCTGGTCGAGAACTTCGAGGAGGAGATCGGCCACCTAGAGGCGGTGCCCGCCGGCTCGTTCCTCGACCGCGAGCCGGAGCTACTGGAGCGCGCGTACGAGGAGATGCCGACGCTCCCGGTCGACGACATCGATCTGCTGGTCATCGACGAGATCGGTAAGGAGATTTTCGGGCGCCGGGATGGACACGAACGTCATCGGCCGCTACCGCGTCCTCAACGCGCCCGATCCCGAAACGACCGGCCATCGACCTCATCTACGTCCGGGGACTGACAGAGGCGACGAAGGGGAACGGAAACGGGATCGGGCTCGCCGACCTCACCCGGCAGGCCGCGGTCGATCAGCTCGACATGAAGAAGACGTACGCGAACGCGCTCACCAGCGGGTCGCTCTCGAAGTCGAAGCTCCCCGTCGTGGCGCCCGACGACGAGTTCGCGCTCCGGACCGGGGCGGCGGCGCTCGGCGGCTACGACTCCGAGACGGTTCGGATCGTCTGGATCCGGAACACGGAGGACCTCGGCGAGCTTCGCGTCTCCGATGCCGTCGTCGACGACCTCCCCGAAGCGGCGCGGGTAGTGGGACGCGAGACGGTGGCGTTCGACGACGGAACGGCGCGCTTCGAGGCGGCGACGGACGACGATCCGGACGCGTAGCGGTCCGACACGGCTCGGGCGCGTAGCGGTCCAATTTCCGCCCGGCGCGGGCGCCGCGCAGTCGGGGGGTCGCGTCTCCAGTGCGAGATCAGTTGCCTTGCCTATAGGGAAACGTTTTCACGGACCACTCGGAATGAGTGAGACATGGACCTACAGATCGACGGGAACGCGGCCCTCGTCACGGCATCGTCCAGCGGACTCGGAAAGGCATCGGCGAAAGCGCTGGCCCGCGAGGGCGTCAACGTCGTCATTAACGGCCGCGACGAGGAGCGGCTGGCGGCCGCCAAGGAGGAGATCGAGGCGGTCGCGACCGGCGAGGTCGTCGCACAGCCCGCCGACCTGACCGACGCGGACGAGGTCGCGGCGCTCGTGGAAGCGACCGTCGACGAGTTCGGCACGATCGACCACCTCGTGACGAGCGCGGGCGGACCGCCCTCGGGCGCGTTCCTCGACACCGACGACGAGGACTGGCAGCACGCCTTCGACCTGCTCGTGATGAGCGTCGTCCGGCTGGCGCGGGAGGCGTATCCGCACCTCAAGGAGGGCGACGGCGGCACCATCGTCAACATCACCTCCCGCAGCGTGAAGGAGGCCATCGACAGCCTCGTGCTGTCGAACTCCGTCCGGATGGGCGTCATCGGGCTGGAGAAGACCCTCTCGAAGGAGTTCGCTCCGGAGATCCGCGCGAACGCCGTCCTGCCGGGCCCCCACGAGACGAGCCGGATCCGTGACCTCGTCGAGGCCGCCGTCGAGCGCGGCGACTACGACTCCTACGAGGAAGGGCTCGACGACTGGGCGCAGAACCCGCTCGGCCGCATCGGTGACCCGATGGAGCTCGGCAACACCGTCGCGTTCCTCTCGTCGCCGAAGTCGGGGTACATCAACGGCACCGCACTCCCGATCGACGGCGGCTCGACCGGAGCGAACCTATGAAGCCGGTCGCGTTCGACGACGCCGAGACGTACGAGCCCGAGGACGGCTGGCGGCGCGTGTCGATGGCGGGCAGCGACCAGTTCTCCTTCGAGTGGTTCGAGAAGCCGCCGGGCCACAGCTCGCCGATGCACGACCACGAGAACGAGCAGGTGTGCCTCTGCTTAGAGGGCGAGCTCACGGTCGCCACCGAGGACGACTCGGTCACGCTCCAGAAGAACGATTCCGTCCTCTTAGAGTCCAACGAGACCCATAGAGTGGAAAACACCGGCGACGAGCTCGCGGTCGGGCTCGACGTGTTCGCGCCCGGGCGCTCGTTCGACTTCTGGACGGACCGCGAAGAGTGAGCGAACGATGAAGTACCTCGCACGCACGGCGACCGGCGACCCGCTGCTCGGCGACGACGAGGGGTACGTCCCCCTCGGCGCCGTCGAACCCGATCTGGGGAGCGTCCGGGAAGCACTCCCGCGCGCCGCCGCAGGCACGCTCGGCGATGTCGCCGACGCGACCGCCGACCCCGTCCCGGCGGCCGACATCTCGTTCGGCGCGCCGCTCGAATCGTTCGGGAAGCTCTGGGGAATCGGACTGAACTACGCGGAACACGCCGGAGACCTCGACGAGCAGCGCCCGGACGAGCCGGCGAGCTTCATGAAGCCGTCGTCGGTGCTGACGGGACCGAGCGGGCCGATCCGTCTGCCGCCGGAGTCACAGAGCGAGCGGGTGACCGCCGAGGCGGAGCTGGCCGTCGTGATGGGGCGCACGTGCCGGAACGTCGAAGAAGCCGCGTTCGAGGACGTGGTGGCCGGCTTCCTCCCCGTCATCGACATGACCGCCGAGGACGTTCTCCAGCGGAATCCCCGGTTCCTCACGCGGTCGAAGAGCTACGACACCTTCCTCGTACCCGGTGCCGCGCTCGCGGTCCCGGAGGAGCCGCTCGACCTCGACGCCCTCTCCGTGCAGACGGAGGTCAACGGCGAGATCGAGGCCGAAAACGAGATCCGGAACATGCTGTTTCCCCCGTCGGAGATCGTCTCGTTCCACTCCGACGTGATGACGCTGGAGCCCGGCGACCTGTTCAGCACGGGGACGCCCGGCGCCGCGCACATCGAGCCCGGCGACGAGGTGCGGGCGGTCGTCGAGTCGATCGGGACCGTCGAGGCGCCGGTCACGCGATAAGGGATCGACAGCCCCACCGGCAGGCACATTTATTACCCGCTGTTCAGTTAGGGTCTCGCATGTACCGCGTACTGCTCCCCGTCGGCGGGGACGTCGAGCACGTATTGTCCGCAGCCGACGCCGTAATATCGCTACCGAACGCCACGACCGAGGTCGAAGCAGAGATACTCAACGTCTACGAGGGGTTCGAGGCCAGCGGCGAGGGCGGTCGAGTCGACTCCGAGGACGTGTGGAACGAGGAGAACTACCCCGACAGCGTCGGCGTCGTCGAGGACCGGCTCACGGAGGCCGGCGTCTCCGTGTCTAAGCGGCGCGAGCACGGCGACCCGGCGGAAACGATCATCAGCGTCGCCGAGGAACTCGATGTCGACAACATCACCATGAGCGGGCGGCGACGGAGTCCAACCGGGAAGATGCTGTTCGGGAGCACGACCCAGTCGGTGTTGCTCGCGGCCGACCGGCCGGTGACGGTGATCCTCGACGATTAAATTGCGGTCGGAGCCCGTGAGATGGCTCGATCGGCATAGTATAGAATATCCGTCACAATCGGAAAACGTGTGAGGCGGCCGTCACGACAAGGAATATTCTCTGCGTTTAAACCGGAATAAACAGATACATTGTTAACGGTAGGCCGATTGGTCACGGTTGAGCATGACAGACGACTCAGTCAATCGACGGAAGTTCCTGTACGGTACCGGCGCGGTCGGCATCGACCGGACTCGCTGGCTGTAGCGGCGGCGGCGACGGCGGCGACGGATCGGACGGCTCCGATGGTTCTGATGGATCGGATGGGTCGGACGGCGTCCGGACGGCGGCGAGCGGGGAGTCTCTCGCTGCGCGTCGGGACGTCGGCCGGTGGGACGCAGGACGTTGGGCTCGCCGTCGAGCGCGCGGTGAGCCAGGAGAGCGACACCCTGAGCTACTCGACGATCGAGAGTCCGGGCTACGTCGGAACGATCCGCCGGATGGCCAACAACCAGTTCAACGCCGGCATCACCGACAACAACTCGCTGTCGAAGGCGATCGACGGCACCGGCGCGTTCGAGGAACAGGGCGTCGATCGCATCCCGCAGTACGGCTTCTACGCGTTCCCGTACAGCATCTACATCATCGCCCGCGACGGCACGGGGATCGAGACGTTCGACGACCTCGCCGGGAAGAACGTCTACCCCGCTGAGCCGGGGTACTCGACCCGCGCGACGACGCTCGACGTCTGGTCGCAGGAGCCGACGGCGGACATCTACGACCAGATGAACATCCAGAACATGGGTGTCGACTCCGCGCCCGGCGCGATGGAGGAGGGCAACATCGACGCCTGCATCGCGTACGGCACGCCCGGCGTGCGGTACACCGGCTTCGTCCAAGAGATCGCCTCCCGCATCGACATCCACTACGTCGAGCCGACGGACGCGCTCCGTCAGTCCGCCGAGTCGTACCCGGGTGCCGGGAGCGGCACGACGAGCTACGCCGACTGGCCCATCGCCGACGCCGACATCGGCACGGACGAGCTGTTCCACTGGAACCTCGAAGTGAACTACACGTTCAACCCCGAGGCGAACCCGGATGCCGTCTACGAGCTGTGCCGCGTCGTCGACGAGCACAACGACACGGTCAACGAGGGCGAAGCCCAGTTCAACGACTTCGAGTCCACCGAGGACATGCTCGGTTCGGCCCGTGAGAACATCCCGGTCCACCGCGGTGCCGTGCAGTACTACAAGGACAACGACGCGTGGGACGACAACCTGACCGAAGGCGACAGCGCCTGATCGCCCGGTAACCCGCTTTCCTCCCCGCTCTTCGGGACGTTCCGATCAGTAATTTAAAATCATCGAATGCGTAACCGACAACCCAGACACCAACCATGATACGACAAAACACGCCCGGGCGGACGAACATCCAATCTAACGTACGCTGGCGCCAATGAGCACAGAAACGGCCGCGACGGAACACGAATCCGGACTGCTGCGGGGGCTCGACGTGACCGTCACGGCGGCGGCGCTGCTGTTCTGGGCCGGCGTCCTCGGTTGGGCACACACGCAGGCGATCTCGCAGGTGCGGTTCGCCACCGCGTTCGTGGGCGGCATCCTGACCGTGTACGCGCTCAACGAGACGCGGCTCGCCATCTCGGACGGCGACTGGATCGACGGCGCCGTGTTGATCGCCTCGTCGGTGGCGCTGATGACCGCGTCGGCGTTCTTCGCGATCAACTTCCAGGACGTGTATCTCCAACGGCAGGGGTACGCGCTCGAACACGAGTACATGCTCGCGCGCCTCGTCATCATCTCGCTGATGTACCTCACGTGGCGCGAGTTCGGGAACGTATTCCTCGGACTCATCTTCGCCGTGTTCGGGTACGCGATGTACGGGAACCTCGTCCCGGGCGTGTTGGGTCACGCGGGAATGCAACAGGCGACGCTGCTGCAGGCGACGGTCACCGACCTGTACGGGTTTTACGGGAGCCTCACGCAGATCACGGCCTCGTGGATCGCACCGTTCCTGCTGTACGCCGGCCTGCTGTTCGCGTACGGCGCGTTCGACCTCATCCTGCGGGTCGCCATCGTGGCGGGGAAGTACATCGAGTCGGGAATCGCCCAGACCGCCGTGCTCTCCTCAGCGATCATCGGCTCGATCAACGGCTCGTACACCGCCAACGCGGCGATGACGGGCTCGTTCACCATCCCGACGATGCAGGAAGCCGGGATGAAAGGCCACCGCGCGGCTGGCATCGAAGCCGTCGCCTCGACCTCCGGACAGGTGCTCCCGCCCGTGATGGGGGCGTCCGCGTTCGTGATGGCGTCGTACCTCGGTGTTCCGTACCTCGACATCGTCGTCGCCGGCCTCGTACCGGCCGCGATCTTGGTCGTGTCCATCTCTGTCGCCGTCCACTACCTCGCCATCTCCGACACCAGTAGCCAGGAGATGGAGTTCTCCGAGTTCTTCGACGAAGAGCTCTCGACGGAAAAGAAGGTGTTCGAGGCGCTCCGCTTCGGCATCCCGTTCGCGCTACTCATCTACCTCCTCGGGATCGCCCAGTACACGGTGATGACGTCCGCGCTGTACACGGTAGTCGCGATGATGATCACCGGCGTACTCATGCCGCCGCTCCAGCGGATCGTGGACAACTCCGGGATCGGACCGGGAGGAGAGTTCGTCACGCAGGTGAAAAACACCGTCCACGGGATCCGGCGTGGTGCCGTCATCCTGGCACCGATCGCGATCATCCTGGTCGTCATCAGCGGCGTCGTGAATCTGTTCAGCACGACCGGCATCCCGGCGAAACTCGCACTGCTGCTCATCAGCATCTCGGGCGGCGTGCTGCTGTTCGCGGTGCTGCTCGGGATGGCCGTCGCCATCCTGATGGGCGTCGGCATGCCGACGGTCGCTGCGTACGTCATCGTGGCCATCCTGATCGTGCCGACCTTCGTCTCCGACTTCGGCGTCGAACCCATCACGGCCCACTACACGATGTTCTACGCGGCTATCCTCGCGGGGAGTCACGCCACCCGTCGGCGACCGCAGCAGTGATAGCGGCGGGGATTGCGGAGGCGAACTTCTGGCGGACCTGTGGCGCTGCGATTCGGATCGCGGCGCCGCTTTTCGTCCTCCCGGTTGCGTTCGTCTACAACCCCGGTCTGATCTCGATGGATCCCGGACTCACCACGCTGTACGTCGGGCTGCTCGTGCTGCTCGGCGCGGTGGCGATCATCTACGGGCTGAACTACCCGTTCAAGATGCGCCCCGGGCGGAAGATCGGCACGCGCGCCCTGCTCGCGACGCTCGGTATCCTCATCATGGCGTACCCGAGCAACGTCGCGAAGATTGCGGGGATCGCCGTCTTCGCCGCCGTCTTCATCGCTGAGAAGGTGATGATCCGCGGTCTCTCACTGCCGTTCAGCAAGGGGGCAAGCCAATGAGCGACGACAGCTCTCCCGAGTCGATCGCAGAAGAGTCCATGCAGCAGGCGGGCGGCCTCGGCGAAATCGTGCCAGAACCGCTGCTGCCGGTGTGGAACCAGATCGAGAAAGTCCAAGCGTTCCGCCGGACGCACGGCGAGAAGTACGTCAGCGTTCTCGAGCTGCTCACCGCGCTCACGCTCACCGTCGGCTACGTCTGGTGGCTACTCCTCTTCCTCGAAGTGCTGTGAGGCCGTAGTCGGCATCGGACCGCCGTTTCTTTTTAAACCGCAGCGAGCGACTCGCCGAAGCTTGTCACTCGAACCACTCCGCCGCACGCTTGATGTCCTGCGGGATGTGATACTCTCGCTCGGAGACATCGTCGAGGTACGAGCGCAGCTCGGGCGCATACTCAGGATGCGCACAGCGCTCGACGACCAGCTCGGCGCGCTCGACCGGCGACAGTCCGCGCACGTCGGCGACGCCCTGCTCGGTGACGAAGATGTCGACGTCGTGTTCGGTGTGATCGACGTGGAAGGTCTGCGGGACGATCCGCGAGACTGCACCGTCGTTCAGCGTGGAGGGGAGCGCACAGACGGTGACGAGCGCGTTCCGGTTGTAGTCGGCCGAGCCGCCGACGCCGTTTATCATGCGCTCGCCATGGACGTGTGTGGAGTTGACGTTGCCGTAGATGTCGACCTCAATGGCGCTGTTGACGCCGACGACGCCGAATTGGTTGATAAGGCTGGGGTGGTTGGAGATATCGGCCGGCCGGAGCACCACGTCCTCGGCGTACCGCTCGACATCATCGAAGAGTCGCTGTTGCCCTTCGTCGGTAAGCGCGAGCGACGTGGCGCTGGCGGACTCCAGCCGTCCGGCATCGAGCATGTCGAAGAGCCCGTCTTGGATGAGCTCGCCGAAGTACACCACGTCGCGGCCGCCGAAGTCCATCTCCTTCAGCTCGCCCATCAGGGCGTTACCGAGCGATCCGACGCCGAACTGGAGGTGGATCGCGTCGTCGAACACCGGGGATCGGTCCATCTCGCGGCGGAGGAACGACCCGAGGTTGGCGGCGATGGCGAGGTCGTCGTCGGTCGGGTCGCGGAACGTGTACGTCGAATCGGCGAGATCCGTCTCGACGACGCCCGCGAGCTTCTCGGAGTCGAACTCGACGTGCGGGGTGCCGATGCGCTCGCCGGGGTCCGACAGCGGGATCGGCCCGCGGTTCGGGGGCGCATCGGGCCGGTACACGTCGTGGAGCGTCTGGAGTTCGAGCGGCTGGTGGCGGTTCAGCTCCACGAACAGCGTGTCGGCGGCCTCGACGAACGCGGGGACCTGCCCGAGCGACGTGGAGGGAATGAACCAGTCCTCGCCGACGGCGACTGCCTCGACGACGGCGACATCGGGATCGACGAGCCCTCCGTACTGGACCTCGTCGCCGATCGAGGAGGCGTTTCGGTCGCTGAAGGCGATCTCGCGGGTGTCGGTCTTCTCGCGGGCGACCCGCGAGGATTGGTAGGAAAAGCGCCGCTCGACCTGACCGGAGCCGACGAGCTCGACGTCGATCTTATCGCCGACCTTCCCACTGGCGACGAGGGTGAGCGACAGATCGCGGGGCGACGACGCCAGCGCGAGCGGGATCGCCTTCGGGTAGCCGACGCTGCCGAAGCCGCTCGTGAGCACCGTCGCTCCGGGATCGATCGCAGCGGCCGCCGACTCCGCGTCGACGATCGGCACGTCGTCGTGGAGACGGCTCTCGACGGGGCCGGGACTGGGACCGGGACTCATTGCGGTCCTCGGTCCGGCCGGCAGGAGCGTTCGCGAGTCGTGGTGCGATCTCGGGCGGCGAGAGGCACGCGGCCGCCGCGCGTCGGGGAGGACGTATGAGGTGACATGGTTGTGATGACGGAGCGAGTCGCACAGCGGAAGCGCGGGCGCTCCCCCGACTCGGCCCCGCGAGTGGTGGTCAAACCCTCGGACGGTCGGGACTTAAACCATGAGATTCGGCGGGGCGACCGGGAGGGAGTGGGACGGACGTGGCGGCGCTTACACCTTTGCCGCGAGCCGCTCCGCGATGTGGTCGCCGAACGGCAGCGAGGAGGTGAGCCCGGGGGAGACGGCGTTGAGGATGTGAACGGCGTCCTCGCGCTCGACGAACAGCGGGTCCTTGACCAGTTCGCCGTCCTCGCTGACGAGTTGGGCGCGGATCCCCGCGTAGCTCTTCTGGAGGTCCTCGGCGCGCACCTCGGGCACCAGCTTCTGGGAGGCGGCCGCGAACTTCTCCTTGCGGTAGGACTTGTTCAGCTCCGACCACGCGACTGCGAGCATCAGCGGCGAGGCGAGCAGCCGCTGGAACCCGCCGTAGGTGAGCGTCTCCAGCAGCTCTCGTGGGTTCACGTCCGTGTTGTCGTACGCCTCGCGGCCGAACGCGAGGACGGCGTTCGGGCCGACGATGACCTTCCCGTCGGTGCGGCGCGTGTAGTGGACGCCGAGGAACGGCAGTTCGGGATTCGGCGTCGGATAGATCATCGTTTCACAGAGTTCGGCGCGCTCGGGGCGCACCTCGTAGTACTCCCCCCGGAACGGGACCACCTGATACTCCTCGCCGACGCCGACCTGGTGGGCCAAGGTGTCGGCGTGGAGCCCCGCGGCGTTGACGAGATACGAGACCTCGAACCGACCGTTGCTCGTGTCGAGTCGGTACCCCTCGGCCGCCGCCTCGATCTGCGAGACCTCGTATCCCGTGTACACCGTGACACCCGCCTCTCGAACCTCTCTCGCGAGCGCGTAGACGTATTGCTCGGCGTCGACGGAGGCGGCCTCCGGAGCGTGGAGGGCGGCCTGCCCCTCCGCGTGAGGTTCGTGTTGACGGATCGCCTTGCGGGAGTCGAGCAGCTCGTAGGCGACGCCGTTGGCCTCGGCCTGCTCGGCGAGATCGTCGAGCCGCGCCTCCTCCTCGTCGTCCGTTGCCACGACGAGGACGCCGAGTTCCTCGCAGGGAACGTCGTGCTCCTCGCAGTACGCCTTCATCCGGGCGGTGCCCTCGGTGGCGAACCGCGCCTTCTTCGAGTCCGGCGGGTAGTTGAACCCCGGGTGGAGCACGCCGGAGTTCCGGCCGCTCTGGTGGGACGCGAGGTGGTGTTCTTTCTCCAAGACGGCGACGTCGAGGTCGGTGCGCTCGGTGAGGTGTTTGGCGACCGACAACCCGACGCAGCCGCCGCCGACGATGGCGACGTCGTGACGCATCATTGCTCGTCCATCGGATCCGAGGGTGGGGGCTTATAGGTGCTGTTCGGCGCAGACCGGCTGTGCCGCGGTCGGACCCCACGGCAACGCCTATGTCACTGCTCGACGGTGGTTGGGACGAATGACCGACACGGACGACGGGAGCGGTCGCCGAAACAAGGTGGCCCGCCTCGTCGACGAGTACGATCTAAGCGGCGTCAGCGACGAACTGGAGGCGCGGTGGACGGCGACCGGCGACGACCACTGGAGCCTGCGCGACCTCGCGGCGACATTCAACCGCGAGCTGATCGAGGCGCGGCTCGACGAGGTGGACGTGCGGCTGTCGGAACGAGAGATCGACGCAGTGGCGCGGTCGCTGACGGGCGACGAGGTGAGCGCGGCCGACCGGACGCAGCTCCATCGGCGGCTCGAACGCGACGGGGTCGACGTCGATGCGCTTGATCGCGACGTGGTCACCTACCAAGCCGTCCGCAGCTACCTCCGGGACCACCGCGGCGTCGAATACGAACGCGAGAGCGGCGATCGGACGACCACCGCCACCAAGGCGATCCAGAAGCTTCGCGGGCGGCTGGTCTCGGTGACCGAGACGAAACTGGAGGGACTCCGAAACACTGCGAACCTCACGCTCGGGGAGTTCCGCGTGACGATCGACGTACGGGTGCTCTGTACGGAGTGCGACTCGCGGTACGGCGTCGCAGAGCTGCTCTCGTCGGGCGGATGTGACTGCCCGGAGACGAGCGACGCGAAGGCGGATTCCGAGCCGGGAGAGTAAGGTCACGCGGGCCGTGCCGGTGTCGAGGGCATCAATATGACGTGATAAATATGTTTTTTGTAGTCATGACTGATTCTATATAGTTCTAGCGAAGAGACGGACATCGATCGCATCAGCGGCGAGAACACCCTCAGATCACACAGAGACGGCTTATAAAGAAGATCGGTACAACAAGACACAGACAGCGATCGAAATAAAAATCCATTCATCAAATACCGGAAAATACTATGTAAGCGGGTTTGGCGGGTGTTTATATCATTTTCGACGAAACTCGATGCGATCCGGAGCGACGCAGAACTACATGCCCTACAGAATATATTTGAATTTGATATAAATAGACTCCTCCGGCCAACCGAGCACGCCGACGTTCCTACGCCGCGCGGTCGTCGGCGCCGTCGACCAGCTCTTCTGCGACCGTCTCGGGCCCCATTAGGGCCGGGTCGATCGCGAGGTCGGCGACACCGGCGACGAACTCCGGCAGCGACCGCTCCGCGTACGTCACCGCGAGCACGTCCGGATTCAGTTCCTTGGCGATCGGGATGCCGGTCGCCTCCTCCACGTCCGTGAGGACGAAGTAGGCGGCCTCGGCGATCCCGACCTCGGAGAGCGCGTCGGCGGTGACGAGCCCCTCGATCCGGCGGATTTCGACGCCGAGCGCTTCGAGTTCCTCGCCGAGCCCGTGCTCGTCGGGGCCGGCGACGACGGCGATAGGCTGGTCTGTCATCACTCGTACTCGATCGTCGCGGGCGGTTTATGCGTCACGTCGTAGACGACGCGCGCCACGTTCTCGTTCTCACCGGTGATCCGGCTCTGGATCCGCTGGAGCGTGCTCCAGTCGAGCTCCTGAGCACGCGCGGTCATCCCGTCGCGGCTCTCGACCGAGCGCACGGCGACGACCCAACCGTGGACGCGGTTGTCGCCCTTGACGCCGGTCGCTTTGCCGAGGACGGCGGCGAACGCCTGCCACGGGTCGTACTCTTCCAGTTCCTCTTCGACGACGTGGGTCGCCTCGCGGGCGACCGCGGCCTTCTCCGGGGTGACCTCGCCGACGATCCGGACGGCGAGTCCGGGGCCGGGGAACGGCATCCGCTCGGAGATGACCTCCTCTAAGCCGAGCGCGCGGGCGACCTCGCGGACCTCGTCCTTGTAGAGGTCCCGGACGGGTTCGACGATCCCCTCGAAGTCGACGATATCGGGAAGGCCACCGACGTTGTGATGCGATTTGATGTTCCCTTCCGACTCGATGCGGTCGGGGTAGATCGTCCCCTGTACGAGGTAGTCGGCGCCGACGTCGTTGGCGACCGTCTCGAACTCGTCGATGAACCCCTCGCCGATGACGTGGCGCTTCTCCTCGGGGTCGGTGACGCCCGCGAGGCGGTCGAAGAAGCGCTCCTGCGCCTCGATCACCCGCAGCGACTCCATGAAGGAGAACGTCTCGCGGATCTCTTCCGTCTCGCCTTTCCGCATCAGCCCCGTGTCGACGTACACCGGGGTGAGCTGATCGCCGACCGCCTCGTACGCGAGCGTCGCCGCCACCGAGGAGTCGACGCCTCCGGATAAGGCGATCACGGCGTTCGCGTCGCCGATCGCCTCCCGGATCTCCGCTTTCGCCTCCGCGATGAATTCCTCCGTCTCGACCATCTATAGCCTCACGTCCGCGTTCCGTTCGGTTGTGTCCGTCGATCCCAGCGCCGCCTCGACGAGGGCGACGAACGGCGGGCTCGCGCGGTCCGGCCGCGAGCGGAACTCGGGGTGCGCCTGCGTGCCGAGGAAGAACGGGTGGTCCGCGCGTTCGAGGATCTCCATCCGGTTGTCGGCGCGGCCCGAGAAGGTGAGCCCACCGGCCTCTAGCCGGTCGATATACTCGGGGTTCACCTCGTAGCGGTGGCGGTGGCGTTCGGTACACGAGTCGGCGTCGTACACCCGCGCCGCGAGCGTGCCGGGCTCGATATCGGTCTTGTGGGCGCCGAGCCGCATCGTCCCGCCCATGTCTTCCGTCTCGTACTGGTCGGGAAGGAGATCGATGACAGGGTGTGGGGTGTCCGGGTCGATCTCGGCTGAGTGCGCGCCCTCCAGCCCGAGCACGTTGCGCGCGTGCTCGACGACCGCCATCTGGAAGCCCAAGCAGAGCCCGAGGAAGGGCACGTCGTTCTCGCGGGCGTACCGAATCGCCTCGATCTTCCCGTCCGTTCCGCGGGAGCCGAACCCGCCGGGGACGACGACGGCGTCGGCCGACGCGAGCCGCTCCTCGTGGCGATCCGTGGTCTCGTCGGCGTCGACCCACAGCACGTTCACCTCCGTCTCGGTGTGGATTCCGGCGTGTTTCAGCGCCTCGTGAATCGACATGTACGCGTCCTCTAAGGCGTATTTTCCGACGAGCGCTACGTCGATCTCCTTGTCGCGGTCACGGGTGACCAGCTCGCGCCACTCGGTCGACCGCTCCGCCTTCGGGAGCGCCTCGTCAGCGAGTCCGAGCCGCTCCATCACGTACTCGTCTAACCCCTCGTCTTCGACCATCAGCGGGACGTGGTAGATGTCCTTGACGTCGGGGTTCGAGAAGACGGCGTCCGTCGGCACGTCACAGAACAGGGCGATTTTCTCTTTCGTCTCCGGGTCCAGCCGGTCCTCGGAGCGCCCGACCAGAATGTCGGGCTGGAGCCCGATCGAGCGCAGCTCCTTCACCGAGTGCTGGGTCGGCTTCGTCTTCTGCTCGCCGTTCTTCGAGTAGGGGACGAGCGTGACGTGGGTAAAGAGGATATCCTCGTCGTCCTCCTCGTGGGCGAACTGGCGGAGGGCTTCGAGGAAGGGCATCGACTCGATGTCGCCGACCGTCCCACCGATCTCGATCAGACAGACGTCGGAGCCCTCGGCGGCCTCCCGGATGCGCCGCTTGATGTCGTCGGTGACGTGCGGGATGATCTGGACGGTCTTGCCGAGGTAGTCGCCGGCGCGCTCGCGCTCGATGACGTGCTGGTAGGTCTTCCCCGTGGTGACGTTGTGGTCGAACGTCATGTCGGTGCCGAGGAAGCGCTCGTAGTTGCCCAAGTCGAGGTCGACCTCGCCGCCGTCCTTGAGGACGTACACCTCGCCGTGTTCGTACGGGTTCATCGTTCCGGCGTCGACGTTGAGATAGGGGTCCACCTTGACGGCGGTGACGTCGAAGCCCGCGTTCGCGAGAAGACGCCCGGTGCTGGCGGCGGTGATGCCCTTACCCAGTCCGGACATCACCCCGCCTGTGACGAACACGAACTTCCGACCCAGCGACGGGTCGTACCCTGTGTCGGGATCCGTTGGCATATCGACCGTCCGTCAGGGGTCGGCAAAACCGTTTCGGACCCTCCGTTTCGGGTGGACGTTCGTGATGTTTCGACGGCGACGCGCTCGGTACCGGAGCGACGGCGCCGGTGGCCAGCGCCGTCGGCGGGGTCGTGTACCTTGTTGTCACCGGCGCGGTGCTGCTGTGGGCGGGTCCCGAGCAGGGTTCGGTCGCCGCCGTCGGCGCGATCGGATCCGCAGTCGGCGTCGAACTGGCGGTCGTCGCGTTCGCCGGGCTCGCGCTGGGTCGATCGCTTATAAATGGTCGCTGACTATGGAACGGCGGTGAACACCGCCAAAGCCCCAACCGCGAGGGCGACGCCGCACAACACCGCACCTCTCACCTCCCCAGCCTCGTCGGTGCGGCGCTTATAAGCGCCGCACCGACTCCCTCGCACGCGCTCCTCGCGGGCCGATGGCCCGCTCGGAGGCGCGCGCCACCGCGTTAGATGGTGTAGCTCAGCAATCGAGGTGAGATATCGCTACCATCGATCACAGTTATAAATAGCCGACACTCGGTGAGTTCGAGTGAAGTTTTGCGAGGGAAGAGCGCTCCGAGAGCGTCTTCCGCATCACGGGGGTGTGCCCCGACGATGCGAGGGGAGGGATTTGAACCACGGTCGCGCCAGAGGCGCTCCCTGATTCAAATCCTCCCCCCTGGTGTGCATTCGCGCGTTGTGGACGCGCTCATGCGAGGGGAGGGATTTGAACCCACGGACCTCTACAGGAGCGGATCTTGAGTCCGCCGCCGTTTCCGGGCTTGGCTACCCTCGCACGCGGCCGAGAGTTCGGCGCCGCACCCCTTTATCCCGTCGGTTCCGCGCCGACGAGCCGCGCCTCGAAGCCGCCGTCGGCCGACTCGCCGATCTCCAGCGTCCAGCCGTGCGCGGCCGCGACGCGCTCGACGATGGCGAGCCCGATTCCCGTCCCGCCGTCGTTCGAGACGCCGAACTCGGTCACATCGCCGTGCTCGCTGCGCTCGTCGGCGGCGAGTCCCGGCCCGTCGTCAGCGACGTAGACTCCCGCGGTCGTCGACGCCGACCCGAACCGCGGGCGCGTCGCCGGCGTGGTCGAACGCGTTCCCGAGCAGGTTCCCGATCGCCCGCCGGAGCAGGTCGCGGTCCGCCGCGATCGGACCGACCTCCTCGACGACGAGCGTCGCGTCAGCCGGCGGATCGCCGAAGTCACCGGACTCCCAGCAGTCGGTCGCGAGCGCGTCGAGGTCGATCGGAGCGAGATCGACCTCGATCACCGCGGGCTCTCTGGCCATCACGAGCGCCTCGTCGATCAGCGTCTCGATCCGGTCGAGCGCGTCATCTGCGGGGTCGAGACGGTCGAGGTCCCCGGTATCACGGGCCACATCCAGATACCCGCGCGCGACGGCGAGGGGGTTCTTGAGGTCGTGCGAGAGGAACCCGGAAAGGCGTTCGAGTCGCTCGTTGAGCCGTGCGAGTTCGTTTTCTCGCTCGACGCGCTCTGTCACGTCGCGGATCACACCGACGAGGCCGACCACCTCGGTGGGACCTTCCGAACCGCCGGCGGCCTCTTCGGTCAGCGGCGTGAGCCGCGTCTCGGTCGTGACCGTCGACCCGTCGCTGAGCGTCGTCGTCAACTGAACGCGCTCGTCGTCGGACTCGCCCGCGAGCACGCGCTCCGTGGCGACGCGGAAGCGCTCGCCGGTCGCTTCGTCCCAGTACCCCTCGGCGACGATACGCTCCGGGTGTTTCCCGTGGAGCACCTCGTCGGAGAACCCCGTCACCTCCCGGAGCCGGTCGTTGACGAACACGCGGTTCCGGTCCGCGTCGAGGACGTACGCGCCGTCGCCGAGCGCGGCGACGATCGACTCGGCGTATCCCGATCCGGATCCCTCGTCGCGGTTCATATGTTGCCTTCGAGCCCCGGCGTGACGTGTTTTGCGGGTCGCGTGTCACGGACCGTCACTCGTAGCGACATCTCTCGCAGCAGCGTCACTCGCAGCGGCCACCCTCACAACGCGATCATCCCGACGCCGACGACGGCGAGGAGGGCAGCGACGAGTCGGATGCGAAAGTAGCGCTCGCCGAGGACGATCCCACCGAGCACGACGGCGATGATCGCCTGCGTGTTGATCACCGGGGAGGCGACGCTCGCGGGCAGCGCCGCGAACGCGACCGTGGTCAGGTGCTCACCGAGCGCGACGAGGGCACCGCCAGCGAGGAACTTCGGCGCGTCACGGCGCGTCACGCTCGGCGGATTCCGGATCGCGCTCGGGAGCAACACGAGCCCGGCGCCCGCGAGCAGTAGCGGCACCCACAGCGTCCCCGGGATCGCGAGCTCCTGAAGCCCCACCCGCTTCCCGAGGTCGGCGACCGCGTAACACGCCGCGCTCACTAACGCGAGCTGGGCCGGCCGTGAGTGGACCGCACTCGCGATCGGGGCGAGCAGGTCCCCCGGCTCGTAGTTCGCGACGTACACGGCCGCCGTGGCGACGACGACCCCGGCCACCTGCACCGGCGCGAGCACCTCGCCGAGCAGCAGCACCTCCATCGGCAGCACGAACATCGGGACGACCTTGTTGATCGGAGTCACGTACGAGACGTCGCCGTCCTCGATCGCCCGGAGAAACAGCACGAACGCGGCCGCCGTCGCCGTCGCGGTTCCGGCAACGACGGCGACGGCAGCGGGGTCCACGCCGGCCACCGCCCGGAGAACTCCCCCCGTCCCGTCGACAGCGAGGTCGGTCGTCGCGACGGTGACCGGGAGGAACCACGCGATCGCCGAGGCGTTGATCAGCACCGTGAGCCCGGCGGGCGGATATCCCGAGAAGAAGCGCTTGAGCACGAGGATGTACGTCCCCCAGACGACCGCGGCGCCGATCGCGGAGAGGAGGCCGGCGTCCATTGCCCGACTCGACGCTTGGCGGGGGAAAGAACCGTTCGATCCGGTGGGGGGTCGAATTCCGCGAAACGGTTAGGTCGCTGCGGACGCGACGCGTCTCCATGGACGAGCACACCCGCGATCCCGGCGTCGCCCCGCCGCTCGGGAACCCGACCGGGTGNCNCCGCGGCTGGCGAGGGCGGCGCAGACGAGGGCGGCGCGGGCGACGGCGGCGCGGACGGTGGTGACCCGGACGCCGACGCGCGACTCGCCGGCGGCCACTGGGAGCACGCTACCCTCCGGCGGGCGACCGAGCACGGCGTCCGGCTGTTCAACGCCGGGGCGTACCACGAGTCGCACGACTGCTTCGAGGACGAGTGGTACAACTACGGCAGCGGCACCGCCGAGAGCGCCTTCCTTCACGGGATGGTGCAGGTCGCGGCGGGCGCGTACAAGCGCGTCGACTTCGAGAACGACGACGGGATGCGGTCGCTGTTCGAGACCGCACTGGAGTACCTCCGCGGGATCCCGGGCGACTTCTACGGCGTCGACCTCGACGAGGTCCGGGCGACGCTCCGGGCCGCGCTCGACGACCCGACCGCGATCGACGGGTGGAAGATTACCATCGACGGCGCCCGCCCGGAGGCGTACCCGGCCGACTACGAGTACGCGGAGCGGCTCGACGAGGGGCACTGAGTCGGCGAGAGGAACTGCGTCGAGAGGGATCTAAGCCCCGCCCGCGATCCGAACATCACTTATCAGCGGGCCTCTTCTCGGAGGTATGGACGTACACGATCTGGGCGAGGGGGAGCCGGAGGTCGCGGTCGTCGGCGCGATCCACGGCGACGAGCCCTGCGGCGCCCGCGCGGTCCGACGGCTCCTCGACGCCGACCTCGACCTCGAGCGCCCCGTGCGGCTGATCGTCGCCAACGAGGCGGCGCTCGACGCCGGGGTCCGCTACCTCGATGCCGACCTGAACCGGTCGTTCCCCGGCGACCCGGACGCGGAGTCACACGAAGCGCGACTCGCCGACGAACTGCTCGACGCGCTCGACGGCTGTTCGACGCTCGCGATCCACTCGACGCAGTCGTACGCCGAACCCTTCGCCGTCGTCGATTCGATGGATGAGGTTGCCCGCGCGGTCGCCCCGCACCTCCCGGTCGACGTGGTGATCCAGACCGACGCGTTCACCGAGGGGCGACTCATCGAACACCCGCACACCCTCGAAGTGGAGGCCGGTCTGCAGGGCTCCGACGGCGCCGCCGACAACGCCTACTGGCTCGCGCGGGCGTTCCTGGCTGCGACTGGCGTCGTTCCGGCGCCCGGCGCCGAGGACGTAGTCGACGCCGGCGGACGCGAGGACGTGGAGGTGTTCCGGCTCCGCGACCGGATCCCCAAGCCGGACGCCGAGGCGTACGAGGTGTTCGCGCGCAACTTCGAGCGCGTCGAGGTCGGCGAGGCCTTCGCGGCCGCCGACGACGAGCAGCTCCGCGCCGACGAGCCCTTCTACCCCGTGTTGCTGTCGCCGTACGGCTACCGCGACCAGTTCGGCTACGTCGCGGACCGCGTCGGGACGATCGAGTGAGGGGCCGAGTCGTCCCCGTTACTCGACCAGTTCGATCTCGTCGTCCCCGTTCGGCACCACGCAGATGAACGCTCCCGGCTCCTCGCTCTCGTTCCGGTACCAGTGCTCGACGCCCGCCGGAATCAGGAGGGCGTCACCGGGCTCGACAGCGTGCTCTTCCTCGCCGATACCGACGACGTACTCGCCCGCGAGCACGTACTGCTCGTGTTCGACCGCGTTCGTGTGACGCGGGACCGCGGCGCCGGCCGCGAGCTCGAACCGCCGCATCGCGAAGTTCGGGGCGCCGTCCGACTCGTCGAGGAGGACGCCCTTCCGGAGCCCCTCGGCGGCGTCGACCGCTTCGTAGCTGATCTCGCCGCTGCGCTTCACGACAGGAGCCGGCTCGCCAGCCGCCGGCACGTCGTCAGTGGTGTTGCTCATACCCGCCGATCGGCGG
>Ga0065697_1001461_pt1 | contig 26193 bp, 31 predicted proteins | sample AntLakMe24m_08um_FD_59086 | JGI IMG/M metagenome (GOLD analysis project Ga0065697, IMG submission 59086) | Hypersaline microbial communities from Antarctic Deep Lake - 24m 0.8um v2 (version 3) | ecosystem: Environmental > Aquatic > Non-marine Saline and Alkaline > Hypersaline | place: Deep Lake... | reverse complement strand
GTTTACGCCGGGGAGGATGTCACCTGTGTTCGTTGGTTGTCGCGGGAACGTAACAGTGAATGTGGTGCCGTCAGGCCCGGTTTCTGTGAGTTCGATGGTGGCGTTGTAGCGTTTCGTGAGTTGCTTGACCAGCATGAGCCCTAAGCCGTGGTCGGGCGATCCGTTTTGTTGTGATTGGAATACGGTTTCTTGCTCGCTGTCGGTGAATCCGGGGCCGTTATCGCTCACTTGAACCATGATTTCATCGGTTGTGGTTGTGACGGTCGCGGATACGCGAGGGGTTCGGGTCGTGTTGTGTTCAATTGCGTTCGAGAAGAGGTTTGAGAAGATCCGGCGGAGTAACGCGTCACCGTGCACGGACACGTCATCTGGTGCGACGCATTTCGTTTCTACACCGTCAAATCGTTCAGTGACTTTCTGAAGTTCTTTCTCTAAGACGCATTGCAGATTAACCGGTTCCAACTCCCCGTCGAACTTGGATGCATCGAGGAGAACGCGAACGTCTTCGATGATACTGGTCATTTCAACGGCCTGGTTATCGATTGTTTCTAACCAGCCTTTGATGTTTGTGTCCAGATCGTGTTCGTCGAGCATGAGCGTTGAGTAGCCTTGAATGACAGATGCGCTGTTCAAGACTTCGTGGCGGAGAAGACTGTTGAGATAGTCAAGAAGCTCTTCGCGCGCTTCTGCTTCTTGTGCCCGAATGACTTCGCGTTCTCTTGCGCGGGCTCGTACGACAGCTTTCCCTTCGAAATACCCGGTGAGGACACCGGCTCCGCCGCCGAGTGAGGCAGCCCATGCGAGCCAGATGAACATGAATCCGGATTCAGGGTTCAACAGGAACGTCATTATGAGGGCGTTGATGGTAACGAATCCGATGACACCGGCTGCGAACCAAGCGAGAACGCGGCGTGCTTGGGCGTCGTTCCATTTCTCTGCCCGGATTTTATGAGCGGCGTACACCATGACCGTGAGGAACGGGGCTTGTGCGAGAGTGATGAGACTCTCCCCGAACTGTGGTGGGGTCGTGAATAGTAAGTGTTGTGCGACCCGGTGGGAGGCAATGAGTCCAAGCACCACTGCTGTGGCGACGAGGATGTAGGAAGGGATGTTCGAGTGAGCCTCTCGATTCAGCATACTATGTAAAATCTCGTATTCCTATAAAGAACCTCGGATTTAGTTAACTCAGGTGTACTGTCAGTCCGCNNGATTCAGGTAGTGAACTGCACGTTCACGTTCCGTGGCAAGCAGAACGTCTTTACTTACACCGCTCGTCCCGTTCAGTACACATGGTCGGAGGAAGCGATATGTACCGGCAGCAAATCCTGGATCACTACCGGAACCCGCGAAATTCCGGCGAATTACCGGACCCAACGATCTCACACACGGGCGAGAACCCGATGTGTGGCGACGAGATACGCGTCGATATGAACTTGGATACCGATGAAGAAATCGTTGAGGCGATCCGGTTTTCCGGTGACGGGTGCGCAATTAGCCAAGCAGCTGCAAGTCTGCTCACGCAAGAAGTCGAAGGGATGTCGGTGGCTGACGTCATCGAGTTGGACCGGGATGATGTGATGGAGTTGCTTGGGGTGGAGGTTACTCCGATGCGGGTGAAGTGCGCAGTGCTGGCTGAGAAAGTCATTCAGGATGCTTACCGAATTCACATCGGTGACGAATCGATTGAGAAGACCGTCACGGAGTGATTGCCACGAAGCAAAACCGGAGTCCTACAATGGGGTTTAGACAGAATGTACACTATGTACATACTGTGCATCCCATCAGTTTCCTGACTGTTTAAGATGGTGTGTTCCCTACTCGTATGTACGCATGTCCGATGCACCAACCGTCCTGTACGTCGCCAGTCTCGATGAAGCAACCGACCTGTACGACCTGCACACCCACGACCCGGAAAACGGAGAGGATTGGGGGCTCGTCACGCACGGCCCGACACACACGCGCATCCACTTCGTGTACACCGAAGAAACACTCGTCGTCCCCACAAACGAGTACACTGAGCTCCGCGACGACTACGCAGGAAGCGAAGAATTCGCCCCGGCGAACGCAACGCACGACGTCCTTACCATGGGGAGTGACGCAATCCTCGATATCAAACACGGTGAAACGCCACTGGAGGGCGTCGAGAACGCACTGCCGTCAGCAGTAGCGACCGTGTTCGTTATGCAGGCCGAACAAGGAACACGGGAATGGCCTGACCCGCCAGCCGCCAGGTAACACGCAGCCAGTTCAGTTACGACGACGGAGAACCGTCTCCTACGGCAAATCACCGTCAGAAGACGGGTCAGAGGAACTGTACGCTTCTTCGAATTCGTGTTCTCGGTCAATGAGCGTGAGCACGCCTTCATTCAGAACCGTTTCTCCAAGACTTGTTGCCCGGTAGTACGTCAGCGTGCGAGTGCTGCCGTGGATAGCTTGTTCCCGTCGTTGCACAAGCCCGTCATCAATCAGTGAAGAAACGTGGTCTGTGGTTTCGTCGTACGGTTCTCCTATCATTTCGACCAGGACATCCATCGTGACGTGTTCCGTATCCGTATAGATGAGCCGGTACACGATTTCGAACTGTGTCCGGTCACCGATCGCCGCATTCATCGAGAGGTACTCTGACAGCGAGAGTATGCTTTGCTCAGGAAGTAGGTCAGCCGGGTCATCCGGGCGATTCTCAGCCTGCTGGTTATCGGGGCTCATAGACGCGTGCCTGAACGTTACTGCTACGGCATGATGTACCCATCGACCGCTCCGATCTGAACCGTGAATTCTGAGTATGCAAACTGCTTTATTCAGGACCCGTAAATTCAAAGACAGAACGTTCATGACTCCAGTTGCATACCTCGCATCGCTGATCCTCCTGTTACTGCTTTCCAGTATAATCGTAGTATTCGGGGTGGTCGAGATGTGGATCGCTGTCACCGGGCAGTCCGAGAAATACCACGTCAACATGGTCGAATCACCGCCCGCCTGGTCACAGGAGACAAGCGAGGATGCACTCACACCGCGCCTGTATAACGGTATTCGCGGGGTAGTGATTTTCTCGTGGGGCGCAACAACAGTCGCCTACACCCTCGGGTTAGTGGGAGCGACTGGATTCGGTATTCCACTTGGTGTGACTGTGCTTCTCTACGGAGGGTTCGCGCTTGGAAACGGCATGTACGCCTCTCCCTCGTAGCCTGTCCGTCAGAGAATCTGAGGGGTTGCAAACTGTTATACTGGACTGGCGTGTACTCTCAGGTACGCAGCCATGCGAGAACGCGTGTCCAGACAGCAGACAACGCAGCAGTTGATTCGTGAATTACTTCGACAACGACCAGCTGCGCAGCCGGTTGACCTGAAGAAAGCGTTAGAACGACGATGGTATCCGCGTCTCCGTTGACGAAGTCATTGACTACATTCATGGCGTGAAGAAAACACTCGATGAGACCGAGCAAGTGTTCGTTGCACCGCCAGAATGCCAGGATTGCGGGTTCGATGATTGGGATAATCCGGGGAATATCCCGTCTCGGTGCCCGGAGAAAGACTGCCGATCGGAACGGATTGCTGAACCGGAGTTCACCATTCGCGGTCCGGAGTCCGGGTACTGAAACGCAAACTCTCAAACCATCCCGCGTCGTAGTATTCGGTGAACGAACGATATGTCCACCAGTAACTCAGAGCAAACGCCGTCGACAACGCAGGTTCTCTTCGGGTCACAGCAAGGCAGGATGCTGCTTCTGCTCGGGTCTGTGTACACGTTGATCGTGAGTCTTAGTCTCGGGATGTTCTATTTCATGGTTGGGTGGGAGGTGACTGTCGCGGTCACCGCAGTGTACGTGGTGCTAACGTCCGTGCTCGTGTATTTCCGCGCGCCGATGCGCCGGCTCGTGTTTCCAGCGCTCCTTGTGTTCACGGTCGTTCCGGTGTCGTTCGGTGCGCTTGGTGTGCTTGCCGTGCGGGCGCTACTGTGATGCGCGTACTAGTTCAGCAAGCACTTCGGGCCGGCGAGTGTTTGCATCGGGAAGTGCACGGGACAGGAGAAACGTATTTGGTTACGCAGTCAGAAGGTGAATGTGCATGTGCTTAGTTGGCATTACTCAGTGCCCGACGTGTGAACGCGAGTTCGAAACGAAAACGGAAAACGGCCATACTGCCACGCTCAGGTGTCCGAAAGGCCACGAATGGGAAGTCACTGATACGCACAATATCAGTGCGTTCTACCCGCAACTCGACACATGAAAGACCGCGAGGAGTAGACGAGCAAGAAGCAAAGAGCCAACACTACACTGTGTGTAGCGCAAGACTTAATACAAAACACTACATACAGTGTAGTGTAGAAAGACAATGGCAGAGAAGATCACAGACACGGACGACATCAAAGTTGGCCACATCATCAAACAGGGGATGCAAGAGTTCGAGGTTATCGAAATCCAGCCCGAACCTGACGGGTTCGGCCCTCCGTTCGAGGCAACTCTGGAAGCTCAGAAAGAACTTGGCGACTTCGGTTCTGAGGGGCAGATCGAAGAAATCGGGAAGGGGCAACTACTCGGCGGTTTCGAGATCATTGGCCACTCGGAGGACGAATAATGGGCTTCAAAACTGGCTCCGTCCCCGGCTGCGACCGCTGCGAGTCTCCCGCTCCCGATCTCGGCCTCACACTCGGAGAGGTCGACGGCGAACAGGTCTGCCACGTCTGCCGCCAGAACGAGATAGAGGAGACGACGTTCCTCTCCGAACGCGAAGCTCTCACGCTCGCACTCAAGGACTTCGGGATGACTCATCAAGAGATCGCAGACTGGGACGGCGACATATCAAAGTCGACCGTAGACGAGTACAGTCGGCGAATCAACAACAAAGTCCGCAAGGCAAAACGAACAATCGAAACTGTCGAAGAAGCGCAGTAGTTGGACAGACGGTTAAGTGTCGCATTCCTCCCCGCCCCAAGGGACGGGGTTTCCTGCTTGGTCAACCATGATAGCACGTCGCTGCCGCCCCCTCGCCGCGTTTCTTTCACAAGTTCAGTAAACCAGTGCACGACCAGTCCCGCGACCAGCAGGATTCATTGCAATTGCTTACCTTTACAACAGGCCCCGAAAAACAAGCATGCATGAGTCGATGGGTTAACCACGAGTACGAAGGCACAATCGCATTTTTGTTCATCGCAATCAGTACGCTGATCCCCTGGAACATCTCCACGGCAGCTACTAACATTGCCGGGCAAGTCACAACCGGGCAGTGGTGGTTCGGGCAACTCCTCCAAGTCGGCGGGTCTAGTGAGCTTTTCCGGGTTTTACCATCTCGTTCAAGCTATCCAACTCCAGGAAGGCACAGTCCGTGTACCCCGGGTACGTTCTGTGGGGGATTAGTTCAGTTATCTTCGCAGCCGCTATCGGGCTCGCATTCGCGCTGTTCGTCCGTGAGGAAGCCGTCGTTGAACGCATGCCAGTCCGGTACGTCGCAGGCGGGCTCCTCATCGCCAGCGGCATCGGGTTCGTTGCCGCGAGCATCTGGATCAGCACGCGTGGTATCCCCGGCACGTACGTCCCGGTTGGTGGGGCATTCCAGGTTCTCTTCGGACTCCTCCTTGCAACGAACAGGTACGGGACCGACGCTGAGGTAGTCAACCCGAACCCGGAACCAGACGCGTAGCACGACAGTGAACGCGTTCCGCATAGAAGTTTAGTAGAGGAAGTGTTCTAACGTTATGTACACCGACGGCCAACCGAATCAGTCACCGGTCTATATGGAGTCTCCGCGATGTTGAATACAAACCAAATCATCACAGGCGTCAGTCTCTCACACCAGAACGTCACGGACATCACAGCGATCGAGCCGGTAACGGTCACGAGCCAAGAAACCGTGGTCGCTACACTCCTCGAACACGCCGACGTCCACGAAGCGCTTGTTCTACACACCTGCAGTCGCGTCGAAGCCTACGTCGTGACCGAGAACACGGACACAGCCGAGAACGCGCTCAACGCGTACCTCGCGCCGCTCACGGACGACGTCACCGAAGAGGCTGACTGGCTGACGCACGAAGACGCTATCACGCACCTCATGCGCGTCAGCGCTGGTCTCGAATCCATCGTGACCGGTGAAGACCACATCATCGGGCAACTCAAAACCGCCCGGCACCACGCCAAGCAGAGCAACGGGCTCTCCAACGATGTTCTCGGACCAGCCGTGTCGAAAGCCATCCGCGTCGGTGAGCAAGCCCGAACGGACACGCAGATCAACGACGGCATCGTCTCTATCAGCTCGGCTGCCGTTCAGAAAGCCCGGTACTTTCACGACCTGGCTGACGAGACCGTGCTCATCATCGGAGCCGGTGATATCGCCATCAGAGCCGCGAAACACGCCGCTCGGTACACTGACGCCGTCACCATCGCTAATCGGACGCGGTCGAACGCGGAACTTGTTCTCCCGAAACTCCCGAATGAAACCAGTGCAACGCCCGTCACGCTGGACGAACTCTCCGGAGTCCTCGACGACGTTGACGTCGTGATTTCCGCCACGGGAAGTGACACGCCAGTGCTCACTCGTGACGACTTGGCCGGTGTAGGCGCGACTACAATCATCGATATCGCGCAACCAGCCGACCTTGCGGAAGACGCGGCCGAACTGTTTCACATCACGCCAGTTCGCCTCGATGACCTCACAGAGATTACTGAGCAGACACGCGACGATCGTGCCGAGGCTATCGAAGACGTCGAGCACCTCATCGACACTGCGTTCGAAGAGTTACTCACACAGTACAAGCGTGACCGGGCAGACGCCGTTGTCAGCNGGATGCGTCAAGGCGCGGCCCACATGAAACGCGAGCAACTCCAGCACGCCTACGACCGACTGGACGCCTGTGACAGTGACCTGTCCAACGAGCAGCGCGAGATAATCGGTGATCTCGCAGATGCGCTCGTCAACCAGTTACTCGCAGCACCCACGGAAAGCCTGCGAGACGCAGCGGAAACCGACGACTGGACCACACTCCACACCGCGATTCAACTGTTCGACCCTGCCGAGAACACCAACAACGACATGCCAGGCGAGCTCCCCACGCCCGAGGCAACCACTGACCCGGGACACAATGCGACAGAATGATTCAGCAAGAACACACCAGTGACGGGTGGGGAAATCACCGTTACGTGCGAGTACTGCCACGAACCAGTGTACACAACAGGACCGACCGGACGCGGCGAACCAGTTGCCGCGCTCGCCCGGATCGACAAGCGACCCGTTCCGTTCTGTTCACCGGCCTGCCGATCGTGGTGGCTCGATATCCACACGTTCCACCCGTCAACAGTTGCCGTCGCTGACGGCGTCGGACCAGCCGAGATAGAAGCACTGCTCCCACCGGGGCTAAACGGTGAAATCGCGTGGGAAACCTAAACTCCGATACTCACTGCGAAGTAACCGGAAACGCCGTTCCAAACCCCGTACTCACGGGAATTCAGAATACCCGAGTCGGGCCAGTTGCGCCTTCACTTCCTTCGCTGCCCCGGACACCCCCTCCATCACTGACTCACCGTCAATCGGTAAATTCCGGCCTGATGCCGGTAATGCACCGGTCCAGTCATGCGAGGGTGCCCCGCCAACGGATTCCGGGTCCGGTAACTCGATGTCCCAATTCGCATGGAACGGAACGACCCGATCCTGGTTATCCTCAACGTTGACGTGCCCCCACTGATCCGGGCCAAGCATTTCGCCGTGATCAGCCGTTGTAACCACCTTCAAATCCGTGTTTCGAATCGAATGAGACATGAGCCACACGTGTTCAAGATTCTTCAGATAACACAGTCGCGTGAAATCAGTCGATACGTGCCCTTCCCTGACGGCATCCCATGCTTCACGGAACTCGTTGAAATCCGTGTCAATCGCATCCGTATACGAGTACGAAGCCAAGTCGATGTTCAGTGAAACATCGCCCTGGAACGGGATGTGCGGTGGTAAGAAATGCAGCACCATCGGCGGGTCGTACTCATCCGCTAAATCAACGAGAGTGCTCGGCGCAATTGCTTCCTCACGATCGTACAAGTCGTTCGTCATCACGGTTTCTTTGACGTGCTCGTCCAGAACACCGTCGTACCGGTCGATGTCCTGCATCAACTCAACCATTTGATTCCCTGAAATGTACGTCACGTCACTCCAGTCGCACGCAGAATCACACCAGACTTCCTCCGTCCACGTCGGCGTATCCTTCCCTGGTGTGGAAACCGGTTCACTGTCACTACACACCGCTTCGAACGCGTCCCATCGGCACGCATCGAACACGCAGAGAACATCCCATTCAACGACCTGCAGTAACTGTTGAATGCTCGGCAGTACCTCGTGATCGTACGGGTACTCGGCGTCGCTTTGACATCCTCCCCGCCGTGAACGGCGAGGGTTCCCACACCGACTGCAGGTGCTTGTTTGGGAGTGTTATGGTTCGTGGCTGTTCACGTGTTGCGTGAACGTCCCCTGTCCACTACTTTGACCGTGTTCTCCACGGTGGAACAGGTTGACCACTGGCTGCGCCAACCAGCCGGTACTCATATTCACCACGCCAGCCGAAGACAAGTCTTCGAACTGTTCGAGTGAACTCTGAGTTACTTCTGACTTCGTGCCGCCATCCGCTCGCAACGGCGCGTGCCGGATGTTCTCCGCACCATTCACGTCTGCATTCGCTACCACTCCACAACGTGAACACGTGTACAGCCCGCGTTCCACGCGGTTCGATTGCGTTGCTTCACCACAACACGAGCACGTCTTCGACGTGTTCCGTTCATCGACAGCGTCCACTGTGATGCCGTTCCACGCGCCTTTGTACTGGAGTTGATGCAGCACCGCGTCGAACGGCCAGGCGTGCAAGTCGAGATTGCCGTGCGGACCCCAATCTCGCGGGTCACCAGATTCGTCTTCTCGGATGTGCTTCGGGTTCCCCACCCGGAGCGTTCCGACACCAGCTTCAACACACCTCTCGATGATGTGCGATGTTGCTGCGTGGATGTAGTGCGATCGTCGAGCCCGGCGTTTGTCTTGAAGCCGAATGGCTTTCCGTGAATCGGAGTCGTTGCACTTCGCTATCTGCTTGGCGAAGTAGTACTCGTCTTCTTTGAACGCGTTCCCCGGGTAGAGATGTGCGTGCTCGCCGTTGATACTGACTGCAGCGAAGTTCACGATACCGAGATCAGCACCAGCCGTCTTCTCTCCCGGGCTTTCTGCCTGGAGCTCGTGAGAGCAGACGAAGTGCAGTTCCCATCGACCATGCACGAACACGGCTCGAACGGTCTGGACGTTCTGCACAGTCTTTCCAGGCGGTGCTTCGTATTCGCACAAGATGAAGTCTGACACGTCTTCTTTGTGGTTCTTGCCTTTTGACAACCGAACACGGTTATTTTCGGCATCATGCTTGAACCCGCGTTGTTTCCACGTGATAGTGGAACGGGGATGTGACGTGGTGCCGTCGTTGTGGTAGTGTTTTCGGTAGCCTGGTGGGTTATGTTGGGTGTTCCCGTTTCGACGATGAGCGTACCAACTCTCGAACGCCTCAGCGAGCTCTTCGAGAACTCGTTGACTGGACTGCGAATGCAACCCGCGGTAAGCGTCGGAGCCTTTCAGGTACGATTTCAGAACGTCATCCTCGGGAATGGACCCGGTCTCATCCCAAATGCGGCGTGCTGTCCAGCACGCCACGTTCCATAGTTTCGAACCAGACCGACCGTGTTCATCGAGATCAGAAGTCACTTGCGAGTAATTGCGGATACTCGCTTTCACCGTGACGTGACTCCCGTCACCCGACATGCTCCTACACACTCCACCCGCCACCTTAAAAACGGGGAAAACGCACAGCGTCAGCGTGTATCCCCGAGATGAATCACGAGGTTTTACGCTGACTCACAGCAATAATGCATTGAATCAGTAAAAGCAAGACTCGGGTAAAAGCGTGAGGCTACAACCAGCGACCTGTAAACCCATCAGCGGAACAGTGAACATCGGACCGGTCGCCGTAACCGCATCGCACTGAACTGTACACGTTCAAAACACGCGGCCGCACGGTGAACGGGCAGAGATGAAACATAAGCCGTTAGGCGGTACCGCCTTCCAGAAACCCAACTGGTTAAGCGGATTGCCGTGCAATACAACGGTACGCAAACACCACGTCAAGTGATCTCCATGGAAGAATACTTATCCACCGTAAACAACGTCCTGCGGACCGGGGCGTACAAACCGAATCGAACTGCCGTCGACACGATCTCCGGATTCAGTAAGCACTACCAGGTAGACGTTTCCGCTGGCCACCCGCTTCTCACCACGAAGAAAATGGACGGGTTCCGCTGGAACTCGATGCTTCATGAACTCGTCTGGTATCTCTCCGGTGAAGAGCACATTCGAACGCTCCGCGAGGAGACGAAGATATGGGATGCATGGGCCGACGACCAGGGCCGTCTCGACACGGCGTACGGCAGGTTCTGGCGTCGGTTCCCGATCCCGGACGCGGACGACGCGCTCCCCGGGGAAACGTGGGCCGGTGAAACTGGAACGAAGTGGGACGACAACCCGGATGTTGACCCGTCTCGGTGGGTGAACGAAGAAGGCGACGGTCGGTCCACGTTCGACCAGATCCAGTACGTCATCGACATGCTGAACGAGAACCCGAAGTCCCGCCGGTTAGTCGTGAACGCGTGGAATCCGGGGAACGCCACTGTCTCAACGCTCCCGCCGTGTCACTACACGTTCGTCTTCAACGTTCAAGGCGACGAGTTGAACGTTCACTTGACGCAACGGTCGGCTGATCTCGCGCTCGGTGTCCCGTTCAATATCGCGTGTTACTCGTTGCTCCTGAAGATCATTGCGCAACGCACCGGGTTCAAGCCCGGGACGTTCAGTCACACGCTCGTTGATGCGCACGTCTACTGCGGTGACGGCGACCGTGGTGAGTGGTACGGTGAGAACCTCGATGAGTTACAGGAGAAACTGTACGCGGTTCAGTCCCGGCAGAACGACGTGAAGGCGTACGACGAGGTCGCGGACTGGATCGAAGCGAACGCTCCGGAAGGGGCCACTGACCCGCGAGGGAAACCGTACGATCACGTCCCGGGGCTTCTCCGACAACTCACGCGTGAGCCGAAGCAGCGACCGAATATCCGCNTTGCTGACAAGCCACTGGACGAGCTCGAAGCCGACGACATCGAACTGGAGAACTACGAGTCTCACCCCGGTATCGACTTCGGGGTGGCGGAGTAACTCACAATGGCGCAAGTACAGACGAACACCACGATGGAAATCTCGGACGCGTTAGAGGAGATTCGGAACGCTCCGAAAGCCGTGCAGTTCTCGCACGACGACAACACGATTTACGTCCGGGGCGCTACGAACCCCGACCATCGATTCGACTTCCTAATGAACATCTTCATCGACGTGATCGGTGAGCGTCGAGTCATCACTGTTGAAGACGAAGAGACTGTTCGAAGCGCAATCGAGGAAGCGGAAACCGCAGAAGTCGTTCGAATCATGAACACGCCGTGGTCAGGAGCGTACAACCCTGAAACCGAAGAGGAAACCTAATCATGAACGTCACGCTCATCGCAGCTGTCGCAGCGAACGGTGTAATCGGGAATGACGGCGAAATCCCGTGGCATCACCCGGAGGACCTGAAGCACTTCCGGGAACAGACGCTCGGGAAACCCGTCATCATGGGTCGCGTCACGTACGACAGTATCCTCGAATACAACGGCGGACCGCTTGAAGACCGACGCACGATCGTGTTGACGCGGAACCCTGACAGCGTGGACACGTCCGTGAACGACGAAACGGAAGGCATCATGGATGTAGATGGCGTGACGAAAGTCCACGCTGCTTCCTCGCGCAGTGAAGCGCTCGCGCTTGCCAGCGTCGAGGACACTGAAACTGTGTTCGTTGCCGGTGGAGCGTCCGTGTACGAACAGTTCCTCCCGGTTGCAGACCGACTTCTGTTCACCGAACTGGACGCCGAGCACGACGGTGACACGTACTTCCCGGACTGGAACCAGAATGAGTGGATTGAAACTGACCGTGATAACCGAGACGAATTCTCGTTCGTAACGTGCCATCGAGAACCGCCTGCAGACGAGTAACTCGCTTCTTCACGTCAGTCACGCAGGGTAGCACGTGAGCGACGGCCGGTCAACAACGTCCTCGAACACGATATCGGTGAGCCGGTACGGTGACGAAACGCACGTTCCGTCGGGACGCACGATCGTTCCATCGTACGTGACTCGGTCTACGTCGTGCCCGTTTTCTTCTGCCCAACACGTGACGAGGATGAACAGCGTCAACCACTTCCCGAACTGCCGGGTGTCTGCCTCGGATAACCCATCCACAACCCATGCGAACTCATCGGTTCCTGCCTCGGTCTTACGGTGCGTGTGGTGCAGACAGTCGATACCAGTCGTGGCGTTCCTGGCGAACGTTTTCGGTGGCACCGCCTCAGTCAACGCCGGGTTCCGACTTCGGCACGTGAGCAACACACCGTTACTGGAGTCACGACGGGTAAGCGCCTGAACAGCGTTTGCCTGCCCACTCGATAACTCGCCTTGCAACGATCGCTGCTCAATTCTACCGGGACGACCGAGACGGGAGTCCTGCAAGAGAGATACCGGCACGACCGTGAATTCTACAATCGCCCGCATCCCACTCACTGTGTCGGCGGTGTCGGTGAAAGCAAAACTCTCCGTCGCCCGCAACGTGCCACTTACACACCGGTTGTCTGCGCTCATGATCAGTACGAGCAACTGGCGGGTTATAGGGAAGGGCGTGTAATTTCCGAATCCCGGAGCACCCGGGAGAACAAGGCAACGGTCTCGCGGGGAATCAGTTAGCAGCGCGGTACATGCGGTCTTTCGTGTTGCCTTCGGACGTTATGAGGTTGTAGTGCTCTAGCTTCGAGAGGTAATTCCGGACCGTACGGCGTGTCTTCGAGTCAGTAACGCGTGTTTCGTACTTCTCGTATAGGTCACGCGGCCCGATTTCGCCGTTCTCGGTGATGATGCTGTACAGTGTTTGTTGGTCCGGTGTCAGGCGGTTAATGGTTTTCTGCTGGATTTCTGACCGGGCTTCCGGAACGACTTTCCGAATCACGTCACCCGGGATTTCATCGAGTCCGTCTTCTCTCGCGGTCCGAGCANCTTTCCGGAGAATCCCGATTGCAACGCGAGCGTCACCTGAGGCATGCACCGCGATCGTCTGTAATCGCTCCTCGTCGAGAACATTATCTGCCAACCCCCATCGAACACGGTCCTTGAGAATCGTGATGAGTTCATCGTTCGTGTACTGCTTGAAGCGAATGTGCGTCGCATCGGTCAACCGACTGTTCAACCGGTCATCGACCGACGCGAACAATCCCTCTTCGCTATTCGCAATGAGGATCATCGTGATGTTCGGGATGCGGTACAGGTCGTACAGCAGACCCTTGTTTTCGAGTTGGTCTACTTCATCCAGGATCACGACGTACGGCGGGCCGTCGTAGTCACGAAGCCGGTCCAGTAACACGTCTTTCGGCGTGGACTGCCGGTGAATGTCCAACGTCTGGTTGATACCGTCGAGCAGCGCATACAGTGTTTTGAATGCGCTGTAGTCCTCCCAACAATTGACGTATTGGTAGTTCAAGTCCACGACGTTTTCCCGGAGACGCTCAACGGTGAATTGTGCAATGCAGGTTTTCCCGACACCAGACGGGCCGTACAGGAACGCAGGGTCTGCAGGTTCACCATCCATGATCGGGTGAAGCGCACTGGACAGGTGCGTGACCTCGCCTTCGCGGTGCTTCACCTCTTTCGGAATGAACTCTGCCTGGAGAACCCGGGCGTCAGTTATCATACGGGGTGATGAACCGCCTGTGGTATAAATGGAAGTGGGTAGTTTCCGAATCTTCCGGATACCTTCTCTGAACGTACTCAGAATTCATTTGAGGGGTCAGTGATGCGGATTAACCCCGGAATACTAGCATATCCCGGTGAGTCCAATTGCCTTACCTAATATGCTTACTCGATGAGAGCCCCTCTCGACAGTCCTGTGAATTTATGACACCAAACCGCACGGATCAAGATATGGACGCAGAAATCCATGCAGATCAAGATGAGAGATTGGTAGTGGAAGTTGTTGATGGAAACGCCAAGACGCATACAGTCACATTCAGTCACCCGTTTCCGGAGAAAGTCGCATCATTTGATGAAACACCGCCAGTTGCTGACCATGACCACCCGTACGCGGAAAAACCCGAAGCCCGATCGGGGAAGGAAGCCAGAATAATTCAACGGGTACCCCACTATGCCCGGAAATACGCACACGAACACACCGATCATGCCCTCATAGTTGATGAGTTAGGGGAAGTGACCGCTGAAACGCTCGTGTCTGTGATTGAAAACGCGAGCCCGGAACAACTGGTGACGGATTTAGAAATGGGATTCCAGGTGATCATGGGCCTTGCACAAGAACTCCAATCGCGCCCATACCACGTGAATGGAATCCTAACATTCGGGATAGAACTCGATGATGGGGAAATCGTCGGGGAGACCAAACCGTACGTTGGAATAGAAGAACGCAGTGAATTCAGAATCGCCTCAGAAGGAGAGGTTGAGGAGGCTGACGTTGCTATCAGCTACCCGTTGGAGTACGTTAGTACTGACCCGGATGATATATATCGTGTGTTATTGTCAGTAGCAGAGAACCAACGTGACATTGCCCGTGACTACGAGAAATGCGTTGATGTCGCTATTGATGCAGATCACAATCAAGACTTGTGGGAGAAACAACAAACGCCGATGTTCTGAACTGTGATGTAACCGCTTTTCTCTCTCGGTTACCGTTCCGCTAAGACGAACGGGTGAACACGCCCGCTACCAGCTTCCCGAAGCGTCTTCCCGACCTCCGTCAACGTCCACNGTGAATCCACGATGTCATCCACCAGGAGCACCGGGGCACTCCGCACCTCGTCAGTCACCGTGAATGCATCCTGAACGTTCCAGCACTGCTGGTACGAGTTCTCGAAGTCACGCTGCGACTTCTCCTTCCCGTTCACTTCAACCGCTGGAACGAACGGGATGTCGAGCTTGTCCGCCAGCATCGAAGCGAACCCTGTCACGAGACCAGGGCTGCTCGTCGACGGGACTGCAGTGACCCATGCCGGCGACGGGTCCGGGTCCCACTTCTCACCAACGAGCTCTGCGCTCGCCTCCACCAGCTCCGGGCCGAACATTCCAGCGTTCTCCTTCCCGTCCTGCACCGCTTCGCCCCATCCCGGGTCGCCACACACCGATAACGCTCGCCCCGGTTCAATCACGAGATCGTCATCGATGAAATGGTACGTACCGAACTTTTCATGGACCTGCTTCCGCGGGCTGATCTCCTTCCCGCCGTTACTCTGGTAGTAATCAAGCGCCTCATCCACTAACGCTTGGTTCTCCACGGTCCGCGGGAAGAAATCCCCGCAGCAATTCGCGCACCGACCGCACTCATCGTCAAGTTCTCCATCAAGCTCATCGTCGATGAACCGGGTCAAAGCACTCGTCAGTCTCAACGAATTCCTGGATGCGCTCCAGTTCAGCCCACCGCTGCTCCGTTATCTTCTCGAAGTTCTCGTGGTTGTAACTCCACGCGTTCTCCGTCCGGACGTACCCACCGTCTGCCTTCCGAATCGCGTCTTCCACGTCCAGGATGTTCAGGCACTTGCTCGTCGCAGACCACCCGACGTCCTCTCGCTTCATGATCGCCTTCCGATTCAACGGTTCATCACTATCCTCGATCGCGGACAGCACCGTCTCGAACTCATCCGGGTCAGGGAACGCGTTCTCAATGAAGTACTCCGCGATGTCGTCGTCATCATCACCAGCCAGCAGCACAGCGTACGCTTCGTCGAGGTTCCGGCCAGCCCGCCCGATTTCCTGGTAGTACCGGATCAGGTTCGGCGGACGCTGGAAGTGAATCACGAACTCCAAGTCAGGCTTGTTGAACCCCATCCCGAGAGCGTTCGTGGCGACAACGGCGTCCACTTCGTTGTTCATAAGCTTCGCCTCTAACTCGCGTCGCGGCTCGTCAGCCATGCTGCCGTGATACGGTTCCGCCTCAATCCCGTAGTCACTGAGCCACTCCGCAACACGCGTGACTTCCTCGGTCGTCAGGCAGTACACGATACCTGCCGAGCCATCCGTCGGGATGTTCTCGGCCAGCCACGCTAACCGGTCTTCCCGAGCCTCCATCTCGATCGTCTGGATGGTCAACGACTCACGGTCAAGCCGTCCACGTAACGGCTCCAGGTCCGATAACTGACTCGTGACGTCCGAGACGACACGGTCGTTGGCCGTCGCGGTCGTCGCGGCAACCGGGGTGTCCTCCGGCAGGTCATCGACGATGCCTTTGATCTCTCGGTAGTCCGGGCGGAAGTCATGCCCCCAATTCGAGACGCAGTGCGCCTCATCCACGACAAGCATTCCGAAGTCCTGCGTCATCTCATCCAGCACGTTCTCGCGGAATTCCTGATTCCCGAGCCGTTCCGGTGAGATCAGGAGCAAATCGCACGACCCCTGAATCACAGCTTCCTTCGCTTCCTCCCACTCATCCTCGTTGTTCGAGTGAATCGTGACCGCTTCTAACCCTAAGTCATCCCGTGCATCCTCAATCTGATTCCGCATCAACGACAGCAACGGACTGATGATCAGCGTCGGGCCTTCGCCCTGATCTCTAAGCAGCCGCGTCGCAGTGAAATACACGGTACTCTTCCCCCACCCGGTCCGCTGAACGAGAAGTAACCGTTCCCGCTCGTTCACCAGGTTATCAATCGCTTCCCATTGGTGTGGGCGGAATTCCGCCTCATCTCCGACCCCCTCCCGCAGTAACTCGACCGCTTCAGCAGCTGAAACTCGTGACACAATTAGTAACTAGACCGGTGTAGGATACAGGGTGATTAAAGTCTATGGAAAACTACAGCGTCTCAAACTCAACGCGTTCCCCACGACTCACAACACCCGGAGCGAACTCGTCGACTGGTTCGTTCCGAACGGACGCTATCATCGGCCCGTGTGAATCCCACGTCGTCGAGTACCGCACGAACACACCGTCGACATCGCCGTCATCAACGTCCGTATCATACGACGAGTACACTTCATGCACGCTCATCACCAGGACTTCGCCGTACGTCTCGTGTTCATAGACTCTGTTCGCTTCAATTTCCATACCGGGTTATCTTCGAAGACTGGTTAAATGCTTGTTGTGAACTCGGGGTGGTACGAAGCATCCGGGTTTTGTTCAGCGATTTCAGCCGGAACCGGGTTCTCACAGTTAGATTCGGGCGACCAGTCCTCGAACCCGTCAATCCGTTCCGGATCCACGAATTTGTAGATATCTTCCTCAACCATGTGGAGGTCCTGGCGGGTATGAACACGGAATGCGAGACCGCCAGCAACCGTATCATGCCGTGATTCCCACGGCGGAGCCCACAACGAAACCTCAGTCGCCTGCCCAATCCGACGGGTCTGCGCAGAGGTCTGTGTGAACACGTCCTTCGTGCTCGTGTCCAGTAAGACATGCCGGTGATCGTTCTCCCGGGCGAAATTAGTGTACTCTTCAATGACGAGGATACCATCCTCATCAGCGAGAATATACCCGACAACCGTTTTGTCACGATCTCCACGCGTCTCATGAGTAGAACGGTACTTGAGTGATACTTGCGCACCGGTTGTGAACACCAGCGGTTTATCCATGTGCGTTCGTTGGCGTTCTTCGTCTCCCATACGCCCATATTCACAGAAGAGATCCTTATACGCTCGCATGATCGGGAGTCAACAACTACACTGTACAGACATGGCATGGGAATTGTGCAATACGAGTGCTTAACCCGAACGCGGAGAAAGGATGATGTGAGAGAACAGCATGGGTCGTGAGTACGACACGCGGACAACCCGTATCGAAGTAGACGGGGACTGCCCCGGATGCGGGTCCAATGAACTAACGTACAGTCGGAATGTTACGCGAGAGCACCAGCTCCACATTACCTGTGAAGACTGCGGGACAACCATCAAATCAAAAACTGACCCGGCAGGACTGACGGCAAATGCTGGCGTTGAATACGAGGATATCGTGCAGAAGGTGACCGTCCAAGAGTTCGATTTACAGGCGATGTTCCAGTTAGATGACGTCGCTGCTGGAAACAGTAGCGTCACCATCGAGCACGAGCAGGGTACGTGAATACTTATGAGCAGCAACAAAGACACGGCGAGTTCGTCTAAATCAATCGATGAATCAGTCGCTGACCTCCTGCGGGAACTACCGGCTTGCCCTGACACCGAGGACTGCGGGCACTGCGGCGGGGAGTTAGAACAGACCGACCGTGGCGTGGTGTGTACGGAGTGTAAAGCCAGGAGTCACGGCCCGCATTGGGTGTGGCAAGTCCCGGTTCGGTCACAAGACCATGACGACGGCGTGGAAGCGTACAAGTGCGCTGTCTGTGGCGTCCGAGTCGAAGGGCACAGAGTCGTTATTGCTGGTGACCTGCACAACAGGCGATGCGACGAGTAACGCACGGTTCACCGCGTTTGCAATCCACGGGTTCACTGAGTCGCGCATTCAATCACCAGTAGCGACAGGGCGGAGTTTTAACGTTCTGGCCGGAGTAAACTGAGTAATGGCAGACGGTGAGAAGTCGTCATTCACCACGAAACCCCGATCACTCCACCGTGATACTGACTACAAGTGGGGCGGGGATGGCGGTGAACAGTGGACCGATGCAGTCGATCAGAGCGACGGCATCACCGTCACCGATGATGGAAGCATCAGCCACGGAGCCGTTCTCCCGACCAGTGACGCCGCCCAAGAAGACACGATCACGATCGACGGAACAGACTACAAGCGATACGTATTCACCACCGATGGAACACTGACTGTTACGGACAGGGTTACTGCAGACGTGCTCGTTGTCGGCGGCGGCGGTGGCGGTGCAGGCGGAGGCGGCGGTGCTGGCGGTGTCGTGCTGAAACGCGGAGTAACGTTAGATGGTCGAGACTACCCGGTCACTGTCGGAGCCGGTGGGGTCGGTTCTACGCACCCGTACGAATCAGGGAACGGTGCAAACGGTGACGACTCCTATTTTGATGCGAACGGCGCTGACGAGTTACGCGGTCGCGGCGGTGGCGGCGGCGGCGGCGAAAACGGGAGCGCAGCCGGAAAAGACGGCGGGAGCGGCGGTGGGACCGGTATCAACACCGGGGTTGGCGGTGGCGCAGCAACGCAGCCCGGGACGAACCCGGACGCCGATATCGACGCTGGAACCAGCGGCGGGTACGCGTACAACACTTCACGGCCGAACTCGACTGCCGGCGGTGGCGGAGCCGGTGAGAATGCAGGCGTGGATTCCGCAGGGAAAGCCGATCCCGGACACGGTGGTGATGGGATAGACTTCACCAGCACATTCGGGACTGACGTCGGAGAGAACGGCTGGTTCGGCGGCGGTGCAGCTGGTGGCGGCATCAACGATCAAACGGATGTGCACACGAATTACTTAGCTGACGGCGGGCGAGGCGGCGGTGCAGAAGGTAGTAATAACATTAGTTCGAGGCCCGCGCAAGCGGTTGCGAATACTGGTGGTGGCGGTGCGCACGGCACACAAAATTACGAGCCGGGTGATGGAGCCGACGGGATCGTCATCGTGAGGGTCCCGGCCTAATGCGGTGAGAAACGCAGGGAGAAGGGCCGATACGTAGCAACTGATAGCATGCCCTGGAGACTCTCAGCACGACCATCCCGCCCGTAACGAATGGTCATTCAAATCCACCAGTGGGTGTCATAGGTTTCCGTACGTTTTTGCTGGCGTGCGGTAAACTATCACGTGATGAAGGTAGTCCCGGACACGAGTGTCGTTATCGACGGCCGTGTCTCTGAATACGTTGGCCGTGAATTAGATACTACTCCGACGGTTCTGGTGCCAGAACCCGTTGTTGGTGAACTGGAAGCACAAGCGAACGACGACCAGGACCGCGGGTTGGATGGCCTGTCAGAACTCCAGCGCCTCGCTGAGCTTGCCGACACCGGCGAATTGGACATGGAGTACATCGGTGACCCTGCAGGCCCGGGAGAAACCGCTCACGCCGCCGCAGGCAGCATCGACGCGATCATCCGAGGCATGGCCGGCGAACACGACGCAACGCTCCTGACAAGCGACCACGTCCAAGCAGAGGTCGCTGAAGCGAAAAGCATCCCCGTCGAATACATCGCCCCGGACACCAACACGGACGGTGCCCTCGCCATCGAGGACTTCTTCACCGACGACACGATGTCCGTCCACCTCAAAACCGACACCGTCCCGAAAGCCAAACGCGGCGGGATCGCTGACCTGGCATACGAAACCATTCGTGACTCTCCAGCATCCAATGAAGAGATGCGGGAATGGGCCAATGAAATCGAAGCGAGTGTCCACACCAACCCGGACAGTTTCAACGAGCTCTCCGAACCCGGTATGAACATCATCCAGTACGAAGACTACCGGATCGCCGTTGCCCGGCCACCGTTCGCAGACGGCATCGAAATCACCGCCGTTCGCCCGGTCGCCAAAACCACGCTCGACGACTACGACTTCGCAGACGAATTCCGCGACCGGTTCTCCGACCAGCAACGCGGCGTTCTCGTCTCAGGGTCACCAGGAGCCGGGAAGTCAACGTTCGCGCAAGCCGTCGGTGAATTCCTCAACGACGCCGACTACGCCGTGAAGACGATGGAGAAACCGCGTGACCTGCAAGTCGGTGACGAAATCACGCAGTACACTGAGCTTGGCGGGTCAATGGAGAAGACAGCTGACTCGCTTCTCCTTGTCAGGCCGGACTACACGATTTACGACGAGGTCAGGAAAACCGACGACTTCGAGACGTTCAGCGACATGCGGCTGGCTGGCGTCGGAATGGTCGGTGTCGTGCACGCCAACGAAGCAATCGACGCGCTTCAACGCCTCGTTGGGCGCGTGGAACTTGGGATGATCCCGCAAATCGTGGACACCGTCGTGTACATCGAAGCCGGCGGCATCCACACCGTCTACGACGTCACAACTGAAGTGAAAGTGCCTGAAGGAATGGAGTCAGAGGAACTCGCTCGTCCAGTGATTCAAGTCACGAACTTCGAGACCGGCGACAACAAGTACGAACTGTACACGTTCAACGGACAAGTCGTCACGTCACCGCTCGACGAAAACGAAATGCAGGGAGATTCGGACGCGCCCGCCGGTGCGTTCGGACTGGCAGAAAACGAGATTGAACAGGAAATCCGGGCGATAACGGACGGGTTCGTTGAGATTGACGTGCAGGACGAGCAGACCTCGATCGCGTACGTCGAGGAAGACGAGGTGAGTTACGTCATCGGGAACAACGGGAAGCGTATCCGCGAGCTCGAAGACCAACTCGGCATTCACATCGATGTCCGGTCACTGGCTGAACAGCCGAATGACGAATCGAACCGGGTCCCTGATAGTGCGTTGCCCGGAGTCATTGTTGAACCGGACGTGTCCGGGCAGAGTATCACGCTGGCGTTAGACCAGTACGATAGTGGTGAGACCGTTGAGGTTCACTGCGAAGGCGAGTACATCATGACCGCAACGATTAGTCACGAGAACGAATTGAAGGTGACGCGCGGGTCCGGGCTTGCAGATGACTTAGAACAAGCAGCGAGGAACGGCAGGGTTCACGTTACCGCTACGGGTAACTGAAAGCGGAAACGAGGACGCCGGTCGCGGCGAGATTTTATGGTTGGCCGTCGCAAAGAACTGGTAATTGAGTAGCGCATGCCAGAGAACACGTCCAACTTCACCACGAAACCGAAGAAAATCACGAGTAGTGGTGAGTTTGCATGGGGCGGTGAATCCGGATGGGGAGAGGATATCGAGGAGTCAGAGAATATCACTGTGGGGAGTAACGGGATTCGACCAGGTAACGCTATACCTGATACTGCGACTCATCAATGGGCGTTCAACGCGGGGAGCGGAACAACCGTTCATGACCAGATCGGTGACCGGAACATCAATTTCAGCTCGATGGAATGGGAAACCGAGGTCGGAACGAAGGACGTGGTAGGATTCCTTGACGGGGGGAGTGACGGAGGGATCATCGAAAGCTCCGCCTCGATGATTAACTTCACGGAGAACATCGAAGGCGGGTTCGGGATCTGGATTCGCCCGGATGCCTTCGAACAGGCAGGTGTTCTATTAGGGTCTTGGAACATTTACGACACCAACGACGCGAACATATCGTTCCGATACGGAGCCTCGGATATCCTCTTCCGAGCAGGCACGTCGGGTGGAGAGAATGGGGATATCGCTAAGTTCAGTGCGCCGCATGGGTTCACTAAGGGGAACTGGCATTCTGTGGCGCTCCTTGGAGATGGGTCCGTGTACAAGGTACTGGTTGACGGTGTCCGGGTCGGTTCCCAAACAGCCAGTGCAACATCAAGCGACAATTACGACGAATACCTGTCGGTTGGGTTCCGAGGAAGCGACGGTTCAGCACGTGTGAATGGTGCGATTGACAATGCTTGGTGGTCAGAGACCCCGGTCACGGAAGAAGAAGTGCAGACGTGGCATGAGAGCTCCGCTCACCGTTACCCGTAACTCACGAGTAGATCTGGTTCCTTCACTGTTTCTTTCCAATTCCCGGTGTGACCCCAATTGTTAATACGTGCAAGGTGTGTACTGGTGAGTATGTTCAGTAGTAAAGTGACGTTCTTTTCAGCCTGAATACCCGGCGGTTCCGGGGCGTTCAGGCTGTTCAGAGCGTGCCCGAGTCAACGGGCAGAAGGAAGTACGCGGACGCGACATAACTCAGACCGCAACGCCCGCAAGGGTGAGCCGAGCAAGCCACGGTGGCTTGTCGAGGTACTTAGCCTGATGGCGTTCGTGGAAACGAAGGTTCAACTCCTTCACGTTCTACTCAACGGACGCGTGCACTGTAGCTCACCGCGCAACGAAGGCAGCCGCATGGTTCACAAACAGTTTAGTTGATTCTCTGAATAGTCCAGTGTATGACTGACGTTCTCCAAGCATTCCGGCCCGGGGACCTGTACACGGACATCACGACGGTGGATGTTGAGGATGTGAAACCTGGTTTTGAGAGTGCGGTACTTGACGACGTCAACACGGACCGCCCGGTGTACAAAGTACAAATGGAGCCTGGCCCATTTGATGACGGTGAAACCATCGCGGATTACTTCGCTGTGGATCGTGAGGTCTACACTGGTAGTGAGTACCGGTGGGGGTTCAACGAATTCCTGAAAGAGAACTCGCTCCTCCAGATCGACTATCTCCCCGAGGACCAAGCGATCGTCATCGGTCATCAAGACGATACGAGATTTGGTGAGTTCGTGACGAACGACGCCGTGATTGCTGCGTACCACGACGGAAAGGAGTGCCCGTGTCATATCGGTGAACGAGTATTCGATCACGGTATGCGGTGGCCGGTTGTCGAATGTTCCTGCGGTCGAGTCTACATCGGCTCACATCAAACGCGCCGACCGGTCGATGCGGGGAAGATTACGGTGCAGAACCCGGTTGATGCGTGTCGAACGGAAGAGGTTGACGGGTTAGTTCACGCGTCAGAGAATTGGGCGGCGTTCTGGATTATCAATAACCAATCTCGTCGGGTGGCTGAATACTTAGAAGGAAAGATTCGGTCGTGGCCGGAGACATGGTTGTGGGCGCATGATGGGATGTTGATTGCTGCGTTGCACGGGAAGAAGAACTGTCTTGAGACCACGACAGTAGCCTCCGGGTGGCGAGGTGACGGGCATGGAACGGAGTTCATCAAGACGTGGTTCGAACAGTTCGAGTCCGATGAAATCGAGATCATGCATTTCGGTGATACTGAACCATTCATCAAGCAGCTCGATATTCCGTACACTAGTTACGAGCAGGACCTTGAATACGAACTGTCACGGGCGGATTCGCCGTGACGGGTGGATTCATCGAATTGGCGAATGTTGAAGGGGATACGCCCGAAAGACACTGGTAAGTAAGCATGCCGAGACACGGAATGCAGTACTGTCTTCTCTGCAACCCTGACGGAAACGGAACAAGTGGAGAAGACGGCACAGAAGCAATCGGGAAGTACTACGTTGAGGATATCCCGGGAGAGACACAGCACACGACCGGATGGCACGGGATCTGTGAAGACTGCGTGCCGTTCATCCAAGGGCAGGGCCTCGAAGTTATCCCGCTTGATGGGTACGAAGACCACCCGTTGTTCACCGGGAACAAGGACGAGGACGTCGAGCACGAGTGCGATGACCCGTCGTGGTCGAAGACGTCGTTAGTGACCGAGGACGACGGGTTTGATTGGATCGAGTGCGAAGACTGCGGGATCAAGGCAAAGCGATGGGGGGTCAACCGAATTGAGGTTGTTGGACATGAGTAACAGCGAATCAGGAGAAAACACGGTCAGCGGAACTGCGTCACGAACAGCGAGGCGGACTCGGGACCCGGAGAAACCGGTTGTCGGGCTGCTTGCGAACCGGTACGCCGAGTGGTACATGGGGTTCCAACCAATCGGGAACGCTGCCAGGACCGAGTTAGCCGAGGTGTTCGTTGAGAAAGCGCGTGACGCGGCGCGCAGGTACGTCGAGATGGAACGGGTGAGCCGGCCAGCGTGTTGGAACGACTGGACGCGAGACCCTGAGTCACGCCACTGGATGCACAAACATTTCGACGAACGCCAGGCATGGGCCCGGTCAATCGAGCTCCTGTGGGAGTTCAGCGACGGTGAGGAAGTAGACGCTGATGCGTTACGCGAGGCGTTAGTCCGGCATTCCCTTCGATTCCACCGACAGGGTCGCCGTGGCCGGAACGAAGAGCACGTGCTTGTGAAAGCCGCCGGGATCGTCCGAGATACAGCTGGACTGGACCGGATGTCTGATGCCCGGCGTGAAGCAATTCACAGCGACTATCAATGACGACGAACAACGCTCGTGTAACACTGAGTTGACTATGAGCGATATTCTACACTGCCCGGACCACGGGTATTTTGATGCGCAGACCTGCCCGGTTTGCGGCGCTGAAGGTACGCACGTCTTGTCTTCTTCGAAGCGCAAGAAAGTCTCTAAGTTCATCAGCGGTGCGCTCCGGCACTTCCCGAACGATGTCGGCCTGGAGCTTGACACCGCTGGCTGGACGTCCATGGGGCTCTTGATTGACCAGACGAAGCAGAAGTACGACTGGATTGATGTGCAAGCGATTGAAGCGATCGTGGCGACCGATCCGAAGGGCCGGTTCGAGGTTGATGGTGAGCGGATTCGAGCGGCGTACGGGCACTCTGTGGACGTTGAGTTGGAGTCTGGCGACTCACCGGTACCGAGAAACCTGTACCACGGAACTGCGCCTGAGAACGTCACAGACATTCTCTCGGACGGCCTACGGCCGATGTCACGGCAGCACGTCCACTTGACGGACTCCGTCGACGAGGCCAGAAACGTCGGTGAACGCCACGCAGTTGATGCGGTCGTGCTCCGCATCGATGCTGCTCGAATGTTGAGTGATGGGTGGGATATCACGAAGCGCGGGAAGTTCGTGTACACGACGGAGAAGGTGCCGCCAGTGTACATCACTCGAACTAAGTAGCCGGGTGAGCGGTTAGTTTCGGAGTACNTGGTGAAACGCCGAGGAGAGGACCGAGTATACGCGTACTCACAACACACCGGAGCGACTGACAGCCTGACTATACTGTACAGGGTTCAGTTCCGGTGAGGCAAGACATGCTATGACTGGTTGTGGAGGTGGTTCGGGAGCATTCTGGTGTGTGGTTTTCGTCCTCCAGGGGGTGCATCTGAAATTCTCTACAAACACGTCAGTTATGACGGGGTAAATCATGCTTCAATCCCACAAGGGGGCATCTGAAACGCCGATGACGTACATCGCCGGTGAGCCCGGTGTTGGGCTTCAATCCCACAAGGGTGCATCTGAAACCTGGTCGCCTGGCTCCCGGACTGGCTCGTCGACGAGCTTCAATCCCACAAGGGTGCATCTGAAACTCGTCGGCCGGACGGACTGCTACGACCCGGAGGCGCTTCAATCCCACAAGGGTGCATCTGAAACCGAGAGGCCATCCCACCGAGGACTGGACGTTCGTTGCTTCAATCCCACAAGGGTGCATCTGAAACGATGTGAAATTAGTGAGTACGGACAAGTCGTAACTGTGCTTCAATCCCACAAGGGTGCATCTGAAACCATGCCCGAAC
>Ga0065697_1000532_pt1 | contig 26207 bp, 27 predicted proteins | sample AntLakMe24m_08um_FD_59086 | JGI IMG/M metagenome (GOLD analysis project Ga0065697, IMG submission 59086) | Hypersaline microbial communities from Antarctic Deep Lake - 24m 0.8um v2 (version 3) | ecosystem: Environmental > Aquatic > Non-marine Saline and Alkaline > Hypersaline | place: Deep Lake... | reverse complement strand
TGCCGAAGTCGTAGAAGATGATCGAGCCGTCCTCGGCGACCGCGAGATTGCCGGGATGGGGGTCGGCGTGGAAAACGCCGTCCTGGACGATCATCTGGAGATAGATCCGCTGGAGTTTGGTCGCCAACTCGGTCCGGTCCAGCCCCATCTCGTCGAGCGTCTCGGTGTCGGTGATCTTGACGCCCGGGAGGTACTCCATCGTCAGGACCCGCGGCCCGCAAGCGTCGTCGACCGGCTCGGGAATCTCGATGTCACGATTGTCGTCGAAATTCCCCCGGATCTCTTCGAGGATGTCCCGCTCGCGGCTGTAGTCCATCTCCTGACGAATGGTTTTGGCGAACTCCTCTGTGAGGTTGTCCAGCGAGAAGGCCCGGCCCTCGCCGAGGAACCGAACGAGGATCGGTACTGACCAGCGAAGAACCCGCAGGTCGGCCTCCACGAGCGATTCGATGTTGGGTCGGCGGATCTTGACTGCTACCTGCTCGCCCTCGTAGGTAGCGAGATACACCTGGCCGAGGCTCGCGCCGCTGATCGGCTCGGTGTCGAACTCGTCGAACCGGTCGTCGATGGGACCGAGTTCGTCCTCGATGACCCGTTTCGATTCGGGCCACGGGGCGGGCGGGACGTCGTCCTGCAGGCTCGACAGCACGTCGATGTAGGCCTTCGGGAGGATGTCGGGCCGGGTCGACAGCAACTGGCCGAGCTTTATGAACGTCGGGCCCAGCGTGAGCAGCGTATCTAAAAGGATATCGGCCCGTTCGAGCTGCATCTCGGTGGTGACGCGTCTGGAGCCACCGAAGAGGATGTACCGTTTGCGATCCCGAAGGTAGGCGACTAGCAGTGGCGAAAACCGATAGAAGACGACGACGAATCGCCAGTAGGCACGGAGAGAGACCAGTGTGATCACCTACTCCGCGGCATCGTCGATCGGAATGGGTTGCCCGGACCCGTCTGTCGTCTTCGGCAGCGTGATTTCGAGGACGCCCCGGTCGATGACCGCCTCTGCGGCCTCGCCGTCGGCCTCGCGGGGCACCGGCAGTTCCGCGTCGAGAAACAGCGGTCGGTCCTCACGGAGATAGCGGAACTCCTCGGGGACGGCCTTCTCCCGGCGGGCTTCGATGGTCAGCCGACTGCCGTCGGCGACGATCTCGGCGGTGTCGGCGGTCACACCCGGCACGTCGAGGACGAGCCGGTAGGCCTCGTCGGATTCCAACAGGTCCGCAAACACCGCATCCGGAAGTTCTCGGAGCGCATCGCGCAGTGCTGACATACACATCCCTATGAACGCGAGGTCGAAAAAACCCCGCGGTCGACCACGTCGACGCCGATCCCGCTAGCGGGCCGATAGCGATGCGTGCGCTGATACCCACCACCGAGAACAGGTCAAACGAGGGTGTCGACATCGGGCGGGCTTATGGGGCCTGCCCGACAACTCCCCCTATGACAACACCGGACAGACGCACGTCGGGGTTCAAGAACCGAACCCGTCTGGACGCCGCCGTCGACCGGCTCCTGGCGGCGGTCGAGCCCCACGACCGCACCGAGCGGCTCTCCCTCAACATGGCCGACGGCCGCGCCGTCGCGACCACGATTACCGCGCCGAACCCCGTTCCGGGCTACGACCGGGCGGCGATGGATGGCTTTGCAGTTCGCGCCGCCGACACCTTCGGCGCAGGCGAGCGCTCGCCGAGTATCCTGGAGACGGTGCCGCCCGAAGACGAGATCGTCCCGGGAACCGCGGCCGCAGTCGACACCGGCAGTGAACTCCCCGCCGGGGCGGATGCGGTCGTCATGATCGAGCAGGTCGAGACGAACGGCGAGGAGATCCACGTACACCAGGCGGTCGCCGAGGGCGAAAACGTCGGCGACGCCGGGGAGGATGTCGCCGAGGGCGAGACGCTCTACGAACCGGGCCACCGGCTTCGGCCCTCGGATCTCGGCCTGCTGAAATCGGTCGGTCTCTGGAAGCTCGACGTATTTAAAAAGCCGACTGTCGGCGTCGTGCCGACCGGCGAGGAGTTGGTCGAGGTCGACCCTGATCCCGGCGAGATCATCGAGACCAACGGGCTGACCGTCGCCCAGTACGTCACCCGGTGGGGCGGCGAGGCGACCTACCGCGACATCGTCACCGACGACGAGGCCGCCCTCCGGGCGGCGATCCAGCGAGATTTGACCAAGGACATCATCGTCACTACCGGTGGCTCCTCGGTCGGTGAGCGGGATCTGCTTCCGGAGATCGTCGACGACCTCGGCGACCTGTTGATCCACGGCGTCGCCATCAAACCCGGCTACCCGGTCGCCATCGGCGTCGTCCAGGAGACCCCGGTACTCATGCTCCCCGGCTACCCGGTCTCGTGTCTCGTCAACGCCGTCCAGTTCCTTCGTCCGGCGGTTAAAAAGGCGGGCCACCTCCCGATCGAGCCCGTACCGAGCCGCGAAGCAACGCTCTCCCGGAAGATTCCGAGCGAACCGGGTACCCGAACGTTTGCTCGTGTCGAGACGGGTGTCGACGAGCGCGGCGACCGCACAGCCACCCCGACCCGCGCCGGTGGGGCCGGGGTGCTATCGAGCGTTGCGCTGGCCGACGGCTGGGTCGTCGTCCCCGAGGACCGCGAAGGGTACGCGGCGGGAGATCGTGTAGCAATCGAGGATTGGGAGGCTCAGCCATGAGCCTTCAAAAAAGGGAGGCCCAACCATGAGCCGCAAGCAGTTCCGCACGCTGGCCGACCCCGCCGAAGCCCGCGAGACGATCGACGCGTTGGAACTCGGTGGCGGCACCGAGGAGGTCGACCTCCAGTCGGCCCATGGTCGCGTGCTCGCCGAGCGTGTCGACGCCGAAATCGACGTGCCAGGGTTCGACCGTGCCGCGATGGACGGCTACGCGGTCCGGGCCCGCGACACCTTCGGAGCCGACGAGGCCGACCCAGTCACGCTCGATCTTGCTGGCGTCGTCCACGCGGGCGAAGAGCCCGGTGTGACGGTCGACCCCGGCATCTGCGTTGAGATCTCGACGGGGGCAGTGATGCCCGAAGGGGCTGACGCGGTCGTGATCGTCGAACGAACCGACGAAACCGAGCGAGAGGATGGCGAGACGGGAATCCAGATTCGCACCGCGGTGACACCCGGCGACAACGTGATGATCGCGGGCGCGGACATCGCCGCCGGGACACGGGCGCTCGGTCCCGGTCGACGGATCACGCCCCGAGAGATCGGCCTGCTGTCGGCACTCGGCGTCGACAGCGTTCCGGTCCGGGCCGCCCCCAAAGTCGGGATTATCTCGACTGGCGAGGAACTCGTCCGCCCCGGCGACGACCTCGACAGCGGCCGCGGGGAGATCCACGATGTCAACAGCTACACGGTCGCCGCGGGTGTCGAGGCTGCTGGCGGCGAGCCGGTCGTCTACCCTCACGCTGGCGACGATTTCGAGGAGATGGAGCGTCTGCTCCGGCAGGCCGCCGACGAGTGTGATCTGGTTCTGTCCTCGGGGTCGACCTCAGCCAGCGCGGTCGACGTGATCTACGAGGTGATCGAGGACCGTGGTGAACTCCTGTTGCATGGAGTGTCGGTCAAACCCGGCAAGCCGATGTTAGTCGGGCGACTCGACCGCAGCGACGGCGGCCAGTCGGCCTACATCGGCCTGCCGGGCTACCCGGTGTCGGCACTGACGATTTTTCGCACATTTGTCGCTCCTGCGATTCGGGCGGCGGCGGACCAGCCGGAGCCAGCAACTGCGACGACGAGCGGCGAGATGGCCGTCGAGGCTCGCTCCGAGGCGGGTCGACTCCGGCTGCTGTCGGTCGGCGTCGTCGACGACGGCAGCGGCGCGCAGCTCGTCTACCCGGTCGACAAGGGCTCGAGGGGCGACGACCAGTCTCGTCGAGGCCGACGGCGTGGTCGCAGTCGACCCCGACACCGACTATCTGTCGGCAGGCGAGTCGGTGACCGTCCAACTGTTCTCGCCGGACGTCCAGCCGCCCGCACTGCTCGGGATCGGCGAGGACGACCCGGCACTGAACGAACTCCTGGACCACCTCAGCTCGGTGCGGTATCTCCCCACCGGAAGCCGCGAGGGGCTGCGTCGGATCCGGGATGGCCTGCCGGATTTCGCGGTCGTTGCCGGACCGGTCGACGGTGACCACGGTGCGGAGTCGGTCGGCAGCTGGCACCGCGAGTGGGGCCTGCTCGTCCCCGAAGGGAACCCCGACGAGGTCGACGGACTCGGGGATCTGGTCGACCGCAACCTCCGATTGATCAACCGCGAGACGATCTCCGGGCTCAGAACGAGCCTCTCGAATGCGCTCGCCGAACTGGCCGACCATCGAGACGTCTCCCGGCACAGCCTCGTCGAGTCCATCGAGGGCTTCGAGGCCACCGTCAAGGCCTTCGAGAGCCCGGCCCGGCGGGTGATCGAGGGGCGTGCCGATGTCGGCCTCGGCCTGCGGACGACCGCCGACAAACACGACCTAGACTTCGTCTCGCTGGGCGACCAGCGGGTCGACCTGCTTATAAATCCCGAGCGACGGGAGAAGCCCGCAGTCGACCGGCTGGAGGCGGCGCTGTCGGGGCTTCCGGAGCAGTGTTCGTCGCTGTCGGGCTATCGATTCCCCGGCGAGTAGTCGACAAATAGCGTTTGCGGCTTTCGCCAAAGATATCGAAACAGTCTTGTCTGGATTCTGTTAGGAAGTGGCGTGCAAGATGTAACGCGGATATCTTGCAAATTAGTATGCGCCAAATCGAACAAGGCGTGTTTCTCAGCAGTTCGGATTACTCGCCCTGTTCGACTTCGAATATCTCGTCTGCAGTGAGTCCGTGGGCCTCACGGTGGACCTTCTCACCTGCTTCTTTGCTCGGGCCTTCGAACAGGCAGAAGACGGCACCTTCGTCATCATCGACCCAGTAGTTCACGTATTTTACGCCGTGTTTCTCTTGGGCTTCAATGTCTTTCTTGTGAGCTTCAACAACGTCCTCAACAGTCGCGTCGACGTCTCTGTGGACGTCCATGTATAGGGGCATGGTACATATTAGTACGACGCCAGGACACATAAACAAATATTACTGATAATTATCTATCTATTCTGTTAGTATCACACTATCAGGTCTCTTGGTGGATGACCTCGGCTAGGCTGGAGTGAACTGCACTGTATTCAGCACGCCGCTCTTGACAACAACTCGGTCGTTCGATCAGGTTCTGCTGAATACAGGGCACATATCCGTCAATCAGAGTCATCTGAGAGCCTTCGTTTCAACAGGTAGTTGGTGATTCTGAGGCAGTGACTCCACTACCCATTCCGAAATCACAGAATCAGACAGTAACTTGACCGTCGGTGCCACTACTTCTATAATTCTTTCCTACATGAATTATCTAGATCTTGCAGGCCAACTGGCAGCATAGTCAGCACGCTGTCTGTTAGTTCACCAGCGTCGACACGAGCCGCTTTTGAAACCGGTTACGACGACGTATCGTCGCTGTCGTCGTGGTCGTCTGGAGCCTCGACGGGGAGTTCTTCGAGTTGGGCGGCGACAGCGGCGGCGTCCGCGGCGACAGTGTCGTAGTCGACGCCCGCTTCGGCGGCGACCGCGCGGAGTATGGGTTGCGAGCAGTGAGAGGGCCTGCAGTTCGGCCTCGGAGTCGGCGTCGGTACGGCGGGAGGCGACGGTGTCGACCGTCTGGTCGTCGTGGATCACACCGACGTGGAGCGCAGTCAGATCGTCGGCATCAAGCAGTCGGCGGGCACGTTCGCGTTCGGTCTCGAACCTCGTTTCGGTCATACGACTACTCGGGCGAGACGGCGGAAAAATCCGGGGGTCGGCGTCGACTACCCGGTCGGGCGTGGCCGCGAGATGTAGAGTGCGGTAACGATGGATAGTGGATCGTACACCGACTGGTGGCACGCACAGTACACCTTGTCGGCGGCGTTGTATTTGGCTGACCCGCTGGCCGTTTTATAGCCGGGCACGCAGCAGAAGTGGGTACACTTGTTGAGCCACGCGATCACGCCTTGATCGGTACTCGCACTCAGCCACTCGTTGTCTTGGGCGGCCTGTTCGATCGCTTCGGATCGGAGAATCGTCACCGGCATCGGGTTTTCGGAGTCTCCGGACCGCCAGATAGCCGATCCTGCCTTACCGATACCGGTCGACCCGATGTCATTGCCCCACGTCTTGTAATCCTCGAAATCGGAGATGTTGATTTGCTGCCCCTCCGACATATCGGACTGCCACTCGTATTTCGTGCTGGGATCGGCGATAAGGTAGTTGTCCGACTCGTAGCTCGGATCGAGTGCGTTGTTCGACTCTAGGCCGCAGTACTGGAACCACTCTTGGGAGTAGGTGACCCCACCGATATCCTCGCGGGCGACTTCGACTTCGACACCCTCGACAGTTTCGGTCTGGATCTCCGGCCAGACGCCCTTGATGAACCCGTCGTCGTCGATCTCGATCGGGATTTGCGGCATTCCACGCGGTGCGGGACCGGCGGTGTTTTCGATGACCATTGCCTCGACCGGGCCCCCACCGGCACCGGATGAGGTAGTCAGTGTGTTCATCGACACCGCGCCGGTTGCGCCCACACCGGCGAGTGCCGCCCCACCGACAACACCCTTGACGAACCGTCGACGCCCGGACTCCGCGGGATACTTGTCCTCGTCTGCGCTCATGGTCTGGTGTTGACTGTCTGCGGTCAAAAACATGACGAAGTGGACGGTTCGCCCACGTAACCGATAGAAATTCCGACCGAAGAAAAAGTAAATCAGTCAGCTAGAGCGCCGTATAGCTCCGTCAAGCCGAGGTCAGATCTCGTTGAGCTTACGGAGTAGCTGGCCGCGGTACTCCTTGTCGGCGTTGATCCCCTTCAGTTCCAGGACGTTGCGTTCGAGCTTGTCGAGGGCGACGTGGAACGCGTGGTTCGCGCCGTACCCCTCACCGGTGCCCGCCAGCTGGCCGTGGCTCGTCCGCAGCCGAATTTGGGACTGGATCAGCGGCGTCCCGCGGAGCTTCTCTTTGTGCTCGTGGAACCGAACGTGGGCATGCATCACGTTCATCTCCTGGTATTTGTCGACCACCTGGGTGATCGACTCGACGATCTCCTCGCGGGCGATCGTATCCAACAGTTCGACGTTGGTGATCTGGACGTCCATCGACTCCTCTTCGGTGAACGTCAGCGCCCGCAGCACGTCGGTTTTGGTGATGACACCGGCGACGGTCCCTTTGGTGTCGCCGGTGGTGACGACGAGCCCGGAGATGTCGTTGTCGAACATCCGCTCGACGACCGTCTCGACGCTCTCGTCGGGCGTCGCGGTCACNACCGGACTGNNCATNAGGTTCTCGACGGGGAGNTCCANCATNCGGTCNCGGTCGCCGCTNCGGTCGCCNTTGTGCTGGCGCTCGTGGTCCCGAACCACGAAGTCGACGATGTCGTGNGTNGTGATCACGCCGTCNAGNGAGCCGTCGGCGGCGACGACTGGCAGCCGGGAGATGCCGTGTTCCCGGAGCCGGTTGATCGCTTGGCCGACGCTCGCCTTCGCGGTGATGTCGATGACGGCCTCGGTGTAGATCTGTTCGACGACCAGCGCATCGAGGTTCTCCAAGACAGCAGTGAGAATCGCGTCGGTCGTGATGATCCCCTCCAAGCTCTCACCACGGAACACCGGCGCGACCCGTACGTCGCCCTCGACCAGCAGCCGGGCGACCTCGCGGATGTCCTCGTGGTGGTCGACCCGCGGTGCAGAGGTCATCAGCACGCTCGCTTTGGTGTCGTCCTGAATCCGGGATTTCACCAGCTCGGACTCGCCGATCACCCCCTCGTAGCTGCCGTCGTCGGTGACGATCACCCCCCGCGGATTCTTCTCGTCGAATTTGGCGCGGACCTTCGCGAGTCGTTCGTCGACGTCCACCTCGACGAACTCCGTCATAACAATATCAGTTATATCCATAGTCCAATTTGTACATACATCACCCGGGGTATTGAACCTTGTTGCATGGTAGCATGGTTGCCAGTATCGGTTCAGCAACGAGTGTGGAGTCGACCGGATCGAATCCACCGAGCACGCGCCGACCGCGCTACCGGACCGAATCGAGGAGCAGCTTCTGTTCGACGCGTTTGACCTCGTGTTGGACATCACGGACCGCGTCGATGTTCGCACTGATCGAGGAGATACCCTGTTCGACGAGGAAGTCGACCATCTCGGATTTGGAGGCGGCCTGCCCACAGATGCTGGTGTCGACCCCCAGTTCGCGGCAGGTCTCGATCGTCGAGTCGATCAGCGACAGCACGCCGGGGTGGAGTTCGTCGAACCGGTCGACGACGTGTTCGTTGTTTCGATCAACGGCGAGCGTGTACTGGGTAAGGTCGTTGGTGCCGAAGGAGACGAAGTCGATGCCCTCGGCGGCGATCTCCTCGATGAGCAGCGCGCTGGCCGGGGTTTCGATCATGACGCCCCACCGGGATTTCTCAGGGTTGATACCGACATCCTCCATCAGGCGCTTGGCCCGCTCGACGTCTTCGGCGTCGTTGACCAGCGGCAACATCAGTTCGACGTTGTCGTAGCCCGCATCGAACAGCCGCTTGAACGCCCGGAGTTCACACCGGAACGGCGTGGGTTTGTCGAGGCTCCGGCGAATCCCTCGGTAGCCAAGCATTGGGTTGTGTTCGTGTGGCTCGTCGCTGCCGCCCTGCAGATCGCGGAACTCGTCGGTCGGCGCGTCGAGCGTGCGTGCGCGAACCGGTCGTGGATAGAAGGCTTCGGCCACGGTCCGAACCCCGTCGACCAACTCGTCGATAAAGGCGTTTTCCCCGTGGTCGGCGATATACTGCTCGGGGGTCTTGCCCAGCGAGATCACCATGTGTTCCATCCGCAACAGCCCGACGCCGTCGGCCCCCGTCGCCGCCGCGCGCTCGGCGGCCTCGGGGATCGAGAGGTTGACTTTGACCTCCGTGGCGGTCATCGGTTTGACCGGGGTCTGGGGGCGGACCGATTCGACCGGGTCGTACTCGTCGGCCTCGCTTTCGTCTTCCTCGGGACCGCCCTCGGTGACCGTGCCCATCTCGCCGTCGACGGTGACCTGCTGGCCGGGTTCCAGGACGTCGGTGGCGGTGCGGGTGCCGACGATCGCGGGGACGCCCATCTCCCGGGAGACGATCGCCGAGTGGGAGGTCATCCCACCCTCGTCGGTGACAATTGCGGCGGCCCGCTGCATCGCGGGCACCATATCCGGCGTCGTCATCGTGCTGACGAGCACGTCGCCCTCGGTCACCTGATCGAGATGATCCAACTTCGTGATGAGCCGGACCTCTCCCGACGCAGTGCCGGGGCTTGCACTGACGCCACGGACGAGCACACCGTCTTCCGTCTCAGCCTCGGCGTCGACCTCGGTCGCAGTCGACTGCTGTGGGTCGGTTTGGCCACCGTTTGCCGCGGGCTGCTCGGCAGGCTCTTCAGAGGTTGTTGTGGCATCGTCGGCCTCGCTGATCGTCGTAATCGGCCGCGACTGGAGCATGAACAGCTCTCCTTCGACCAGCGCCCACTCGACGTCCTGGGGCTCGCCGTAGTGGTCCTCGACACGGCGGCCGAGTTCGACCAGCCGCTCGATCTCCGCGTCGGTCACCACTCGTGTGGTCCGCCGTTCGTCGTCGACCGGCTGGAGGGCCGTCTCGCCCGTCTCAGGGTCTTTGATCATCTTGCTGTTTCTTGTCGGCGATCGTCGACTCGACGATGGTGGCCGTCTCGGGATCGATCTCGTAGTGGTCCGGCGACACCATTCCCGAAACCACGGCCTCGCCGAGCCCCCAGGCGGATTCGACGATCATCTGCCGGTCGCCCGTCGAGGGATGGCGGGTGAACATGACGCCGGATTTGTCGGCGTCGACCATCTGCTGGACGACGACGGCGACGTCGACGTCGTCGTGGTCGAAGCCGTGGGTGTTCCGGTAGTGGACCGCCCGCTCGGAGAACAGCGAGGCCCAACACTCCTTGACGCGGTCCAGGAGGTCCGCCTCGGTGACGTTGAGGATCGTCTCGTACTGGCCGGCGAACGACGCATCGGGGAGATCCTCGGCGGTCGCCGAGGAGCGAACGGCGACAAATGGCTCGCTTTGGTCGTCCGGCTCGGTGTCGGCCAGGCCACCGAGGTCGCCGTACGCCGAGAGGATCTCCTCGCGTACCTCTTCGGGAACCGGTGTCTCGACGACGAGTTCGCGGGCCCGTTCGGCGGCCTCGGCGAGGCCGTCGTCGTTGACCGCCAGCGCGTCGAAGATCTCGCTGCCGATGCCTGTGGTCTCCAGGAAGGTACGGTAGGTCTCAGCGGTAACAACAAACCCGGGCGGAACCGGAAGTCCAGCCTCAGTGAGTTCACCCAACGAGGCCGCCTTGCCGCCGACCGTGTCGATATCGGCCGACCGCACGTCGCCGATCCAGAGTACTGTCATACTGTATATGAACTTGCTGTCGGGGGTCCCAAGAATCTATCTTCAAAAATAATATTAATTCAGTTGTACGTACTTCTCAGGACGTGTGCTGTGGTATCTTCCAACAGTACGTTGTTGACGGATCGCATACTGGTCGACGGAATCCGGGCTTTTCAGGTCGGCCGACGCCGCGCATTCCACGTCGACCGATCGATTAACCACATCTTTCATCCCGTGTGGACAAAGGGTGAACAATGGTCGGGCTCCTCGCCTCGCTCGTGCTCGCTGCGGTCGCGGTCGTCGTGATCTGGAAGGGAAGCACCCATTTCGAACGGGCCGCCGCACGCCTCAGCCGGTACTACGGCCTGCCAGTCGCCGTCCACGGCGCGGTCGTCGTCGCTGTGGGGTCCAGTTTCCCCGAGATCAGTTCGGTCGTCATCAGTACGCTGGTCCACGGCGAATTCGCCCTCGGCGTCGGCGCGATCGTCGGCAGCGCCATCTTCAATCTCCTCGTGATTCCGGCGGTCTCGGCGCTCGTCAGCGAGGATCTGGAAGCGACCCGGAGTCTGATTCACAAGGACGCACAGTTCTACATCATCAGCGTCCTCGTTCTCTTCATCGTCTTCGCGCTCGGAGCGACCTACGTCCCCGGCGGCACCAACAGCGCGGCGATCCTGACGCCGGAACTCGCAATCCTCCCGCTGGCGACCTACGGCGTCTATATTTTCCTTCATCAGCAGGACGCCAGCGACCACGTCTCGACGAGGGCGGTCGACGTCGACGCCCGCCGGGAGTGGGGCGTCCTCGCAGTCGCACTGCTCGTAATCACGGTCGGCGTTGAGGGACTCATTCGCGCGGCGCTCGCCCTCGGCGATCTCTTCGGGACGCCCAGTTTTCTCTGGGGCCTCACAGTGATCGCTGCCGGGACGAGCCTCCCCGACACCATCGTCTCGGTTCGCGCTGCCCAGAACGACGACAGTGTCACGAGCCTCACGAACGTCCTCGGGAGCAATACATTCAACCTCCTAGTGGCGATTCCGGTCGGCGTCCTGCTAGCGGGGTCGGCGACGATCAACTTCTTGGCGGCGATTCCAACGATGGGATTTCTGGCGTTTGCGACGCTCGTGTTTATCGTCTTCACACGGACTGATCTCGAACTCACCAATTTGGAGGCCTACGGCTTTCTGGGGCTGTACGTCCTGTTTCTGCTGTGGATGACACTCGAATCGATCGGCGTCATTGAGACCGTTCGCGGAATCTAACGACGTCACACTTGCCACAAAACGGTAGCTATCGCTAGCGGTTCGAAATGTAGCCCGGAACACTAACGTCCGACCTCATTCTGTCGGCGGCATGCCGTGTCGGTCGGGAAACCCTCGTGCCGGGCGGCTGTCAGTCGCGGTCGACAGCGAACCGTATATCACGTGCCTGGGTTCTCCGGACGATCATCGCTCCCAAAGAGGAGTACTCTGCCGGGGACTAGGGCACGCAGATCGACCTCCGCCAGCCAGCGATTTACACCTTCCGTCCGAGCGAACGGGTGTCGACGACCACCGACGTACCGCGACTGAATTTAAAAACACCAACTGAAACGGGTCTGAGATAGACAAACACGACGCGGTGACTGTATGTGGTTCTTTTATATAACAAAGCGACCAACATAGGCTGACAGTTCCGGTCGAGTTTCGCCGACAGCGGCCGTGTTCTTCCTGATTGTTCGGTAACCTACCGGCAATCCGACCCACTTATGTGTGTGAGACTGCACCCCACGGTAATGGCAGTACAAGTAGGCATTCTCGGGGCAACGGGCGCAGTCGGACAGCGATTCATTCAGCTGCTCGACGGCCATCCCACCTTCGAGATCGCCGCACTCACCGCAAGCGAATCGAGCGCCGGAAAAACCTACCGCGAGGCCGCCAAATGGCGGGTCGAAACCCAGATCCCCGACGACATCGCCGAAATGGAAGTCGGCGCGACGACCCCCGACGATGTCTCGGACGATGTCGACCTACTCTTTTCCTCGCTGCCCTCGTCGGTCGCCGAGGAGGTCGAACCGCAGTTCCTCGAAGAGGGCTACGTCATCTCCTCGAACTCCTCGAACGACCGGATGGCCGACGACGTGCCGCTGACGATCCCGGAGATCAACGCCGACCACCTCGGCCTGATCGAGGTCCAGCGCGACAACCGCGGCTGGGACGGCGCACTCATCAAAAACCCCAACTGCTCGACGATCACGATGGTTCCCACCCTTGCGGCCCTCGACGAGTTCGGCCTCGAACGCGTCGACGTCACGACCCTTCAGGCAGTCTCAGGGGCGGGCTACTCCGGAGTCACCTCGATGGAGATCATCGACAACGCGATCCCGCACATCGGCGGCGAGGAGTCGAAGATGGAGACCGAATCCCGCAAAACTGCTCGGTGGCTTCGACGGCGCGGAACTCAGTATGCACGACTCGACGGTCAACGCCTCCTGCAACCGGATTCCGACCCTCGATGGCCACCTCGAAAGCGTCTTCGTCGACCTCGCCGACAATCCCTCGCCCGACGAGGCCCGCGAGGCCATGCGGGAGTTCCCCGGCGTCGACCTGCCGAGTGCGCCCGACCAGCTGATCAACGTCTTCGGCGACGACGAGCCGGAGCGGCCACAGCCCCGACTTGACCGCAGTCGCGCCGACGGAATGCAGATCTCGGCTGGCGGCGTCCAGTCGACCGACTCCGGACTCAAATACAACTGTTTGGCCCACAACACCATCCGCGGAGCCGCCGGGGCAAGCCTGCTGAACGGCGAGCTGCTGGTCAAAGAAGGCTGGATCTAACCCGCGTAAACGACCACGGGTCGGGTGACGCATGGAAATCTCGCTGTTCTCTTTAGAATCGCCCGAATTTTTCTCGAGCGACAGCCGCACATTGAACAGTGGTCGACGGTAATGGTGTGTGTCTGAGTAACAACATTTTTGATGGCAAACCGTGACTAACGACTATGACAGATATCTTTGTGGGTCGACTGATGTCATCGCCTGTCGAAACAGTAGCCGCGGATACCCCTGTCCAGCAGGCTGCAACCCGCATGCTTGACCGCGATATCGGCTCGCTCGTCGTGGTCGACGATGACAACGACCTCGTCGGGATTCTGACGACGACAGATTTCGTCCGGATCACCGCCGACGACACCGCCACCGAGGCAACAGTTGCCGACTACATGACGACCGACGTGGTGACCGCGACGGCCAACGAGTCGATCAACGAGGTCGCAGGAACGATGGCCGACAACGGCTTTCACCATCTACCGGTGGTCGATAACGAGGCCGGCGTCATCGGGATGCTCACAACGGCGGATCTGACGGCCTATCTCTCGACGGTCGAAACGCCACCGGTTGCCTAAACGACGCGGTTTTCGAAGTCGGTCTCGCCCGCTCGGTAGCGCTCGACGTTGGTCGCCAGGATGTCGGCAAGCCGCTCGTAGTAGTCGGGGGTGTGGCCAGCATTGTGCGGCGTGATCGAGACGGTATCGAGATCCCACAGCGGGTGGTCGTTCGGTAGCGGTTCGGGATCGGTCACGTCGAGGGCCGCCCCCGCGATCCGGTTGGCCTGCATGGCCGACACGAGGTCGTCGGTCTCAACCACCCCGCCACGGGCGATGTTCACCATGAATGCATCAGTCGGCAGCGTCAACAGCGCCTCGCTGTCGATCAGCCCCTCGGTTTCGTCGGTCAGCGGACACGCGAGCACAAGGTAGTCAGTTCGAGCGAGTGCGTCGTGGATCTCGTCGAAGCCAAGCACCTCGTCGGTCGGCCCGCCTTTCTCGGGGGTATAGCGCACGCCGATGGTGTCGACGCCGAAGGGGTCGAGTCGGTCGACGACGGCCTGTCCGATCGCGCCGAGGCCGACGACGGTGACGGTGCTGCCCTGGAGTTCGCGAGCGGGGTAGGAGCGCCACTCGTTGCGGTCTTCCTGTCGCCAAGCCCGCTTGAACCCCCGGACGAACGAGAGGATCGAACCGATGACGTACTCCGAGATGTTCGGGCCGTGGACGCCCGAGGCGTTGGTGACTGCCGTCCCGTTGGCCTCGAAGGCGTCGAGATCAAGATGGCCGACACCGGCGTACACACAGGCGAACAAATCCATATTCGCCGCCGCCTCGACCTCCGCAGTGCTCATCGAAAAGCCAGTCACGATCGGGGCCGATTCGAGCAGTTGCTGCTCCTCGGCGGGCGTCCGGGCGATCGTGACCTCGGCATCCGGCAGGCGCGACCGGAGGGCCGCAGCGTAGTCGACGGCCGACAGTCCGTGGATCTTCTGTCGCAGCACCGTGATCTTCGGCTCGCTCATACCCGGGAGATTAGTGTCCATCCATATGAGTGTACGGCAGTCCGAACGGACTGCCGAAGCCATCGTCGGATCAAAAGACAAAGTCGCCTGACAACTATCACACAGCTATGGGTTTCGAAAGCCGCCTGCAGTCGGCGCGGAAACCGTTTCTCGTGGTGTGCTCGCTGTCCCTGCTGATCGGGGGGAGCCTCTGGGGGCTCTTCGCCAGTAGTTACGGGGAGCTACTGCTTGCGATCGGTGGACTAACGGTCTGTGTGGCCGTTTTCGTATACGGATGGGTGAGTGGAGACGACAAGACGGATTCGGAGTCGGTGTGGAACGCGATCCCGAGCCGGCAGTACAACGGTCGACACGCCGAATCCGGCGGCTTGGCTCGCGGCGAACAGGAACAGGCCCTCCAGGAGATCCACGACGATGCCCAGCGCCACGACGAACACCATCGCGATAAGTAGCGACGCCCAAGCCAGTGTCTACGAGCGTTGTTGAGTGATATCTTCCTGGAGGCCGACCCAGTTGCTGATCGTCCCTGTCTCATCGGCGATCGGGGCGAGTGCGAGCCGGTTCCAGAACATCGTTCCATCCGTGCGGTAGTTGCGGAGTTCGACGATCACTGGGGCCCAGATGTCGAGTGCTTCGCGGATGTCGGCGACCGGCTCGGGGGCGGTCTCGGGTCCCTGGAGGACCCGGAGGTTGCCGCCGAGCAGCTCGGCCTCCTGGTAGCCCGTGATCGTCTCGAAGGTCTCGTTGACGTAGTAGATCGGATTGTCCTGATAGGCGGGTCCCGAAATCGCCATTCCGACCGGTGCGGTGTCCATTGCGGGGGTGTTCCAATTGAGCGTCGACGCCTCGTCGTGATAGGTGTCGACGCCTGCGGCGGCGCGGATCTCACCGAGCGTCTCGGCGATCCGTTCTAGCAGTTCTAGCGACGGGACGATTGGACCCTCTGACTGGGTACGGGCCTGAAACAACTCTTCGAGCTCACCGTCGGCGGTCATACCAGTATGTAGGCATGGCAGTATATACCGCCTTACGATCTCTTGTGTACCGGTAGTCGGCTCCTTACAAAGAGATACCAGCCATAAGTTCAGTGGCTTTAATACCGACTCGGGGTGGTACACGGTATGGAACGCGTAGACGTAGCGATCGTCGGCGGCGGTCCGGCCGGCACCGCGGCGGCCCACGCGGCGGCGAGTGGCGGTGCCTCAGCGGTCGTCTTTGAAAAGGGCGTCCCGCGGGCCGACCGCGAGGTGCTGGGTCCCGATTCGACCGATGCGGCGGGGATTCTCGACTACTGGGTCGACATCATGGATATCCACCCCGATGAGTTCCCCGAGGACGTGGTCCTCCAACAGCTCGACCGCGCTGAGTTCATCGGCCCGACCGAAGCCTGCACACTCACGAGCACCGGTATCGAGTCGTCCTACGACCACTTCGGCTACACCTTCAACCGCGCGCGGTTCGACGACTGGCTGCGCGAGCGCGCCGAGGACGCTGGCGCGGAGTACCGAATCGAGGTTCGAGTGACGGACGTCGACAGTGATCTCGATGCTGCTGGCGCTGACGACCCACGGCACGTTGTCTCGTTGGCCAACGGCGACCGCGTCGGGGCCGACTATCTGATCCTCGCGGATGGGCCCCAGCGGACCGTTACCAACCGCGTGCTCGACAGCTATCTCCCCGACGGCACCAAGGCCTCCGAACTGCTGGCCTCACCGACGGCCAACCACATCGCCTATCAGGAGTACCGTCGGTTCCCAGAGGAAGTTTTCGAAGAGCTCAAAACCTCGATCAAATTCTGGTGGGGCGTCATCGCCCGGCCACACGGCCTATCCGTGGGTGTTCCCGAACGACGCGCGGGTCTGTCGGGTCGGGTTGACGATGCCGATCGGCCTCGACATCGATGCCATCGAAGACCGCGATGCGTACAAACTCCTCCAGCCCGAAGACGACTCCATTCCGCAAGGGAGTACGTATATCCGCCGCCTGTTGGAGTGGCAGTGGGGCGACGAATACGATATCGAGACCGACTTCCCTCTCGTCGAGGATCGCGGCAAGCGCGGCGGCACCGAGACCTACAGCATCTCCTCGACACGGCCGATCGAGTCGCCGGTCGACGCCGGAATCGCCGTCGCCGGTGGGGCGATGGGGACGACCTCGGCGTTCCACGAGGGCGGCGACCACGTCGCCGTTCGAACCGGAGCCATCGCGGGCGAGTTGGCCGCTGACGGCGATCTGTCGACCTACAACGACCAGTGGCACGAAGCGATCGGCGACGAACTGGTTCGGAACGTCACCTTCGCCGACCTCTGCCGCAAGTACGGACCGAGCGACTGGGATCGGACATTCAAAATGGTGCGGGGGATGCTCGCGGCCGATGGCTCGAACCTACTCAAAACGAGCACGTTCCGGTCGGGACTCTCCGGTGCGAAGGTGCTGTACAAATACAAAAAGCAGAAACGGTCGCTTAAAAAGAACGGCTACACGCAGCTCGCTGCCGACGACTACGTCTACTGACTGGGGTGAGTGTCTGTCAGCGATTCGTGCCCGAAAATTAGACCGTTGCGGCTTTCTTTCGCGTGATGTATCCGGCGACGCGGTTGCGGACGCCTTTCGAGTCAACGGTGGTGAGCTTCGAGACGTTTTCCTTGTTGGTGTCGAAATCCGTATTGAACGCCTCGGGATACCGTTCGAGCAGGGTCGTTGCGAGCTGTTTGACGTACTTCGGTTTGATTGCCATGCAGGGTGGTCGGTCCGAGCGACACTAAAACGATTCGTTCCGTCCTCAGTACTCCCGCCAGCCAGTCTCCTCGCTCAGCGTGGCGAAGGCCTCTCGCTCCCGCGGACCGCCACACTTCTCGACGGTCTCCTCGAAATACCGCAGCCGGTCGACCAGTACGTCGGTCTCGAAGGCTGGCACGTCGAGCCGCGAAGCCGCCACGGTGGCGTCGACGACGGCGTAAAACCCCCGGTTGATTGTTAGTGGGCGACTACGGTCGACCGTTCCAGCCCCAGTGGGGCGAAGTTCCCAGCGCTCCCATTCGGTGTCGCCTTCAGTACCGCTGTTGACCGATTCGGCCGTGACTTCGACCCACGCATCGGCGTTGGGCAACACCGCCTCGCGCTCCTCGCGGATCGTCACGGCGGCGTCGACAAACTCCCGCGGATCGGTCGTAAACTCAACGACGCCACCGCCCTGTCGGTGAAAGTTCCGGCGCGTCCGGGTGTTTCCCCACGTCGTCGCCCTCACTGGCTCTCCTGTTTCGTCGGGCGCGTGGAGGCCGAGGGCAGCCATGTTCCACAGGTCGTTTGGGCCGAGCGTGGCGACGATGGATTCGGTGACGCCGCGGAGGTCGACTGGCCAGTTGGTGTGTGTATCGCTCATACGTCGAGTCCTCGTTCCAGTGCAACAAACAGCGCGGCGGCGGTAATATCCGCTGTCGTTCCTGGATTGTATCCGTCCTCGACGAACGCCTCGGCGAGCTCCTCGGCGGCCGCGAGATCTCCTCCGACCGCGGCTGCACGCTCCGAGACCTCGCGGGCAGCGGCCTCGCCGTGGCTGGTCGCAACGAGGGTGTCGGGCCGCTCGGCGAGCAGATCAACGAAGACACGAGCCGTCCGGTCGCCCACCGGTCCCTCGTCGGCCAGCAGTGCGTCGGCCGCCCGGAACGTGCGCTCGAAGCCCGAGATCCACTCGCGGGCGTTGCCGTCGCCGATCCGATCGTCGGGATCGGCCGACAGCGACATGATGTCGTACAGCGTTAGGCTCCGCCTACGGAGCGTGTCGGCAGCGTCGCTCCCCCGGCGCACGTCGAGGTCATCGGCCTCCAAAGGAGGGTCGTCGACCGCGACATCGACGTGTTCGAACGCTCGGTAGAAGTCGACGGCGTCGTCGACTGTCGTCGACTCGACGACCGACCGGACGCCAGTGGGTGTGAGCGATCCACTCGCGGCGGCTTTTATCAGTGGGACGAGCAGCAGCAGACAGCCGAACTGGGTATTGCCGCCCCGTTGGGTGGCCATTCCCGCGATGGTCTGTTCGAAAGCCGCACCGACTGCCTCGCCGTCGGCGGCCTGCTGGAGGCCACGACGGGCACCGACCGTTCCGGCCAGAAAGTGTTCGAACCGGAGGCCATCCAAATCGCGGTGGCGGTCGACGTTGCCTGGTTTGGGCGTGCCCGACACTTCGAGCAACAACGCGAGCTGGGCGTTATCGACCGTATTTCGACCGCCGTTGGCGTCGGATCGGTTCATTGGACCGGTGCCTCCCACTCCTCGACCGCAGCAGCGACCCGGCCCAGTACTGGACCAGTCGGCTCCCGGCTCGGTCGACCGACGCTAACGGCGTCAGCTCCGTAGCCAAAGTACTCCTGGACGCTTTTTCGATCCCGAACCTCGTTGTTGGCGATCACGAACAGGTCGGTCGCAGCCGCCACGTCTCGAATCACCGCCTCGGAGTCCATCGCGTCGACGTGGATTACGTCGGCCCCCGCAGACTCGATTCGCCGGGCGACGGTTGGGAGGTCGACGCCCGGAACCTCGGCGCGGACTTTGACGCTTACCGCCGGTCCTTCTGCGGCGGCCGCCTCAACGTACTTCGTTAGGCGGTCGCTATCGGCAAGCAGGGATTCGCCGCAGCCGATCTCGCGGAGTTCGGGCTGCCGACAGTGGGCGTTGATCTCCAGGATCGCCCCGTGCTCTGCACAGATCACGGCTGCCTCTCGGATTGGGCCGACCGACGTGGCCCTGACGTTGACTCCCGGCTGTATCGGCACGTCGTCGAGTGCCGTTAACTGATTTTTTATAAATACCAGCGGATCGTCGGGCAGGAACTCCCGTCGATCACGGTCGACGAGTGCTCGTGCAGCCTCGCGGCTCGGCTCATCGAGTGCGATACCCCCTATAAAAGCCGCCCCCGCAAGGTCGGCCCCCGCGGCCGCCCAGTCGGCGTCAGCCTCGCCGCTCAGACTCGCCAGTGCCAGCCGTGGCTTGAACGGTAGACAATCGCTACCCGGCGTCGAGTCGCTGGTCGACTGTTCCCTGCTCATACGTCGATCCCCAACTCGGCCAGCGCGTCGACGACTGCCTCCATCACTCGTCTGCTGTCGGCTTCGTCGTCGATTTTCGTATCGGTGCGGACGACCGGCCGGTCAAGGTCGGTGCCGTCGTCGGTGTCCAGGACGAACGCATCGACGAACGGGTAGGCGTCGGCTACTCCCTGTGTACTCGGCTCGCGGCCCGTTCCCGCCATGAGTTCGGCCGCCGGGCCCGAGAAGACTTCGTCCTCGACGAACGGCGAGACAGCGACCACGGGGGTTCGCTCCAAGGCCTGCTCGATTCCCGGCACGGCGAGCATCGGGCCGATGCTCGTCACCGGATTCGAGGGGCCGATCACGACTGGGGCGTCGAGTGCGTCCAGGACCTGTGTCGTCGGGTCGGCCTCGTCGGCCCCGCGGAACTCGACGCCAGTGACCTCCCGGTCGGCTTTGTCGAGCCAGTACTCCTGGAAGTGGATCGGGCCCTCGTCGGTTGCGACGATCGTCGCAACGGGGTCGTCGCTCATCGGGAGCAGCGTGGGATCGACATCAAAAAGCGTCAGTCAGGATTTGGGTGGCTTCGGTGAGCGTCTTCCCCTCGTCGAGGAGGCTCGTGCGTGTGATGTGGACCGCGCGGTCACGGTCGCCGATGGTCATGAATTCTGCAATGTCTGAAAACCGCCGCCAGCGGGCGATCGGTCGACCCTCGGTTTGGTCGCGCGGCGGGAGGTATCGTGGTCCTGTGTCGAGATCAGCGTTCTCGGCGAGGCGGTGGAGTTCAGCGTTGGTCTCGTGTGTGTCGCCGTCGATCCCCCACCATCGCTCGGTATCGAGGACGCCCCCCTCATGAAAGAGGACGGTATCGAGATCGGGACAGACCAGCAGCCCCCCGAGTTCGATATCGTCACCCGTGTTGCCGATGACGGTGAGCCCGTTAGGATCGAACATCGCTGTGGCTCCGGCCAAAAGCTTCGGCGTTCCCGTGCCGCCAGCGAGAAACGTAATCATGGGCGTCCGTAGGAAGGGCGTGGGTTTGTATCCGACGGCTCTTTGGGATGGAACGAGTACTGCCAGCAATGAACGAGACACGCCGCGCGCTGCTGGCGGCATTCGAGGCGGGACCGGTCGGCGGGCCGGAGCTGGCTGAGCGGTTGGATATCTCGCGAGCCGCAGTCTGGAAACAGGTCGAAGCACTCAGAGACGACGGCTTCGAAATCGAGAGCACCGACGACGGCTATGCGGTCACTGGCGTCCCCGATTACGGCGCGGCCGCTATCGAGTTCGGACTCGATCGCCCCCTACACCGTCGAATACCACGATTCGGTCGACAGCACCAACAATCGCGCCCGCGAGCGGGCTATCGAGGGAGCAGTCGATACCGCTGTCGTCGCCGACGAACAGCTCGGCAGCCGCGGGCGGCTCGACCGCTCGTGGACCGCCCCCAGCGGCGGCGTCTGGTGTTCGGTCGTCCTCCAGCCCGACCTCCCTCCGGCCCACGTCCCGCTGGTGTCGCTCGCGGCGGGCGTGGCGACAGCAACCGCCTGTCGGGAAGCGGGCGTCGACGCGCATCTCAAATGGCCCAACGACGTGCTTGTCGGTGACAGCAGCAAGCGGGGTGGCCGCAAACTGGCCGGGATTCTGACCGAGATGGAGGGCGAGGCCGACCGGGTCTCATGGCTCATTGTCGGCATCGGCGTCAACGCCAACATCGACGCCGAGGAACTGCCCGCGGGAGCGACGACGCTCCGAGCCGAAACCGGGGGCGACATCGATCGGCGGCTGTTCGTGCAGCGGCTGCTCGAATCGCTCCACGACCAGCTGGCTGATCCCGACGGTGTCCTGGATCGCTGGCGGAAGTACAGTTCGACGCTTGGGCAGGCTGTTCGAATCGAACTGCCGAATCGGGTGATCGAAGGGGAGGCCGTCGATGTCCGGTTCCCTGGCGGGCTCGTCGTCGACACTGGGTCGGAACAGGAAGTCGTCCACGCGGGCGACTGTGAGCACCTGCGGCCGCAGTAGCGGGATCCGAGAGTTAGCCGGTCTGATCGGCCTGCATCGGCGATTCGACGTCGGCCTCGCCCTCGGCGGCTGCCCGGTCGGAGACCGCGGCTGGCTCCGCGCCGACTCTGACGGTCAGGACGGGGACGCGGGCGGCACGAACGACTTTTTCGGCGACACTGCCCAGCAGGAGACGGTCGATCCCGCCCCGGCCGTGGGTGCCCATCACGATCAGATCACACCCCTGTGATTCGGCGGCGCGGACGATCTCCGTGCTCGGCGACCCCTCAACGATCTCGGTCTCGACCGGTACGTCGCGATCCGCGCCCAGTTCTTCGACCGTGTCGACCGCCTCTTGGGCGTCGGTGTTGAGGAGTGTCGTTACCCCCTCCCACGACGCCTCCATCGGGAGGCCGTTGTAGCTCGCCGTGTTGATCACGTACAGCCCGGAGACTGTTGCCTCGTGTGCCTCAGCGAGGTCGACCGCGTGGGCGATTGCTTGCTCGCCCTCCGAGGAGCCATCGGTTGGGACCAGAATCCGATCGTAAATTGCCATGGTTTATCATGACACAGTTCGTGACCCGATAGCTTAATAGTTGTTACCAGTTGTCGTGAGTTGTCCAGCTAGTCGTCTGCTCCTTCGTTCTGGCCGCTCTCGAAGGTCGACGGATCGGGTTCGATGTCGGCGTACTCGACGACCCGCCGACCGAGAGTGTCGACCCGTTTTTCGATGCCTTCGTCGACCAACTCGCCGTCCTCGAAGGCCGAGTGGACGTTCGGAATCGCCGCCTGATGCGGGAGGACCCAGCTGTCGAGTGCCCGACAGACCGACCGGAGGTGTTCGAGCGTTGTGATCGGGAATGAGCCGCCCGCGACCGCCAGCAGGCCGACGGTTTTGCCTTCGAACTCGTCGAACCCACAGTAGTCCAGCGCGTTTTTCAGGACGCCGGAATAGGAGCCGTGGTACATCGGACTCCCCAGGATGATCGCGTCGGCCGCTCCGACGCGGTCGACGAGCAGTTGGCTGTCGCCTTGGCCGTCGTGGTCGGTGTTCAACGCGGGAAGGTCGTACTCCCGGAGGTCGAGCAGTTCACCATGGCCGCCGGCGGCTTCGACGCCGTCGAGGGCGCGGTTCGTTGCGAGACGGGTGTAGCTTCCCTCTCGGAGGCTGCCAGCGAGGGCGACGACGTGTGTCTCGGGCATACGTGTTCAACGGACAGGTGAAATAAAAAGGTCAGTCGACGGTCATGCTCTGTGGGCAGGCAGCTACCGAGCGTCGATACCTATTCCTGTGGTTGAGCCTGCGGTTGGTCGGGAGTCCGGTAGGTCTCGACGATGTCGTCGAGCAGTAGGCTTCGAGGGTCAGTCGCTGGATAGTGGGTGTCGATCAGATCGCGGGCGGTCTCGATCTCGCCGCGGATGGCGAACTGGCGGACGCGGGCGGCGATCTGGTAGAACTCCGCACCGGGCTCCGGCACGCCCTCGTCGCCGCGGACCGGAGAGTCATCCGGGAACACCTCGTCACGAACGTCCTCGAAATCCAGCATTTCGGGCTCGTAGTCGTCGATCTCCGAGAGCACGAACTCGACGGCGAACCGCTGGAACTCGGATTTGCTCGAAAACGTCTCCCCCTCGACCAGCTCCTCGACCCGGTCCATCACTGTATCGGAGAACCGGACTGTCGACTTGACCATTACCGCACAGTTGCGACAGTCACCTATGTAAACCTATCTCCTGCGGAGAACTGTCACATAACCATATATGGCGATGTGATCGCAGCCATCTGCCTGTGCATCGAGTGCGAGCAGTCTGAACGGTCTTGAGACAAAAATCCGCCCCGCTGCGACTACCGGAGAGGCGTAATGCCTGGACGTCGGGATACTCCCACCGCTTTTTATCGGGACTGATTAGCCCATCTGCTGTCCGTCGAACTGCACGGACAGCACCCGAAACCATTGTTATCGCACGACTGTTACAGGCGCAGGCGACCGTCTCGAAACGGTTTCTGCGACACTGCCGAGGAGCACTCTCGAGACGCCTGAGCGACCATGACTACCCATAATCACGTGGTCGATGTCGTTGTCAGCAACGTAGTCGAGAATCGCATCCGCTGGTCGATTCGGTCCCCATTCGACGGCTATCGTCGTCGTGACGTTGGCATCGTACTCGTTGGCGAGAGCTTCTGCGTCGGCCAGCAACTGCTCTGCTTGCTGTTGTATTTGTTCGTACTCCGATTCGGAGTGGACCAACTGCCCCTCGCCGTAGTGTGTTTCCATCGGGTCGATAGCGTGGATGATCGTTGTTTGGACATCAGGGAAAACCGAACAGGCGTATTCGAGTGCTTTGGTCGACTGTTCGGAGCCGTCGATTGGGAGGAGATGATGTTTTGTCCCCGTCCGTTGGTGTGGGTGGACAACTGTGACTGGGACCGGCGCTCGACGCAGGACGCGCTCAGCGACGCTCCCTAAGAGGATACGTGAGACTCGCTCGCGACCATGGCTTCCCATTATAATTTCGTCGACGTCTGCTTCCTCGCTGAAGCGCACGATCTCACGACCGGGGTGACCAACTCGGATCTCGGTGTCGACCTCGATATCGTTACGCTCGGCGATATCGAGCAGATCAACAAAAACTCGTTCAGGTCGTAGCTCATCATCCGGAGCAGTGTATCGAGGGTCGATGACGTGAATAAGCGTGAGGGTCCCATCGGAGAAGGTAGTGATGGCCTGTTCGAGTGCGTTTTCCGAGAGTGGAGAGCCGTCTGTCGGTATCAACACGTTTCGTGGCATATCAGACGGTTCGCTGCCAACTGTGTTAGAAATTATCACAGTATTTGTGAGACTCAATTGGACGGGGAGTAACACAACGGAAGACAGAATCAAAAAATGCGTCGACGCCATGGTTGGCTGGATTCGCTAACCAATCGGGCACTCAGGAAGCCGAGGAATTTGAGCGGTGATTTTGAGAGCTCATAGTCGGCGCTACAAGACTGGCCTGACGACTCGTACGCAAAAATGGAGTGGGTCTGAGACGAGACTATTCGCCGCTATCGCGAGCCCAGTCTTCGGAGCGGGCGACGGCGTCCTTCCAGCGGTCGTAGTTGACTTCGATATCGGCGTCCTCGTCGATCTCGAAGGACCGATCGATCTGCCAGTTGTTACGCAGCTCGTCGACGGTGTCCCAGTAGCCAACTGCGAGACCGGCGGCGTAGGCCGAACCGAGCGCGGTCGTCTCGTCGACGACCGGGCGGACGATCTCCGTGCCGATGATGTTGGCCTGGAGCTGACAGAGGAAGTTGTTCTTGACTGCGCCACCGTCGACACGGAGGCTGGCCAGATCGATGTCTGCGTCCTCGACCATCGCTTCGGCGACGTCTTTCGTCTGGTAGGCGATGGATTCGAGGGTTGCGCGAACGACGTGCTCGCGTCGGGTCCCTCGCGTCATGCCGACGATGGTACCGCGTGCGCGCTGATCCCAGTGGGGGGCACCGAGACCGGCGAACGCTGGCACGACGTAGACGCCGTCCGTNGAGTCGACGCTGCGTGCAAGNGACTCGGATTCGGCGGCGTCCTCGATGAGNGTCATGTCTTCGAGCCACTCGATGGCNGCGCCAGTGATGAAGATNGAGCCCTCAAGGGCGTACTGGACCGGCTCGCCGGACTTCTGGAAGCCGATCGTCGTGAGGAGACCGTGTTCCGAGGGAACGGCCTCGTTGCCGGTGTTCATCAGCATGAACGAACCGGTACCGTAGGTGTTCTTCGCGTCGCCCGCGTCGAAACAGGTCTGACCGAACAGCGCGGCCTGCTGGTCACCGAGCGCACCTGCGACAGGCACTTCGGCACCGAGGAAGCCGTCTGCGTCGGTTGAACCGTAGGTCTCGTCGTCCGACGAGGGTCGGACTTCGGGAACCATGGCCTTGGGTACGTTGAACAGNTCGAGGAGTTCGTCGTCCCANTCGAGCTCNCGGATGTTGTACAGCATCGTCCGCGATGCGTTCGAGACATCCGTGATGTGGTTGCCCGTGAGGTTGTAGATGACCCACGTGTCGATCGTCCCCATCAGGAGTTCGCCTTCTTCGGCGCGGTCGCGAACGTCCTGTGGTCGGGATCGCTGCAGTTTGATCGGGTCGGCGTTGTCGAGGATCCACTCGGTCTTCGTTGCCGAGAAGTAGGCATCACATTCGAGACCCGTTTTCTCGCGGATCTCTTCGACTTTGCCGTCCATCTCCTGGACCTCTTCGACTCGATCCGTGGTTCGCCGATCCTGCCAGACCAGTGCGTTGTGAACTGGTTTGCCGGTTTCGGCGTCCCACACGATCGTGGTCTCACGCTGATTCGTGATTCCGATCGCGTCGAGCTGCTCGGCGTCGAGGCCTTCCTCGTCGAGCGCCGTGTTGATTACGGACTTCGTGTTCTCCCAGATCTCCATCGGGTCGTGTTCGACCC
>Ga0065697_1000597_pt1 | contig 26296 bp, 30 predicted proteins | sample AntLakMe24m_08um_FD_59086 | JGI IMG/M metagenome (GOLD analysis project Ga0065697, IMG submission 59086) | Hypersaline microbial communities from Antarctic Deep Lake - 24m 0.8um v2 (version 3) | ecosystem: Environmental > Aquatic > Non-marine Saline and Alkaline > Hypersaline | place: Deep Lake... | reverse complement strand
CAGGACGCCGCGCTGGTTGCTCAGGAGCTTGTTCCGCGGGCCGTCGGGTTCGATGGCGTAGGACCACGCCAGCGTACCGTCCTCGGCGCGGGCGATGTCGCTCGGCCCCAGCCGGTGGGTCCGGTAGGACGTCGACCCTCGTGTCTGGACGTCGGCGACCGCACGGGGGACGATCCGGGGATTGTCGGCGTTGATCTCCGGGAAGTCGTCGATCGGCTCGCTGTCGCTCATCGTTCGGTCGGCCAGCGTCGCCTCGGCGACCATCCCGGCCGGAACCGAGTAAATAAAGCCGAGCAGGACGGCGATACCGAAGATCGTTCCTACCAGGTAGAGTTTCAGCACCGCCGAATCGCTCAGCAACAGGCCCAGCGAGCCGCCGTCGACCTGTCTGCCGTCGGTCTTCAGCGGCGGCGCGAGCCAGAGGCCGACCGCCACGAGGATCGTCACCCCGCCAATGAGCAGCCCGGTCGGAGAGTAGACGAGAGGATAGACGAGCCCGTGAACCACCGGCCGCAAAAAATAGACGAGGATACAGGCGACAGTCAGGAGGGCGATACGTTTGGCGAGATGGGGGCCGGTCGACACCGTCTCGAACCGGCCTGAGAGATCGGGTATCACAGCGGCTGTTGGCCGAATTAGCCTATAGGAGTTTTGAAACTACTGACAGGTAGCGTTCCGTTTCTCTCAGAACAGCGTCGCGCCGCGGCTCACCCGCGTCTGGTAGGCGCGCGCCTCGACGCCTTCATCCGCAAACGCATCGAGCATCGCGGTCGCCACCCCGCGCCGCTGGTCGTCCCGACAGACCGCGAGTAGCGAGGGCCCCGCGCCGCTGACGGTGACGCCGACTGCACCCGCCTCGCGGGCGGCCTGTGAGACTTCCTCGTAGCCCGTAATCAGTTTCGCCCGCGCAGGCGTCACCAGTGGGTCAGCCATACCGCGGCCGACGAGATCGGGGTCGGATTGACACATCCCCATCGTGAGCGTCGCGGCGTTGCCGACGGTCTCGACCAACTGCTCCATGCTCGCCGTCTCGGGGACGACCTCGCGGGCGTCCCGCGTCGACACGGCGATCTCGGGGAGACAGGCCACGAGCGGAATGTCGGCCTCAACCGAGTGGACGCCGTCGCCCGTGGCGATCGTAAACCCACCGAGGATCGAGGGGGCGACGTTGTCAGCGTGGGCGGTCCCCGAGACGACCGCCTCGCCCTCCGCGGCGATTGGAACGAGTTCCTCCCGCGAGAGCCCGCGGTCGTACAGCTCGTTGAGCGCGACCGCCGCGCCCGCGGCGCTGGCGGCTGACGAGCCCAGCCCCGAGGCGGGCCGGACGCCCTTGTCGATCTCGATGCGGGCGGGTGCGTTGAGGGCGTCGACGACCGCGCCGACGGTGTTTTTGTCGGGATCGGTCGGGATGTACTGGCTCCCGACGCCCGTGATTTCGATCGTGGTCCGGTCGGCGCGTTCGACACGGATCACGTCGGCCGGGCGATCGAGGGCAACCCCGAAGACGTCGAACCCGCTGCCGAGGTTAGCGCTCGTCGCCGGCGCTCGAACCGTGATCATGCGGCTGGGTTATCGTAGTTACCCCAAAAAGATAGCGAACCGGACCGACGATCTCCCCGGTGTTGGCGGCTGGTCAGCCACCCGTTCGGCATCCCCACGGCGATTAGCCGTCGGCGGTGACATACACCAGCGGCCCGACCACAATGAGCGTGAGTCCCAAAAACAGGTAGAAACTGGGCATCAACGTCGACGGCGTGAGAATGAAAATCACGCCGAAGAGGATCGTGTTGAGCCCGATTACCTGTTGTGACTTCAGTGGGAGCGCCCCGAGGGTCGTCAGGACGAACCCCACCAGCATGATCTGCCCGATGTTGTAGTCCAGGAGGATCGAGTCGACGAGTAGCGGCAGCATTCTTGTTCGTAGGTCGCGGTGAAACCCGCATTAAACTTCCGTTCTTCGGCTGGTCGACCGCTAGCCGTCGGTGCGTTATTGTGGGCCCGTGATGTCTAGCGGGCGAATCCAGCCGTACCAGAGGACGAATACCATCCCACCGTACCCCATAACGAAGACGAGCATCCCGAGGGTGTCGAGTCCGAGCTGTCCAAGTCCCCAGCGGGCGACACCGGAGCCGGCGATGCCGACGAACAGGATCAGTGCCAACAGGACGGTATCGGAGCTGAGAAATTCCCGGAGGTTCGTCTCGGCCATACTGCCTGTTGGTGTGCCAGCCGTGTCAATCGCTCGGTTCGCTGTCGACTAGTCGGACTTTCCGAGCCGGGATTCGAGATCGGCCTGCTCGTCGCTCCGGCCGATCGTCACGAGAGTGTCTCCGGCTTCGAACTCGAAGCTCGGCTCGGGGCTCGGGTAGGCATCCGGCCCCCGTTCGACGGCGATCACGGTCACTCCCGTTTTATCCCGAATATTGCTGTTTTCGAGTGTCGTACCGGCCAGCGGTGAGTCCTCGTCGAGGGTATACCACTCGATGATGGTATCGCCACCGATCATCGTCGAACTCGTGTCCATTTCGGTCGGCTGGAAATGGACGTCTTCGAGGATCGCCCCGAACGCCTCGGCTTCGGCCTCGCTGAGTTCGATGATGCGGTCGGCGTCGGCATCCGCGTGCTCTTTTTTAAATATCTCGTGTTTGCCGGTGTTGTGGATCACGACGACGAGCGACGAGCCGTCGTGGACCGGCAGCTCGAACCGCTTGCCGACGCCCGGCAAGTCCGTCTCGGAGATGTCCATATCCCACATTGTAACGATAGCTGGATAAGTATTCACCCGGTCGACGGACGCCGAGCCGGTCGGGTGGATTCGCATACGCTTATCAGGGCGGAATACACAGTACGGATAACTTACTCTCCTATGGCTTCGGGCACCCTCCTGTTGGAAGTCGGCGTGCTGTTCGTGGTGGTCGCCCTCTGCGGAGCGCTCGCCAAACGGATCGGTCTCTCGGTCATCCCGTTTTATATTGTCGCCGGAATCGTCTGTAGCCCCTTTGTCGTCGGCCGACTCGATCTCCCGTACATCCAGAACACCGAGTTCATCAAAATCGGTGCGGAGCTCGGGATCGTGTTCCTACTCTTTTTTCTTCGGGCTCGAATTCAACCTCGACCGGCTGCTCGAAAGCCGCCAGTTGATCGGGAAAGCCGGACTCATCGATCTGGGAATCAATTTCCCGGTCGGCTTCGTCCTGGGCTATTTGTTCTTCGGCGATCTCATCGCCGCAACGCTGATGGCCGGGATCATCTACATCTCCTCGAGTGCGATCATCACCAAATCCCTGATCGACCTCGGCTGGATCGCCAACGACGAGGCCAACCCGATGCTCGGCACACTCGTCTTCGAGGACCTGTTTATCGCCGTCTATCTCGCCGTCGTCTCGGCGATCGTTATCGGCGGCGGCGATATCGGTGCGGCCGCCCAGTCGGTCGGGATCGCCCTCGGCTTTATTTTCGTCCTGCTGCTGCTCGTCCAGTTCGGTAACGATCTGTTCGAGCGGCTGCTTGCCACCGAGTCCCACGAATACTTCGTCCTCCGGGCGGTCGGCGTCACCGTCCTCGTGGCGGGGGCGGCGCTTGCACTCGGCGTCAGCGAGGCCGTGGCGGCCTTCTTTATCGGGATGGCGTTCAGTTCGACGACCCACGTCCACGAACTGGAGACGCTCCTGGAGCCGATCCGGGACGCCTTCGCAGCGATCTTCTTCTTCTGGATCGGCCTTATCACCGATCCCCTGCTGGTTGTCGGCGTCGCCGGGCTGCTCGCGGTCGCCATCCTCGCCTCGACGCCGACCAAACTCCTCAGCGGCTACTGGGGCGGTCAGGTCTACGGCCTGAGCCACACCCGCTCGGTGCGGGTCGGTGCAGGGATGGTCACCCGCGGAGAGTTCTCGTTGATCATTGCGACGGTTGCGGCCGCCGGAACCGGGCCAGTACTCACTGAGACGATTCCGGCCTTCGCCGTCGGCTACGTTCTCCTGATGAGTATCCTCGGGACCGTGTGTATGCAGTACTCCGGTGTCTTCGACAGCATCATCCCCAACCGCACTACCCGAGCCGAACCAGCCGACTAACACCTATGCGACTGATCCAGACACTCATTCCGGACGGCAAGCGCGATACCGTCGTCGACATCCTCGAAACCGAGGGAATCGACTTCGCGATGACCAAGGAGAGCTCCGAATCGGGCTACAGCGATATCCTCTACATCCCAGCCGAGTCGGATTCGGTCGAGGGGATCGTCGACCAACTCCGGGATGTCGGTGTCGAGCGCGACGGCTACATGGTCGTCACCGACGTCGAGACGATTATCTCCGAGCAATTCGAGGAGAAACAGGACGAAGACGATGACAACGCCGAAGACGAACGGATTTCCCGTGACGAACTCCGAACCAAGGCCCGGAACCTCTCTCGCAGTACGACGAACTATCTCGTGTTGACGATCATCAGTGCCATCGTTGCCACCGCCGGACTGCTCCAGGACAGCGCGGCGGTCGTCGTGGGATCGATGGTGATCGCGCCGCTGATCGGCCCGGCGATGGCATCTTGTGTGGGGACCGTAATCAACGACGACGACAACGCGCTGTTCTGGGAAGGGATTCGCTCGCAGGCCGTTGGGCTCGCGGTCGCCGTTCTGAGCGCGACGCTGTTCGCACTTAGCTATCGGGCGTTGCTCGCCCCGGAGCTCGAACTCCTGTTGATCCAGCAGGTCGCCGAACGCGCCCATCCTGGACTGCTGGCGCTGGCGATCGCTCTCGGAGCAGGGACCGCTGGCGCGCTCTCGCTGACCTCGGGGGCCGACGAGGCGCTGGTCGGCGTGATGATCGCCGTCGCACTCATCGCCCCCAGCCGCCTCGGTCGGCCTCGGGATCGCCTACGCCGACCTCCGGCTTGCTTTCGGGGCTGGCGTGTTGGTGCTCGTCAATCTGCTTTCGATCAACATCGCGGGCATCGTGACGATCTGGATCAAACGCTACAAGCCGACCCACTGGTACGACGCCCAGGAGGCCCGGCGGGCGACGATCGGCCGATTGGCCGTCTTCGGGCTGGCCGTCCTCGTCCTCACTTCGTTTCTGGCGGTGAGTTCGCTTGATGCACGCGAGAACGCGGCCTTCGAACAGCAGGTCGAGGCGATCGCCGCCGACACCACCGACCGACTGCTCGGCGTCGACTTCGAGTACCGCGCGGATCTGCTCCGGCAGGAGCCGACCGAAGTGACGGTCCACGTCTATGGCGACTCCCCACCGGCCGCCGCGGCGATACGCGAGCGGATTCGACAGGAGACTGGCGTCGACGTCCCCGTCACCGTGGTTACCGAACGGGTAGATACTGCCTAATAGTTGGTAAATGTCGCCTAACGGCTGATGAATATCACCTAACAGCCGGTGAGGATCGGCTATTTAAACATCAAAAAATCAGAACGAGAAGCCAGCCGTTACTCGTCGCCGAGCTGGCTGTAGGAGCCGACGAGACTGTGGGTGAGGTCGATTCCCTCGATGGTCGCCTTCTCGTCGAAGACCGTATTGGTCAGTTCGGCGTCCTCGACGTGGGCATCGGGGAAGACAAGCGAATCAGTTACCGTCGAGTCTGTGACGGTTGCGCCGGACATGACGTGGGTTGAGCCGTTGAGCTCGCTGTTTTCGACGGTTGCGTCGTCGGCAATCAGCGGCTCACCGCCGAGTTTCCAGTCCACCGCGTCGAGGTAGGCCGCGGCCTCGCCGATGTCGAACCAGACGTCCTCGAAGGTGAACGCATAGACCGACTGTCGGCCCTGGAGCCACTGGAGGAACCAGCCGGGCTCGTCGGGGTTCTGGTCGTCGGCGAGATAGGTGTCGAACTGCGGCAGCACGTCCGCGGGGAACGCATAGCAGGCGATCGACGCGAGGGTGGTGTTGGGTTCGTCGGGTTTCTCCTGGAAGTTGACGACCTCGTCGTCGTCGAGTTCGACCAGGCCGTAGGATTTGGCGCGTTCGCGGTCGCCGACGTCGTAGGCCGCCAAGACGGGCGACTCCTTGTCCTCGAAGAAGTCGACGAAGTCCGCGATGTCGAAGCCGACCATATTGTCTCCGGCGATAATCAGCAGGTCGTCGTCGAGCCCCTCGCGGTCGATGAGCTGGGCGAGCGCGCCGACGACGCCGAACTTCTCGTCCTCGTCGCTGGTGTCTTCGACCGACAGTTCGGGCTTCTGATAACCCTGCTCGTCGACGTAGTTCTCGAAGTCGGCGGCGAACCGCTCGTTGGTGCTGATATAGACATCCGAAATCTCGTCGTCGTCTTCGAGCTGTTCGAGCGTTTTGTCGATCACCGTCGTCTCGCCGACGGGGAGCAGCATCTTCGGTCGGTTGCGCGTGATCGGCCACATTCGGGTGGCATAGCCACCGGCAAGAACAATTGCGTCCATACCATGTCAACCAGTCTCTGTTACCTTATACTCTTTCCTTGCGGAGATCACAAACAGTCGCTACAGGCTGTATATCGCCTTGTTGCTATTCACCGATGGGTGAATACAATTCGAATATATCACAGTGAGGACCCCTGTTCGTCTACTGCTCTCACAGTTAGCATCGTCAACGACGGGGGCTGTCCACATAGGTATCGGGTAACTAATGGGGGGAGGCACCGACAGGAAGCGTATGTTCGGAACGAGTGGCGTCCGTGGCCCTGTTGGTGAGACGGTGACAGCGGAGCTCGCGCTCTCGATCGGGCGAGCGGTAGCGACCGGTGGCGCGTCGACGGTCCTGGTCGGCCGTGACGCACGCGACAGCGGCCGGTTCCTCGCCGACGCGGTCGCGGCGGGACTGGCCGAGTGCGGTGCAGACGTGATCGACCTCGGTCGGGTGGCGACGCCGACGCTCGCCCGGCGTATCGCCCAGCTCGACGCCGACGCGGGCGTCGTTATTACTGCCTCCCACAACCCGGCACCCGACAACGGGCTCAAACTCTGGACGCCCTCGGGGCAGGCCTTCGACACCGACCGACGCGAGCGGGTCACCGAGATCGTTGAGAGCAACGGCTACGCCTTGGCTGACTGGGACGAATCGGGTGACAGACAGCGTGATCAGACCGCGACCGCCGCCCACAGGGACGCCCTCGTTGAGGCGGTCGACCGCAAGGCCATCGAAGACCTAGAAGTCGTCGTCGACGTGGGCAACGGCGTCGGTGGGGTAACCGCCTCGGCGTTCCGGGAGTTGGGAGCCAATGTAACGACGCTCAACGCCCAACCCGACGGCTCGTTCCCCGGCCGCCCCAGCGAGCCGACCGCCGGGACGCTGACCGCGCTCTGCGCGCAGGTCGGCAACAGCGATGCCGACCTCGGCGTCGCCCACGACGGCGATGCCGACCGCATGATGGCCGTCGACGAAACCGGCGCGTTCGTCCCGAAAGACGTTCTGCTGGCGCTGTTCGCCCGGCGTGCAGTCCGGGCCGCCGGAGGAGGCCGAGTCGCCGCGCCGGTCGATACCAGCCTCTGTGTCGACGATGCGGTCACCGCTGCCGGAGGCGAGTTGGTCCGCACGAAGGTCGGCGACGTGTTCGTCGCCGAGGCGGCCGCCGAGCCGGAGGCGGTCTTCGGCGGTGAGCCATCCGGGGCATGGATCTGGCCAGACGAAACCCTCTGTCCGGACGGCCCGCTGGCGGCCTGCAAGCTCGCCGCACTTGTCGGCAGCCGCGGACCGCTCTCCGAGTTGGTCGGCAGCGTCGACACCTACCCGCTGTCCCGCGACAGTATCGAAGTCGACGCCAAGGCCGCGGTCATGGAGCGGGTGGCCGAGGGAGTTCGGGACGACTTCGAACGCGTCGACACCATCGACGGCGTCCGGGTCGAAACCGACGACGGCTGGTTCCTTGTTCGTGCGAGCGGCACCCAGCCGCTTGTCCGTGTGACCGCAGAGGCCAACACCGAGGCCGCGGCCGACCGGCTCCGAAAAGAGGCGGTCGACCGGGTGACCGCTGCCACCCAGTAGCTCACGCTCCATCGAGGCCGCAGCACCGGTAGCTATTCTTCTTCCTCCATGTCGTCCTCCTCGGTCTCCTCGCTTTCGTCTTCTTCTGCCTCGCCGTTTTCGTCTTCGCCGTCGTCCTGCTCCGCACATCCTGCGAGAACTCCAACCGTTGCGATACTACCGGCGGCTTTCAGGTGGGTTCGACGCGTCTGATTGAACATCGGCGTCGGGGCGTTCGCAATGAATCCTCTTGTTGGATTTCCCGATATCGTCCACTACTGGTTTGCAGGCTTTCTCTTTTGATAGCCGGATAGTTCGATATCGGTTGGATGCAGGTGTCGGGTGGTCACTCCCACCGGTCGCGTGTCAGCACCTCTCCTGGCTGGGTCGTCATCTCGGTTCCGAGGACGACACCCGCATTCAGGCTGGTGTTGATCCCCGTTTTGGCGTCGTCGCCGACGATCACGCCGAGCTTTCGGCGGCCGGTCGAGACGCGCTCGCCTTTGACCGTCAGTTCGACGGCCTTGTCGTCGTGTCTGAGATTGGCAACCTTTGTCCCGGCCCCAAAGTTGACCCGCTGGCCGAGCACGCTGTCGCCCACATAGGAGAGGTGGCCGACCGTCGCGTCGGCCATGAGAATGCTGTTTTTCACCTCGACCGCGTTGCCGACCTTGGCATCGGGGCCGAGATAGGTCGACCCGCGAACGTATGCGTTCGGGCCAACGGTCGCCCCGCGGTCGACGTAGACCGGGCCCTCGATACAGACGCCGGATTTGATCGTGGCACCGTCTTCGACGACAACCGGCCCGCTGAGATCCGCCCCGTCGTGGACCTCGCCGTCGAGTCGGGTCGACAGCGATTCCAGGAGCCACTCGTTGGCCGCCAGTAGCTCCCACGGGCGACCGACATCGAGCCAGCGGTCGAACGGGACGACAGTGACCGAAAACTGGTTGCAGACGGCTTCGAGCACGTCGGTCAGCTCCAGTTCGCCCCGCTCGGAGGTCTCGACGTTGAGCAGATCGTTGGCGGCTGCGGGGAAAACGTATGCGCCGGTGTTGATCAGGTTTGACTCGGGGTTCGCCGGTTTCTCGACAACGCCGGTGATTCGGCTCTCGTCGCGTTCGTCGAGTTGGAGAACGCCGTAGGCGCTGGGGTTGTCGACCCGATAGGAGCCGACCGCTGGCCCGTTGCTGTACAGCGTATCGAGCGACGCCGGATCGTAGAGCGCGTCGCCGTTGAGGACGACAAAGGGCTCGTCGGCGAGCAGCGGCGCGGCCGCGTTGACGGCGTCAGCGGTGCCGCGCTGTTGTTCTTGGACGGCGTATTCGAGATCGACCCCGCCGTGCTGACTCCCGAAATGGTCCTGGACGCGGTCGGACTCGTAGCCGACGACGACGATCAGCCGGTCGGCTCCGGCCTCGACCGCGCGGTCGAGGGTGTGTTCGAGCAGCGGTTTGCCCGCCACCGGCAACATCGGTTTCGGTTGGGCAGCGGTCAGCGGACGCATGCGCGTCCCTTCACCCGCCGCAAGGACGACCGTTTGCATAGTATGAGGTGTTGGAGTGGGCTGAAAGTGATTCTGGTTGCGAGCGACTCACCGCACTCTCGTCGGCGACTCTCGGGGGATAGATAATCGATAGATCGGTTCGAACTGCCGCGACGCCCGTTGCGAAGCCATACCTCGTCGTCGGGTGATCGACTGCTTTGTTAGCCAGCCGATAGCCACTCGTGTTGATAATCGGCCGCCGGGCTGCCGCCGACTGCCAGCAGTAGCCACTACCTACTGCCCCGCGGTCGAAGCGTTTTGGGTGCTTGCCGGAAGAGGCCATGTATGCCCGACCTACAGACCCACCACGTCGGCGTTACTGTCAGTGATCTCGAGCGCGCAATCGACTTTTACTGCGATATTCTCGGACTCTCGGTTGTCGCCGAATTCGAGGTTGCCGGAGAGGCCTTCGAAACCGGTGTCGGCATCGAGGGCGCGAGCGCCCGCTTCGCCCACCTCGACGGCGGCTCGGCCCGGATCGAACTCGTCGAGTACGAACCGCCTGCCGACGAACTACCGACGCCCCAGCTCAACGAGGGTGGCGCGACACACCTCGGCCTCGAAGTCGACGATCTCGATGTTTTTTATACCGAGTTGCCGTCGAGCGTCGACACGCTGAGCCCGCCACAGACCACCGAGACCGGCACCCGAATCCTGTTCCTCCGTGACCCCGAGGGGAACCTCATCGAAATTCTCGAACTCGGGGCGGAGTAGCCACTGCCTACTGGTCGAATCGCGGATCGGCGTCCGTATCGAGACGCGTGAGGCCCGACCCGTCGAGCCGATACTGCTCGCCGTCGACTGCCAGCGGCTCGACGAAGGCCTCGTTGACCGGGTAGTAGTGGGCCGTGTGGACGAGCCGTGTGGTGTCAGCATCGAGATCGGCGGCCAGCGAGAGCGCGCCCTCGCGGGTCATATGTTTGGTGCCAAACGTTCGTGGAACGCCGTCGGCGTCGTGGTCGGTGCCGCCGATCGGGTGATACTCACACAGCGAGGCGGGGACGATCCCGTCGACGAGAAACAGGTCCGGATCGCGGAGCCGTTGACGGGACTCCTCGGGCACATCGTAGCTGGTGTCGCCCGACAGCGAGAGTTTCGCCCCCGTCTGTGGATCTTCGATCACCAGTCCGTAACAGACCAGTGGCGGATGGTCGACCGGCACGAGCGTCAGCTCCAGTCCACAGACTTTGACCGACTCGAAGGGGGTTACATCGTTGACGGTCACGGTATCAAGATAGTCGTACTTCTCTCGGACCGTGTCGGCGACCGATTCGCCTGTCTGGGGGTCGACCTCGTCGGCAGCGTACACAGGAAGCGAGTCGAACACCCGGTAGGCGTTTCCTAACCCGTCGATGTGATCGAAATGGATGTGGGTGATGACCGCCGCGTCGGGCAGGTCGACGTCGTGGGTGAGAAACTGGTGGCGAAAGTCCGGACTAAAGTCGATCAGGATCGACTCGTCAGTGCGTTCGTTTTCGACGTGGACCGAAAACCGGGTTCGTTCGATCCCGCGCTCCCTAGCTGCCTGACAGGTATCGCAGTCACAGCCGACTGTCGGCGTGCCCGTCGTATCGCCCGTTCCCAACAGCGTGACCCGGATCGCCATCTGTGCTCAGTGGGCCTGATCCTGCGGCTTGGCCTCGACGGTCTGTTCGTCACCCTTCGAAGCGGTGTCGGCGGTCGACTCGTCGGCGTCTTCGTGGCCGTCGTGATCGTGATCATCGTGATCGTGACCGCTGCCACTTCCGGTGAGGGCCGCTCCGTCGCCGTCGATCATATCCATGTTCTTGAGGTTGTCCCGCTCCTCGAAGTCGGCGACCGCATCCATCAGATCCTGCTGGGTGAGCTCCATCCGTTCCTCTGTGAGGGCTTCGAGGACGGCCTCTCGGAGCACCATCCGGAGGTCGCTGCCGGTCAGCCCCTTGGTCTGGCTGGCGACTTCGTCGGGATCGAAGTCGGCGATATCCATCTGCTTGGTGACGACCTCCAGGATGTCGGCCCGCATCCCGCGGTCGGGTTTGGGGAAGTTGACGATCTCGTCGAACCGTCGCCACGCCGCCGCATCGAGCTGGTCGGGGTGGTTCGTCGCGCCGATCAACAGCACCTCGTCGCGGATCAGCGAGATGTCGTCGATCGATTTGAGCAGGGTGTTAACCGCCCGTTTGAGCGCGGCGTGTTCGTCCGACCGCCGTGTTTTGGCGACCGAGTCGAACTCGTCGATAAAGAGGATACACGGCGAGAGCCGTTTGGCGACCTCGAAGGTCTTCTCGACGTTTTTGGCCGTCTCGCCGAGATATTGGCTAGTGATCATCGAGAGCTTGACCTCGACGAACGGCAGGCCGAGTTCGTGGGCTAGTGCCCGCGAGATGGTCGTCTTGCCGGTTCCGGGCGGACCGACAAACAGTAGTTTGCCGATCTCACGGAGGCCGATCGAGGCCAAATAATCCCTGTGTTCGATCGCCTTGACGATCTTCTGGATCTCGCCTTCCTGGTCGGCGGTCAACACCAGATCGTCCAACTGCATCTCGATCTCCTCGGGGGCGCGGACCTGCACGAGATCCAGCATCTCGGCGTCGTCGTCCTCGTCGAAATACTGCGAGAGCAGCGCGTCGATCCAGACGCGGTCGGCCTGAATCGGTCGGTTGTTCTGTCGGGCTTCGTCGTAGCTGACGTCGACGGAGGGCTCGTCTTCGATCGCGGCGGCGATCGTCGGGTTCGTGCGGAGCCGCTCGTCGCCGGCCCGCTCGATGTACCACTCGATGGCCATCTCGGGCTGTGTCAAGGAAGTTTCGTTGGAGAACTCCTCGCGTTGGGTAAACAGGAGCTCCGAGACGGCCTCCCATGGCCGTTCGACGCCGGTTGCGGTGCGGATCACCGACTCCGTGGCCCGCAATGGGCGCTCGATACCGCCCGGTGGCTGTGGCTCCGGTGCTGTCGATTGGTCGGTCTCATCGGACGAACTACGCTCGGTCCAAAACACCTGTCTGAACCGAGGTGGAAGATCGTTTTCGTCCAACGACCGGTCGTCGTTATACAGTTGGGTCGTCAGGACGAACTCGACCACGTCCAAAGCCGGGTCACTCATCCCACACAGATTGGGACTACGGTCGCTTAAGACCGTCGAACCGCTTTCATCCGTCGCTCCCGCCGCTGGCATACTGTCGTGCCAGTCTCGCGCGCGTTGTCCAGTAACGACTGGCATACAACATTCCGTACCCAAGAGAAAAATACCGACGTACATCAAGTTTTAACCGATATTATACCATTTTGACAAATATAAGGCCATTATATTCCATAGTATATAGGACGTCTGTCCACTATGGTGTATGAGATGTTTGTTAGTTCAACGATCAGGGTTTTACCGATGCAAACACACAGATGTAACCGATTGAGAGTGAAATCCAGTATGTTTTCAGCTCGGATGTCACACACACGGTCACAACTACGTCACGATCTTTTATGGGTGGTGGTTCGGTGAGCGATCCGGTCCCGACCACCTGTATGCGGTGTGCGGTCGGCTGTGGGCACGTCACTCAGGCCGTCGACACCGGCTACGGCCTCGATACGGTTCGAGGCGATGCGGCCCATCCGGTCAACCGCGGGCTGGCCTGTGAGCGCGGGATCAACGAGACGGCTAACCCGGAGGGCGAGTGGTTGACTCGCCCGCTCGTCCGGAAGAACGGCGAACTCGTTCGGGCGACATGGGACGACGCCCTCGACCGGGCGACCGAGGCCATCGAGGACGCGCGTGCGGTCGACCCCGACAACGTGGCGATCATGGGCAGTGGCCAACAGACCATTGAAGCCGCCTACGCACTTGGCAAACTCGCCCGCGGCGGCCTCGGCACCCAAAACTACGACGCCAACACCACCCTCTGTATGGCCTCGGCGGTGGCGGCCTACTACGACGCCTTCGGCAGCGACGCCCCGCCGCCGACCTACGACGACATCTCCGACGCCGAGACCCATCTCGTCTGGGGGGCCAACCCCGCGGTCGCCCATCCCGTGATGTTCCGGTGGATCAGGGAGTCCGCCGACGCCGAGGGCTCCGAACTGCTGGTCGTCGACCCCGTTCACAGCGAGACTGCCGAGAACGCCGACGCCCACATCGACACCGCACCGGGCGGCGACCTCGCGCTGGCCAATGCCGTCCTCGCGCGGCTCACCGAGACCGATCGGGTCGACGACGAGTTCATCGAGGTTCACACCGAGGGGTTCGAGGGCGTTAGGAACTCCTTACCGCCGGTCGAAGCGTCGGCCGAGCGGGCCGGGGTGTCAATGGCGCAGGTCGACAAACTGGCCGACGCCTTCGAGAAGAACACCCTAATCTACTGGGGGATGGGGATCAATCAGAGCGTCCGCGGTACCGCAAGCGCAGGTGCCCTGATCGACCTCTGTCTGGCCTCCGGCAACATGGGGCCGGGTAGCGGTCCCTTCTCGCTGACTGGACAGGCTAACTCGATGGGAACGCGGGTCTGTTCGGCGAAAGGCTCGTGGCCCGGCCACCGGGAGTACACCGACCCCGACGAGCGACAGTTCGTCGCCGACGCGTGGAACGTCCCCGTCTCGCGGCTCCCCGACGACACGGGTCCCGGCCCAGTGGAGATGGTCGACAACGGTCCCGACGTACTGTGGACCGTTGCGACGAACCCGGTCGTCGGGATGCCCGACACGAACCCCGTCCGCGAACGACTGGAGGAGGCGTTCGTCATCGTCCAGGACGCCTTCGAGACCGAGACGATGGCCTACGCCGATGTCGTCCTCCCCGCGGCGACGTGGGGCGAGTCGGAGGGGACGACGATGAACATGGAGCGAACGGTTTCCCGCGTCCGGCGAGCCACGGAGATCCCGCCCGGCGTGCGGACGGATCTCGACATCATCTGTACGATCGGCAACCGACTCGCGCCCGACGTCGTCGACGCCGACTCCGAGCCGAACGAGGTGTTCGCCGAGTTCGCCGCCCTCACCGAGGGAACGAAGGCCGACTGCTCGGGCATCAGCTACGAGCGGCTCGAAGCCGAACACGCCGTGCGGTGGCCAGCCCCGGCGCTCGATGAGTCTGGCGACTACCGGTACTTCGATTCGGCGGCCGAGACCGTCGACGATGCGTGGTCCTTCGAGACCGACTCGGGACGGGCGAGGTTTTCGACTGCACCGGACCCCGAGCTGCCCGAACCGCCGAGCGAGTCGTATCCGCTGACGTTGACCACCGGCCGCGAGAAGGACGGCTACAACACGGGGATTCGGTCCCGTGAGGCCGTCGGCGACGACGCCGACCACATCGTCGCCCGGATCAACCCCGAGACGATCCCGGCCGAAACAGGTGGCGGGGACCTGCTGCGGATCGAGACACCGCGTGGGGCGGCGCTCGCGGTCGTCGACCCCGATGCGGCGGTGCCCGAGGGGATGATCTGGCTCCCGATCCATCATCCGGCGGCCAATCGGCTCACCCATCCGGCGGTCGACCCCCAGTCGAAGGAGCCGAATTTCAAACAGTGTGCGGCACGACTGATCGAGACCGACGCCGACTCGGGCCGTCCCGTCGAGGACCGCGACGGCGAAACACCGCCGACCGAACCACCGACAGCGGGGGCCGACTGATGACGGTGTGTCGTTCCGCCCGACAGTTGGCCCCCCGCTGCCAGCCAGTATCGACCGCCAACGACCACCGCCAGCTCTTCCACGAATGAGTGAGGACGCAGCCGCCGGACGCCGACAGCCGGACGCCGACACCGGTCGGGCGGGCATCCTGCTCGCGGGCGGCCGGTCGGATCGGTTCCCGACCGTCGACAAGGCATTGGCCCCGCTGGACGGCAAACCACTGCTGTGGCACGCAGTCAACTCAGTCGCACCGACCGCCGACGAACTGATCGTTAATTGCCGACGGGATCAGCGGGAGGAGTTTGCCGAGGCGCTCTCGGAGTTTCCGGTCCGGTTCGCGATCGACCGGATTCCCGACCGCGGGCCGCTGGTCGGCCTTCGAACCGCGCTGGCGGAGTCGACGGCAACCTACGCGGCGGTCCTCCCCTGTGATATGCCGTCGATCCCGGCAGGCTTTCTCGACTTCCTCTTTACGCGAGCCCGGAACCGGACGGGCGCAGTCGCCCGGTTCGAGGGCCGTCTCCAGCCGTTCCCCGTGGTCGTCCACGTCCGGGCGGCGGCGGCGGCCTGTCGGGAGGCCGAAGCCAACGGCGCAGACCGACTCGACGCGTTCATCTCCGCAGTCGACCCGCATACGGTCCCCGAGCGTGTCGTCCGTGCCCACGTCGATCCCAGGGCGTTTCGGAACATCAATACCCACGACGACCTGGCGGCAGTCCGCGACAGCGAACGTCGGAAGTTTTAGTTCCCTGTCGACCAGCCTCCCTGTATGAGTCTCCAGGTCGCCGTTGCCGTTCCGTTCCGCCAGCAGGGCACGCGGTCGCTGGGTGAAGGCGAGTTCGTCGTCGCCCTCTCCTTAGACCGGGAGTGGTTCTCGCCCGATCAGGCCAAGCGACTGGTCGACGTCGCGGTCGGCCGCGGCCTGCTCGACAACGACGACGGCGACCTCCGGCCGACGTTCGACGTTGACGAGGTCGAGATTCCTGACGGGGTTTACCCCCGATACCGACATCCTCCGCGAGCAGTCGACGTTTGAACAGCTGCTCGACCAGCTGGTCGCCGGTGGGCTGAGTAAACAGGACGCCGTCGCCGAAACCAACGACACCCAGCGACGGCTCGGCATCACTCTCGAAGCGGCGGCGGTGCTCGTCGCCCGGCGCAACGGCGTCGACTGCGCGGAGATCGCCGAGACAGTCCGGGCGGAACTCGAAGGGGCTTAAGTCGGGCGACCGATTGGTTCCAACATGGTCCAGGACCGACTCCGCGACGGGACGCGCATCGCCCAACTGGTCGCCTCCGAACTCACCGGCGACCGCGAGGCCCTCGCCCAGGTGGTCGTCGTCGACGCCGACCCCGATGTCGAGCCGACCGACGACGGCGCGCTCGCCTACCGTGTCACCCACGTTTCCGATCCCGAAGCAGTCGACGTCGGCGATCGCGGCCAGACAACAGTCGATGAGGGCGTCGATGCCGAGCAGACTATCCTCGCCGAGGTGTTCGTCCAGTCCGAACGCGCCCGCGTGGAGTTCGCTGCTGCTCCTGATGTGGCTGCCGATGCGGCCGCGGAGGCCGCCGTTACCGACGACGAGACGGGCCTCCGGGTCCGACCGAAGGCGGTCGACCCGCCGCGGACGCTCGTGTTCGTCGAGGACGGTGCGGACGCCAAGCGTATTATTTCGGTTTTTAAAATAGTCGTCGCAGCGATAGGCGAGTCGATCGAGACCGACTTAAAAAATCAAATCAAGCGAGTCGAGCAGTCCGGGCAGATCTCTTGTGAGTCGGTCTCGATCGATGTAAGCGTCGGCTCGCCGGTCGCGGTCCGGGCCGCCGTCGAACAGCACCTGAATCGCGTACAGCCCTGATTCGGTTGCTCCCTCGATATCGTCCAGCGGCGTGTCACCGATATACACGGTCTCGCTCGCGTCGGTTCCGAGCCCCTCAAGCAGCGCCTCGAAGGCGGCGGCGTTGGGTTTCCCGGCCGGGAGTTTCGCCGGTGACGAGGCTGGTGTCGAACAGCTCTCCCCCAGCCGAGGTGTTCGATCTTCGAGCGCTGGGCGAGCACCGAGCCGTTGGTCAGCAGGCCCACTCGGTATCGGGACCGGAGATCGGAAACGAACTCCTCGACGCCGGGCAGGGGTTCGATCGAGTCGGTGATCTCATCGCGGTAGGCGGTCGCCATCGATTCCGGGTCGACGTCGCTCCCGTTGTCCGCCAGTAGCTCGGCAAAGATGGGGGCACGGCTCTCGGTGGTCAGGTGGTTGCGGTGCGCCGTCAGATACTCTTTGCGGCTGATCTCCGGGCCGTCGACCGCTGCGATTGCATCTGCGAGGATCGCATCCCGGTCTTTCGTTGTCACCGCAAGGGTGTAATCGAGGTCGAAGGCGACCCCCCGTATCGACATACCCGATCGTTTGGATTCCACTGGTTTGAGAGTAGCGACATCCCCGCCCCGTTCGTGCGCCACACATTCAACCCTGCCGACCAATCAGTTTTTGCCAGTGGCCCACGCCGCGTTAGGTGTGACGCTCGATCCGATCCACGTCGAGGCTATCGCCCGACTCGCGGGGTCGGTCGCCGAGACGGCCGACGACAGCGACCACGAGCAGTTCGCCACCACGGTCTGGGAGCAGTGGCTCGATCCACTGGTCGACACCCGCGGAAAGCGGGTGATCGAACCGCTCGGCGACCAGCGACTCCAGCACGTCGACATCGAGGACATCGCCCTCGTCGACCGGCCGTTCCCGACGGTCCACGGTATCGACTCGGGGACGATCAACCCCACGGCGTTTAAAAACGGGCTGGTACTGGATCTCGCCCACGCCGCCATGGGCGTCGAACCCTCGCAGGTCTCGACCCACCGAAAGCGCACCATCGTGGCGACCGCTCACACCAACGACTCGACACAGGTCGCCGACGGCGACTGGGTCCCCTACGATGCGGGCCACAGCCGATATCGCCTCATCCGGGCCCCACAGGTCAACAAGTACGCCGAGGCGGTCGTCCATGCCCTTGCCCTGTACTTCGCCGAGGGCAACCACGCGCTGGAGCATGCCGACAAAGTCGACGACCTCCTCATCTTGGACGGGCCACTGTACCCCAAAGAGATCCTGACGTGGCGGGACCGGACACCCGAACTCGAAGAACTGACCTACGAGGCCCGGCCCAAGCGCGTGCTCGAACAGTACGTCCGGTTGGTCGAGCGCTTTGTCGACCGCGGCGTGCCGATCGTCGGATTCGTCAAAAACCCCTCCGCCCGCGTGATCACGAGTACGATCGCGAACAAGGAGATAGGGTTCGAAGCGCCGTGGCCCGACGACACCGCCTTCTTTACGCGGCTGCTTGAACGCCACCACCAGCCCGCCGCCGATGCTGCAGCCGCCCAGACGGCCGAGAACCGCCGGACCGACGAGCTCACCTTCACGTCGTGGTTCGTCTCACGGGGTGGTCCCGACGGAACGATGGCCGCCGCGGGCGACGCGCTGGGCGTCGATCGTCGACTCGATCCCGAGTGCTACGAGGTCACGTTCTGTATCATCTACGACCCTCGCCACGACATCTGTTACAAGCTCGAAGCACCATACGCGGTGACGCAGGACGCCGCGGTTCGCCAGCGGCTCACCACCCAGATCCTCTCGGAGGTCGCCGCCGAGCGGGGGCCACCCCGTGCGGTCGCCAAAGCCGACGAACTCGCCCGGATCAGTGCCGCCGAAAAGACATCGCTCCGCCGGAAGTTCGAGAGCCAGTTCGGGACCGACCAGCTCCGGACCTACGATTCGATCCGGTGGGCGGGCGAAGAGATCTAAGCTACGGTCGCACCTTGACGTAGGCGTCGTCGAGATAGCCGCCGATCCGGTCGACGATGCCCGGATCGTCCGTCCAGAAGCCGTAAAACTGGTTGGGGGTCTGTTCGGTCGCGAGCAGCGCGGTCTTGTAGCGATCGTCGCCGTCGCCGTCGAAGACGACGAACCACGAGCGTTCGATCTCCTCGGTGTCCTCTGCGTGGTGGGTGATCCCCTCTATGTCGACCGTGGCGTCCGGAACCCCGAACGTGTGAATGTCGACCGCCGTCGTCGCGAGTCGCTCGTAGAGCTGCCGCTGATCGAGGAGTTTTGAGGCGTACTGAAAGCCGGTGTACAGCTGGCCGCCGTCGACTCGCAGGGCTCGGTCTTCGATCTCGTGGGAGATCGAGATCATCTGGCCCTTGTCGTAGGAGGTGAACGTCGTCTCCTTGAGATGCTGGAGGATCTCGTGGTAGTCGGTATCGTCGATGCCGACCCCCCGATTACGGAGCGCGCCGCCCGCCAACAGCTCTTCGAGCTGCTCGGCCGGGACCGCCGCCAACACCTCGTCGTCGATCTGGAGGACGACGACACCCTCCGGCTCCCCGGAGGCCGTCCGTCGACCCGTCACGACGACGTTCTGTGTCGTGAAGTAGTCCCGGAGATCGGCAACGAGCGTGCTGTCGGCCGGTGGATTGAACACGACAAGCGTCTTCTCGTTCCCCTTGACGAACTCGATAATCTCCGAGAGGGCCATATACATACGTATTTTTTGTCTGAGTAGATAAAAATTTCTCAGGGTTGATAATAATGTCTGACAGATTAAAGGAATCAAAAGAGTCTGTTATACCTAATATTTATTATTTCGTGGTAATGACTATCACACATGAAGCGATTACTCAACCGACTTGTGGTCGCAGATACCGAGCAGGAGAATGCGGAAGCCACGGACGATTCGGGCACGTCGGATGCGGTTGAGTGGACGGATCTCTCCACACAAACGAGCGGTCCCCACGGGTCGGAGTCGGGCCCCGACCCATCGCGGTCGCCGACCGGCGACGAGCAGTCGGCTCCCGACAGCGACGAGGTCGACACGATGGATGCCGACCGACTGCTGGCGAACGTTCTTAACGGGCTGGCGGAGCCAACAATAGTGGTCGACAGTGCGGGGTACATCTCACACATCAACAGCAACGCCTGTTCGGTCTTCGAGGTGAGTAAATCCGATGCGCTCGGAGCCCCGCCCGCGTCGGTCCACGGCGGCGAGTCGCTCGCCGACCACGTCCTCGACACGGGCGAGGAGATCACCGAGCGGCGGGAGACAGTCGCGGTCGACGGGACCGAGCGCACCCTCAGCCGGACGATCACGCCGTTCCGAGACGACAGCGGCGAGATCGTCGGGGCGATGGAGACGGCCAGCGACATCACCGACAAAGCCCGCGAGGAACGGAAAACCGACCAGCTGGAGGCCTACCAGGAGGCGGTTCTCGACGATCTGCAGGACAAACTCGTCCGGCTCGCGGAGGGTGACCTGACGCTGGATTCGTCGGTGCCGGAGCCGCCCGCCGACTTCGAGGAGATCGTCACCGTCTACGAGGAGTTCACCCAGCTCAACGCCCATCTGACGACCACGGTCGACAACTACCGGTCGGTCCTCTCGCGGCTGACGATGCTGGCCGACGACCTCGACGACACGAGTCAGGAACTCAGCGCCAACAGCGAGGAGGTCACCGCCTCCATCGAGGAGATCAGCCAGTCGACCGAGGAGATGGCCAACGGCTCCCAGGAGCTGGCCGAGCAGACCGACGAGGCCGAGCTGGCGGTCTCGAACCTCACAGCAACCATCGAAGAGATCACCGCCTCGGTCCAGGAGATCGACGCCGAAACCTCGGAGGCGAGCAAGCTCGCCGTCGACGGTGTCGAGGAGGGAACCGACGCGGTCGATCAGATTCGGTCGGCGACCGACGCCACCTCGGAGATAACCGAGGAAGTCCGAACTCTCGAAACGAAAAATGGAAGAAGTCGGTGAGGCCCTTGATGTGATCAGCGATATCGCCGAGCAGACCAATCTCTTGGCGCTCAACGCCTCGATCGAGGCTGCTCGCGCTGGCGAGGAGGGCGACGGCTTCGCCGTGGTCGCCGACGAGGTCAAGAGCCTCGCCGAGGAGTCCAAGGACTCGGCCGCCGACATCGAGGAGATTATCGTCGACGCCCAAGACCAGACCGCCGAAGTCGCCGCCCAGATCACCCATACCAACGAGGAGGTCAGCGAGGGGGCCGACGCCGTCGAGGAGGTCGTCGACCAGCTCGACGAGATCGAGGCGGCCGTCGAGGGTGTAAGTTCGGCCACCGCGGAGGTCAGCGAGGCCGTCGAAAACCAGGCCGAGAACATGGACGGCTTCAGTGCGACAATCGACTCGGCAGCCTCGATGAGCGAGGAGCTATCGGCGTCGGTCCAACAGATCTCGGCGGGACTCGAACAGCAGTCGACGGCGACCGATGGGGTCGCCGAGCGCGCCACGTCGCTGAGCGCGACCAGCGACGAACTCTACGATCGTATCGACCAGTTCCGGCTGCAGAAAGACGAGTCGGCGGATGTCGACAGCATCGACCAGGCCTGATCGATCGTTCGTGTCGGTGTGAGGTTCGCCCGGTCAGGCCGGATCGGTCGGGATTATTTCGATCTCGACGGTCTCGCGGTCGACGCCGATCCGGGCGAACTGGGTTTTAATGTGTTCGTTGGCCGCATCCAGCGCCTGCTGGCGGGTCTCGAAGCCACGAGGCATCGGCGACTCGAAGGCAACCCGGATCTCCTCGCCGTCGAGCTCCATCGCCGAGCCGCCGCTTTCGACCTCGTAGAACGCATCACAGACCCAGACGTAGGGTGCGTCATCGTCCGGTGCGCCCTTATACGTGGGCGGCTCTTCGCCACGCTCGAAGACCGTTCCCGTGAGCGCCGTGCCACCGCCGTGGCCCCGAACGAGTAACATACGCCTCGTAGGTCGCCGAGATACAAAAGGTAGTGCGGTCAGGCCGTTCCGGCCTGCGACCGCGCTGGCTCCGGCAGGAACTCCAACAGTGCTTCGACGACGGCGGCGGGCTCCTCGTGGAGGATCCAGTGGGTGGCCTCCTCGACCAGCCGAAGCTCGCCCTCCTCGCAGTAATTGAGGCTGTCGCGGGCCATCGAGGTTTTTAAAAACTGATCTTCGGCACCCCACAGCACCAGCGTCGGCGTCGACACCTGCGGGTCGACCGGCTGTCGCCGGTGGCGGACTGCCGCCCGATACCAGTTGACCATCCCGGTCGCTGCTCCCGGTCGAGCCCACGCCAGTCGGTAGCGATCCAGGTCGGTCCTGGAGAACGTGCCAGGACGGCTGGTCGACTCGAGGGCGCGCCTCGCTACCCACCAGTCGCCGAGCTGGGTGGTCAGCTCCGGGAGTACGGGGAGCTGGAACCACAGGAAATATGAGCTTTTCAGCCGCTGGCTCCACCCCTCACGCAGCGTCTCCTCGAAGACGGTTGGATGGGGGACGTTAACGATACAGAGCTGCGAGAGCCGGTCGGGGTAGTTCAGTCCAAGCCACCATGCGACGGCGGCTCCCCCAGTCGTGGCCCGCGACGATGGCCCGTTCCCGACCGCAGGCGTCGATCAGCCCGACGATGTCGGCGGCCAGCTCGTCGAGTTGGTAGCTCGCGACGCCTGCGGGTTTGTCGCTCAGGTTGTACCCTNGTTGGTCGGGAACGACTACCCGATACCCCGCCTTCGCCAGCGGGCCGAGCTGTCTGTGCCAGCCGTACCAACACTCGGGAAACCCATGAAGCAGGACCACGAGCGGGCCGTCTTCGGGCCCTCGCTTGTACGGTGTGGAGTCGCACCCCGTTCGTCTCAATGAACACCGACTCCGCAGCAACGGACTCCGGCAGAACAGCAGCATCGAGCGTCGAACTCATGTCGACGGCTACGGCGGGTGGCGGCCTAAGCACTGCGGCTGTGTCTCAGATCGAAAACAGCGATTCGGCGTCGAGCTTCTGTTTCTCGTAGAAGCCACGCCCCTTCAGTCGCGGGACGGGATGGTGGTGGAGCGTTTCGTGTTCCAGATCGTAGATCAGCGGAAAGATACTCGTTCGGCGGTCGGCGACCGTGTACTCCTCGGTGGCGAACTCGACGAGTTCGTCGCTCGGATCGGCGACCGCGCAGACCAGATAGCCGAAACGGTTCTCCATCCCGCCGGGCTCCGAGGGTGAAATACTGTTCACCACGTTTCGGAACGTCTCGGCCGTCTCCCTGAGTTCTTCGGGGTCGAAGCCCCCGGCGTCGACAACGGTGACGAAGTCCTCGGTGACCCCGATGGTCGGGTCCTCGGTTCGTTTGTGCCAGACCGGATCGAACGGGCCGGTCGGTCCGTCGCTGATCGGCTCGTAGGCCTTGTCGAGTACGGCTGTCTCGACGCGATTACGGTAGCGCTGAACGTCCATGTGCGGAACACAGACGTATAGAGTATATGTTATTCGGTGTTCGGTCAGCGACCTGTCACTGTGTTGTCGACCTGTTTCGGACACAACTACCTCGCTCTCCGGGTGGATTTAGTGGGTGGCGACCGTACCTATTGGTATGCCGTACGATCCAGCCACGACTGCGATTGTCGTCGTCGATATGCAGAACGGCTTTTGTGATCCTGATGGTTCGCTGTACGCCCCCGGCAGTGAGGCCGCCATCGACCCCGTCGCCGACCTCGTCGACCGGGCCCACGACGCCACCGCTCCCGTTATTTATACCCGAGACATCCACCCGCCCGACCAGTTCGACGACGCCCACTACTACGACGAGTTTGACCGCTGGGGCGAACACGTTCTCGATGGCAGTTGGGAGGCCGAGATCGTTGCGGACCTTCCTGCGGATGACGCCGACCACGTCGTCGTCAAACACACCTACGACGCCTTTTATCAGACCGAGTTGGAGGGCTGGCTGCGGGCCCACAACATCGACACCCTGCTGCTCTGTGGCACGCTCGCCAACGTCTGTGTGTTCCACACCGCGGGTAGCGCGGGGGTCAGGGATTTCAAACCCGTCCTCGTTGAGGATGCCCTCGGCTATATCGAGGAGGATCACCGCGAGTACGCGGTCGACCACTCGGAGTTCCTGTATGGTGAGGCGATGACACGCGAGGAGATCGCCTTCGACTGAGGCTGGTAGCCGCTACGTGAGTGTGTTACCGATTTTTGAGAAACCGCTGCAGGTGTTTTTTCCGTCAGTGCGTATTCAACGGTCATGCAAGAGACATACAGCAGACGGGCAGTTGTTGGCACAACGGCTACCGCGGCGGTCACGCTGCTGGCGGGCTGTTCGTCCGGGGGTTCCAGTGACGACCGGACCGCCGACCGGGAGTACCTCGATGAAGAGCCAGCCTACGACAACTGGTTCGAGGGCGTTCAGGGGTACAACGGCACCGTCGACTGGACCGGCCAGGAGGAGGTGACGATCGATGTCGGCTACAATCAGTACAGTTTCGATCCGACTGCCATCGCCGTCTCGCCGGGGACGACCGTTACCTGGGAGTGGACCGGCATGGGTGGCGGCCACAACGTCGTCTCCGAGGGCGAAGAGGGGCCCCTGGAGAGCGACCTCGTCAACAGCGAGGGCCACACCTACAGCCACTCCTTCGAGGCGTCGGGACTGTACCGCTACAGATGCACGCCGCACGAAGACCTCGGGATGCGCGGGGCGGTATACGTCGAGTAGTCGACACACCGTGACCAACCGGCTGCAGCCGAACCACTGGCTGCTCCGGATCGAACAATTAACGCCGCGCCGCGAGGGTTATGTTGTATGGCTCCCGGCGATCTCACAGCAGTCGACGCTCGCCCCGACCTCTACTGCGTCGACACCGGAATGTACGACGTCGAAGGCTACGGCTCGGTCTACATCCTCGATGCCGACCAGCCAGCCCTCGTCGACACCGGCATCGGCACGAACCGCCAGTACATCGTTGAGGCTCTCGACGAACTCGGTATCGACGACCTCGCCTACATCATCCCGACCCACGCCCACCTCGACCACGCGGGGGGAGCGGGCTTCCTTGCCGAGCGGTATCCCGAGGCCGAAGTACTCACTCACGAGCGAGGGGTCCGACACCTCGTCGACCCCGAGCGACTGATCGCGGGCACCAAATCCGCCGTCGGCGAGATGTGGACCTACTACACCGAGCCGAAGCCGGTCCCCGAGGACCGAATTCGGGGACTGGCCGACGGCGACCGGATCGACCTCGGCAGTCTCCGCCTAACGGCCCACGAAGCGTCGGGCCACGCCCCCCATCAGCACGTCCTCGAAACCGACACCGGGGTCGTTTTCACCGCCGATGCCGCGGGGCTCTACGTTCCCGGCCGTGACGAGATCCGGCCCACCTCGCCGCCGCCGCAGTTCGATGTCCACGGCTGTCTCGACGACGTCTCGATGATCCAGGAGCTCGGTCCCGAACTGCTCTGCTTCGGTCACTTCGGTCCGCGTGCCTACAACGAGCGACTCCTCGACGGCTACAAGCGGTCGCTGGTCGAGTGGGTCGAGGCGGTCCGCCAGCGGCGCGACGAACTGGCCGACGACGAGGCCGTCATCCAGCATTTCGCCGCCCACACCGAACTCACCGAGATCTGGGGCGACGAGAAAGGCCGCGAGGAAGCCAAACTCAACGCTCGCGGTGCCCTCGCCTTCCTGGACCACGAAGACTGATCCACATTTTTATACTAGCCGCCCCGCTCCTGCGAGTATGGACCGCCGAGACGCCGAAGTAGCGTTCGATCACCCCTCGCTGGGATCGTCGACGGTCCCCGCGTTGTTCGTCGGGACCGCATCCCGCCACCCCTCGGCGGCCGCCCAGTCGTACAAGGGCGGTGTCTACGACCGATCGCTGGTCGAGGCCGACGCGATCCAGGCGGCCCCCGACGGCAAGTACGCTGATCTCTCCTACAGCGACCTCAAAACGGTCGTCCAGCGACTCGCTGCCGGCTTCCGCGACCTCGGTCTCGACGCTGACGACCGGCTGGCAATCGTCTCCCACACCCGCATGGAGTGGACGCAGGTCGACCTCGCGGCGCTTTCGGCTGGCGGGGCCGTCACCGCCGCTTACCCCTCGGCCACCGACGATCGACTCGAATCACTGCTCACCGACGCGGCACCCACCGGCATCGTCGTCGAGAACGCGGCGCTCCTCAAACGACTCCTCGCAGTCGAACCGCCAGTCGACCCCGCGTTCATCATCGTTATGGACCGCCTTCCCGACGGGAGCGGGATGGCTGCGGCGGCCCGCGACCGCGACGAGATTTATTCGTTAGGCACCGTTTACCAGCGCGGAGCGACGGCGTTCGATTCCGACTCCTGGACCGAGTGGCTCGACACCCGCCGACCGGACGATCTCGCCAGTATCATCTACACCTCC
>Ga0065697_1001033_pt1 | contig 26783 bp, 25 predicted proteins | sample AntLakMe24m_08um_FD_59086 | JGI IMG/M metagenome (GOLD analysis project Ga0065697, IMG submission 59086) | Hypersaline microbial communities from Antarctic Deep Lake - 24m 0.8um v2 (version 3) | ecosystem: Environmental > Aquatic > Non-marine Saline and Alkaline > Hypersaline | place: Deep Lake... | reverse complement strand
CCCGACACCTACGAGGATATCGTCACCATGGGCGCGAACGCGGCCAAACGCCTCCTGGAGCGCAAGGGCCTGACGCCCAGCGACATCGGCCGGATCGACGTGGCCACCGAGTCGGCGTTCGACAACTCCAAACCCGTTTCGACCTACATTGCGGGCTGTCTCGAACAGTACTACGACGAGGATTTCCGCCACGCCAACAAGGGCGAGCGGAAGTTCGCCTGTGTCGCGGGCACCCAGTCGGTCGACGACGCCTACAACTGGATTCGTGCCGGGCGAAACCGTGGTCGCGCCGCGCTCGTCATCGCCACCGACACCGCCCTCTACGCCCGCGGGGACCCCGGCGAGGCGACGCAGGGAGCCGGTGCGGTCGCCATGCTGGTCGACGAGAACCCCGATCTGGTCGAGATTTCGACCGAGCAGGGGTACGGCAGCATGGACGAGACCGACTTCCTCAAACCCAACCAGCAGTTCCCCTCGGTGGATGGCAAGCGGTCGATGCAGGTGTACCTCTCGCGGATGCGCGAGGCCGTCGAGGACTTCGAATCCGTCGCGTGGGATATGCACCCCGACGATTTCGCCTACGTGCCGTTCCACACCCCGTTCCCGGGGATGGTCCGAAAGGCCGCCCTGCTCGGCTACCGGCATATGAGCCGGGATACCGATCTTGAAGAGGAGCTCTCAAGCGAGATCGGCTACCAGCCCCGACAGGACGAGTACACCTCGTGGGACGGCTACGAAGAGGCGATCCGCGACTACATGGACGAGCTCAAAAAACACCGACCAGTACCGCGCGTGGTACGACCGAACGATCGAGCCGACGCTGGGGATCTCCCGACACGTCGGCAACTGGTACACCGGCTCGGTCCACATCGCCCGCATTGCAGCTCTTAAATACGCCGCTGAAAACGACCGCGATTTGGCGGGCGAGAAGCTCCTCATCGGCTCGTATGGCTCGGGTGCGCAGGCCGAGATCCACGCCGAAACCGTCCAGGAGGGCTGGCGCGAGGAGATCGCGGGGCTCAATATCGACGCCCAGATCGCCGCCCGCTACGACCTGAGCTACGAGGAGTACGAGCAGGTCCACGACAGACACAACCACGACAAGACGGCCACCGACATCGAGGAGTTCACCAATCCCAGCGACGAGTTCGTCTTCACCGGCTGGGGCCGGATGAGCGAGCGGAAATACGACTACGTCGAGTAGCCGCTTTGCCCCCGGCGCAATCGGTATCCGCCCAGCCCGCGTTGTCGACACCAATGGACTCTCCCACCGACGGGCACGCGTCCGACTCGCCACCGAACAAACCGGTTCGGCTCGCCGACCGTGACGAACTACTCGGCCTCCTGGAAACCCATTCACCCGTACTGGTAGACTTTTATACCAAGGGCTGTACGCTTTGTCAGTCGATCGAACCCGTCTTGGGCAACGTCGCCCGCGCAACCGGGATCACCGTCGGAATGATCAATCCGCAGTTCGATCTCGATCTCGTCGACGAATATACGATCAAGAGCGTACCGACACTCATCGTGTTCGAGGGCGGCGAAGAAGTCGGTCGACTTGCCGAGGGGTTCCAGGGGACGGATGCCGTTGTTGAGTTTATAAATGATCACGTTACGGATGACGCAGTTGACACACCTACCGAATCTTAGGCCAATGCCTGCAGATCGGTGAGCGCGTCGTCGAGATCCCGCGTCGACGTCGCCAGCGAGAAGCCGTCTACTTGCGCCAGCGCCCCCGCGTGTTCCCACAGATCATCGGCCTCGATGCCGTGGAGGATGACGGCGTTGGGCGTCGGATTGACCACGCGCATGGCGACCAGCGGGCCCTCGCCGCGGGTCACGTCGNTAAAGACGAGCCCCCGATCGGTGCTCTGGCCGTAGAGACGGTAGAACTCCTCGTTCGACAGTCGGGTAATCGTCTGGATACTGTTGATGACGGTGTGGCCGTTGACGTAGTCGCGGTCCCCACGGACGATCTCGGTCGCATCGAGTGCCTCGTAGAGGTCCTCGATCGGCAGCGCCGTTGAGTACTCCCGGAGGTCGTAGACGATGTCGTTTTCGAACCCCGCCGACAGTACCCGTCCGTACTGGCGGATTCGGCTGCCGCCGCGATCCTCGTCGACATCCAGGAGCGACGTGACAAGCCGCCGAACGATCCCGATGCCAGGGCTCTCGCGTCGACCGCTCTCGTAGTCGGAGATAACGGATGAGGAGACTTCCATCCGGGCGGCGAGATCGGTCTGAGAGATATCGAAATCCGTCCGCCACTTTCGGAGCGTCGCCCCGGGATCCTCGCTGAGGGTGATCTCGCCGGCGATCCGGTGGGCGAGGTCCTCACGAACCGTCGATGTCATCGTGCCCCCGCAGTGAACTGTCGCATACTGTGTGACTGGCCGTTCGGGTCAAAAGCGTATCGAAACTGGGGTTCGACAGCTGACGTAGTCAGCGTTCCTGTCGACCGGAGAGCTGGTCGGGTTCGAGTCGGTAGAGTTCGAACTCCAGTTCGCTGGCGCGTCGGTCGTAGATCGTCACGAACGGGATGTTCATTTTCCGGACGCTCTCAGCGGCGTGGGAGTCGAGTGCCATCTCCGTGACTTTCCGGAGCGGGCCACGGGCGACGACGCTCTCCCAGCCGTCGATCGATTCGGCCATCACGACCAGCGAAGCGGTGACGCCGTCGTCAATAACGCCGCGTTTGTCGCTCTCGGGGGCAAAGCCGAATCTGACATAGAGGCATTCTGCACTGGAATCGTACCCGTAGGAGATTGGAATCGAGTACGGCTCGTCACCGTCGGCAAAAGAGATCACACCGACACCACCTGAACCGAGCAGTGAGTCGATCTCCTCGTCGTCGAGTTCGGTCGATTGGACCTGTGGCATACACACCTATTGGGCGGTTAACAGAATGAATCCACCGGTAGCTTTCAGTTCGGAGAAACGTTCCCGTATCGCCACCTACTCGGGCGTATACGCATCAAGCGGCGGCGAAAAGACGTCGACGACCGTGCAATCAGTGATTGCGCGAACGCCGTGGACCGTTCCGGGCGGGATGACGTAGGAGTCCCCCGCGGTGAGCGTTCGGGACGCCTCGCCGACCAGTTCGAGACGACCGTCGACCACAAAACTCGCCTGTGTCGTCTCCTCGTGAGCGTGTGGCTCTCCCGTTTCGCCTTCAGTGAGGGCGTAGTGAACGATCATCAGTTCGTCAGTGGCAGCGAGCACGCGCCGCTGGCCGCCGCCATCGAGGTTGTCGACCCGAGTGGGCGATTCCCATGTCGTGATCTCCATACTCGTATATTGTGCTTCGTTGACAAAATAACTGTTCTACAGAGGCTGTTGCAGTCCGTGGAGCGCTGTGTTACGAGGCAGAGCCGTGCCGGAGCCAGCAGTCGATCAGCCACTGCTCCTGCCGTCGGGTGGTCGACTTCTGGCTCGGTGTAGCGGCAGCAGCCTCGACAGTAGGGGCTGTCTCGGACTGCTGGTGGTCGGGATCGGTTCGGAAACGGGTAGGGACAGTCACAGTCCGGACGGTCGACTCCTCGACCGCGTACGCGAACGCATCGCCGACTCGTCCGTCGGGGGTGACCACTAGCCGGATCGCGAGCCCGTCGGTGCTACAGTCGACTGGATAGTGTGTGTCGGTGGCGGTGGGGAACGCCGCCGCTCGACCGTCGTCGTCCAGCGCAGGGGTACGCCGGTAGTCGACCGTTCGAGCCTCGGGATCGTAGACGACGAGGCCCGCGTCTGCGAGTGTGGGGAGATGGACGTGATGGAGTGCCTCGACCATGGCAGCCACGGCGGCTGCAGGAGGTGTTTCGGAGGGGGCCGAAACCGTCCCGGCGGTCAAAGCGTCCGCTTCAGGAGAATTCTCGTGGGCACAGACGAGAGCCGCCAACCGATCACGGGGGAGTGGATCGGGGTGGTCAGCGAGGATCGATCGAATGAGGCGGTGGCGTTCGACAGCCATCACGCTGATCCGGTCGTCCCACATCTCGTCCCGGGCGATGAGTCGCTCGACGTGGGGATCATCGAGCAGGGGGTGGTCCAGTAGGTCCACCGTCGACGACCCACGGCTCGCAGTGACGAACCGGGCGGCCGCCAGCTGTGGCAGGTCGACGTGGGTAAGACTGATCTCGACGGCCGTCTCGTCGGCAGGTGACACGTCAGCTGCTGTCGTCTCCCGTTCAAGGGCGACGAGGCGTCTGACGAGCTCGGCTATCGGCAGGGAGGAGGCATAGTCGGTAAGGACCCGCAGGATCGCGCGCTGCCGCCGGTTTGCGAGGACGGCCAGACAGTCGCGCAGTCGACGCTCGGTGTCGGGAGGTGTGGGGGTCCAGTATGGTATCGTGGAGTTGATTGTCATACTGTACTGTACAGTTATCCCGTATCGAAGTAAGCCCGTCTTCAAACCGATTAGAGTCAGCTGCCTGACGGCTGGCCGTCCTCGAAGAACGCGGCGAGTAGTTTCTGCTGGCCGTGCCGAAGATGATGATGGACGGTCGCGGGTGTCACGTCCATGAGTTCGGCGAGTTCGTTGCCAGTGGTCTCACGGGGCCACTCAAAAAAGCCCGCGTAGTAGCCGACTTCGAGCGTCTCGCGTTGGCGATCGGTCAGCCCATCGGCAAGCATCGCGAACGTGTCGGCTGGCGTTCGCCTCGGCAGGCTGACCGTGGTTTGGGAGACGAGTTTCAGGTCCGGGTGGACGGTTCGAGCGGCGTCCAACACCGGTCGCACGTCGGTTCCGTGCGGGATCCGAATCGTGATCAGGAACTCCCCATCCCGCAGCCCTGCGGCGGTGATTGTCCCGCCGTGGGTTGCGATGACCGAATGGATCGTCTCAGCGTCAGTCGAATGTTCGAGACGCGATTTCGGTCCAACCCGTTCAAGCAGGCGAACCGCTGCGTCGGGGACCAATCCCTCGATAATTTCGATAAAGCGGTCGGGATCGATCCCCGAAATCGTATAGTAGATCAGCGAGCGACCCCGTCTGAGAGAGAGGGTCTGGTCGATGGATATCGTGATCGCATCGTCGTCGGTCCCCTCAATAAATGACTGTGCAACGGCGTCCGATCGGACGACGACCTCGGTGGCTCGGTCAGCGATCAGCGCGCGTTTTCGCTCGATCGAGTTGATGGCGTGGCCGATGATCGTCCCGAGCCGTTCGAGGGTAGCCAGTTCGCGCTGGTCGAACTCCTCCGGTCGGTCACTGTAGACGACCACCACGCCGTAGCCGTGGGCTTCGTATCTGATCGGAATCGCTACCCCCGGCCGATGGACCACGGGCGTCGACTCGCTCCACTGCGCGTAGACGGGGTCGGTCGGACTCGTCTGAACCCGTTGGACCGTTCCCGTCTCGACGGCCCTCGCGATCGGCCCGGCAACCGTCAGGTCGTCGTCATCGACAGCGATGGTCAGCGCTGAGCAATCGACTGCCCCGCCACCGACCGTCGACGGAGTGACGATCCTACCGGTTCGGTCCAGCCGCCCGATCCACGCAGCCAGATAGCCATCGGTGGCATCGAACCGGTCGCAGACGACCTGCTCGATGTCGGCCTGTGTCGTCGACTCGCCGATTAGATGGGCGATGTCCTGGACAGTCTCGTGGAGCTGATTGAGGGTCGCCAACGCCTCTTCGTGCTGTGCTTTCCGCAGCGTTATGTCGTGGAATATCGACAGGATGGCGAACACGCCATCGGTGTTCCGCAGCGGGATCGTTCGGAACTCGCAGGTCCGGCTGCCGATCTGTAGCTCGAAGGTGCGTGACTCGCCGTCGAGCGTCGCTCGGTACTGTGACTCGATGCGCTCGGCGACCTCATCGTCGACCACGTCGGCGATCCGATTGCCGCGAAGCGCGGTCGCGTCGAGCCCTAACTGTTCGAACCCCAGTCCGTCGACGATGGTGTGACGCAACTCGTCGTCGAGGAGTGCCACGCCGCCGTTCGGGAAGTGCTTGATCAGGGTTCGGTACCGCTGTTCGGACTGTTTGAGCTGCTGTTGTCGGGTTTGGCGGTCGGTGATATCCTGGACGACACCAACTGCGCGAACGGGCTCGCCGTCAGTATCCGTCTGGAACTCGCCTTCGGCACAGATCCAGCGCTCGATGCCGTCAGCGCGAATGATTCGACAGTCGAATTTCCACGTCCCCGTCTCGAAGGCGTCGTCGAAACTCCGCTCGACTCCCGGCCGATCATCCGGGTGGACGTGGTCGAGAAACACCTCGAAACTCCAGTCGTCGACCCCCTCCTCGTAGCCGAAGATGCGGTCATGTTCGATCGACTGAACGGGTGAGTCCTCGGTTCGGAGATCGAGTTCCCATGTCCCAACGTCTGCGGCCTGCAAGGCGAGTCGCAGCCGTTCCTCGCTGTTGCGGAGAGCCTCCTTGGTCCGTGTCTGCTCGGTGCGGTCGACGGCGGTCGCGGTCAGGCCGCTGATATCGCCGGAACCGTCGAAGAGGGGCTCGATGGTCATGTCGTAGATCGTTTCACCACTGGGCAGGTCGAGGGTGACCTCCTCACGAACACGCTCGCCGGTTTCGAGTGCTCTCCGTTTCGGTGCGATCACGGCAGCTGCTGCCTCAGGGTCCAGCAGTTCGTCATCGCGCTTGCCGAGGATATCGCCTTCCGAGAAATCACGATGAGAGGAACCAACCCACGTGTATCGGAGATCAGTATCCTGTCTGAAGGCGACCACCGGCGAATTTTGGAGCGCTACCTGGAAGTGTTCTTTTTCAGTCCGAAGCTCTCTTTCGAGTCGCTTGCGCTCGCTGATGTCCTGGAAAAAGACCGAGACGCCGGTCTCAGAGGGGTAGATCGCATTATCAAACCACTCGCCGAGTGGCTCGTAGTAGTCCTCGAAAAAGACCGGCTCTTGGTCCGCAACGGCCTGACGGAGCAGCGTGCTGAACGTGTCTGTGAGTTCAATCGTCTCACGGATGTCGCAGCCATGGGCAGTCGACTGCTCGATACCCAGGAGTGTTTCGGCGTGGTCGTTGATATACCGAAACCGACACTCCTCGTCGAGGCCATAGAATCCATCAGAGATCCGTTCGAGGACATCCGAGAGTTCTGATTCGAGTTCGTCCCGCTGTCGTTGGAGTTGCTGTTCGTGGGTTTTGAGATCGCTGATGTCCCGGCCCTCCGCGATGAGCAGCGTCACCGCGCCGTCGTCGTCGGTGACCGGGCGAAGCGAGAAATCGATCGGCGCGGTTCGCGTCGCGCCTTGCACGGTAACCTCGTACCGGACGGTCTCCCCGGCGGCTGCCTGACGGATGGCGTCTTTCAGCCTGCGCTGTGTCTCCGCAGCAATCCCCCACCAGTCGGCCTCCCAGAAGGGGTGGCCGACGACTGCCGCCCGCGAGAGGCCGCCGAACCGAAGTGCGGATTCGTTGGCATCGAGCAGCGTTCCGTCGGGCGCGAGCACCCCGGTAAACTGCACGGTCCGATTGAAAATAAGACTGTAGAGCCGCTCGTGCTCGCGCTGATCGATCGGCGGCGCGCTGTCGCTTACGGCTTGCTGTCGACCGCTATCCCTCTCGGACGTTGACGGTCCTCCGTCGGGTCGATCGACCGACTGCCGTTCGTCGACAGCCAGACTATCACTAACCGACGGCCGATCTGCCGGTCGCCACCAGACCCGGCGGTGGCTGCCGACGTCCTTCATCTTCAGTATCCGGTGATTAACAAGGCGTTCGAGGGTGGTATCGAGGCGCTCGACCGCACAGTCGAAGGCTGCTCCGATCTCGGTGACTGTCACCGGGGTGCCGGGTGGCCCGAGGCTGTCGACCGCTTCGAGGACTGTTGCGGTCGACGGCGAGGAAGAACGCATACTGGCGAGCCGAGTTGAACAATTAAAAGGATTCCGCGAATAAAAACACAAAACAAGAATTTAAAACCCGTTTTAAACCCGTATTTGGCCAATATACATCCGTCTCGCTGTTTGTAGTCTGTAGATACCATTCGGATTACGACCCCACAGCGGGTCGTCCCGTCGACGGCTTCGCAACCACTAAGCACCGGACCGACCTTGTGCCGGTAATGGTCGACTGGACCGAAACCTATCGCCCGAGAAGCCTTTCGGAGCTTCGGGGCAACAACAAGGCCCGTGACGCCCTCCAGGAGTGGGCCGAGACGTGGGACGACCACCGGGAGGCGGTCGTCATCTACGGCTCGCCGGGCGTCGGCAAAACCTCCGCAGCCCACGCCCTCGCAAACGATATGGGCTGGGAGACGGTCGAACTCAACGCCTCCGACCAGCGGACCGCCGACGTGATCGAGCGGTTCGCCGGGCGGGCGGCGATGAACGCGACTCTCTCGGGGAGCGCCTCCGGCGGCGGCGCAGCGGGCGGCGATACGGCCAGTCGACAGCTCGTTGTCCTCGACGAGGCCGACAACATCCACGGCAACTACGACCGCGGCGGCAAGGCTGCGATCACAGATCTCGTCAAGAACTCCGGCCAACCCATCGTCCTGATCGCCAACGAGTTCTACGAGATGTCTCGGGGGCTCCGAAACGCCTGTCAGGAGATCGAGTTCCGCGACGTGGGCGCGCGGTCGATTGTCCCTGCGCTTCGGGATATCTGTCGACACGAAAACGTCGAATACGAGAAGGAAGCACTCGATGCGATCGCCGAAATCAACAGCGGTGACCTCCGTGGGGCCGTCAAGGACCTGCAGGCCGCCGCCGAGGGACGGGACGCGATTACCGAGGACGATGTCGTCACGAGCGAACGGGACAAGTCGATGGATATCTTCCCGTTCTTGGATGCCGTTTTAAAAGAGGAGTCGGCCCAGGAGGCGTTAGAAGCCTCCTACCGCGTCGACGAAACGCCCGACGACCTCACCAAGTGGATCGAAGACAATATGCTGGACGTCTACGACAGCGAGGAGGCGGCGCTGGCCTACGATTTCCTCGCCAATGCCGACGTGTGGCTGGGCCGAGTTCGGGCGACACAGAACTACAGTTACTGGCGGTATGCGGGGGATAACACCGCCGCGGGCGTGGCGGCCGCGCGCAAGGGAACCAAAGGCGGCTGGACCCGCTACGGGCGACCGCAGTTCTGGCCGAGTTCGAACAGTACCGCTGACGAGGTCTGCCAGCAGATTGCCGAGCGTAGCGGGACGAGCATCGCCATCGCCCGCCGAGCCGTCCTGCCGTTCCTCTCGGCGATGACTCACCACTGCAAACCCCGGAAGCTGACGGTGACGATGGCCGCAGCCTACGATCTCGACGCCTCCCAGGTCTCGTTTATCACAGGGAGCGGCGAGTCGACCAAGAAGGTCGCCTCGATCGTCCAGGACGCCCAAGCACTGCGCGAGGATGCGATCGAGGACCACGCTGGTGGTGCGTTCGCCCAGCGGGAGGCGTCGGACGACGCCGATACTGAACCGGACGAGACAGATGAGAAGCCGACTGATTTGATCGAGGACCCCGACTCGGGATCGGCTGCTGACGACGCGGCTCCCGACGGTTCCGAGGCGTCGACCGAGTCGGATGACGCCGCCGACGATCAGGCCGGACTCTCGGATTTCTTTTAATTAGTCACCGGCTATTCATATAATAGTTGTAAGTCGATCACGCTTCGTCAGCGTCGGCCAGCGGTAGCTGGATCGAGATCGTGCTCCCGGTCTCGCGGTTGCGGTAGGTGAGCTCGCCGCCGTAGCCTTCGGTGACCCACCGGACCAACCAGAGGCCGAGGCCGCTGCCGTGTTCGAGCTGTGAGATCTCCGTGTCGCCGGTGACGACCGCCCACTCCTCGGGGGGGAGCCCCGGTCCGTTGTCGCTGACGGTCACCGTGGCGGTCTCGGCGTCGATCTCGACTGCGAGCGAGACTTTCGACGGGACGGAATCGTTGTGTTCGATGGCGTTGTCGATTAGTTCGGCGATGGCTGTTTCGAGATACGGCCCGGCCGAGACGGAGATCTCGGGAAGGTCTTCGAGGAAGATCTGGGCGTCGTCGTATGTCTGGGCACAGGTTTCGACCGTCGACCGAACCAGCTCGCCGATGGCGATCGGCTCGTGGCTGGGCGAGCGATTGCCGGCGACCGACTCGATCGTTTTGGCGGTCTCGCTGAGTTCGGCCAGCTGTGTGGCATTCGAGTGAATGCGCGCGGCGAACTCCCGGTGCTGTTCGTCGTCAAGTTCGCTTTTCAGCATCTCGGCGAACCCCTCGATGACGTTGAGATCGTTCCGCAGATTGTGCCGCAGGAGCCGGTGGAGCACCTGTAGCTGAATCTCCCGCTGTTTGAGCGCGGTGATGTCGGTATAGATTTCGAAGCCGCCGAGCTCGTCGTCGAGCTCGTAGGGGACACTCCGGTAGAGGTAGTATTTGGTCCCCTCGGTGGTCGTGAGCTTCAGCTCGCGTTCGACCTCCGAGCGGAACTCCTCGGAGAGCGACTGTTGGCTCTCGCGGTCGACGATCCGCTCGTCGTCGAGGGCGATGGGCGCGACCGCGGGCTCTTCACCGGAGAGGGTAGATTCGACGTCGGCGGGGTCGCCGAACTGCGAGCGGAAGGCGCTGTTGACACCCTTTATTTCCGGCTTGTCGACCCGGATCTCGTCGACCGGATCAGTAAGGTTCTCGAACAGATAGGTAAACCGCTCGCGCTCGGCGGCGGCGGCCTCCTTGGCCGAGATGAGATCCGAGATGTCATGGATCGTGATTACCGCCTCCGGCTGTCCCTCGACGGGCGGCAGTTGGGAGGCTTCCACACTGATCGGGACCGACTCGCCGTCGCCGACGCGCATCGAATTCTTGAACGTGACATCGCTGGGCGATGCCTCGCCGAAGAGATCGGCCAACGGCCCCATCGGCTCGTCGGAGACCTCCGCGAGGATCGCCGAGAACCGGCGGCCGACGAGCGCCGAGCGGTCGGCGTCGAGTCGGCTCGCCAGCGGGTCGGTGAGCAGTTTGATCCGGCCTGCGGAGTCGACGACACACATCATCTCTTGGACGGATTCGAGGATCATCTCGTAGCGCTGGAGCGTCTGTCGGCGCTGGGTTCGGTTGAGCGCCTCCTCGGCGTTAGCGGTCAGCAACTGGATGAGCTGGCGGTCGGACTCCGTGAACGGGTTGGACTCGCGGGCCCCGACGGTTAGCGTACCGTAGGAGCCGAGTGGGGCGCTCAGCATTGTGGCGCTGTCACCGTATCCGCCCCCGGCAGCCTCGCTCGGATCATAACGGTTCGCCGAGCCCGATTCGAAGGCCGATCCCACCGGTCCTTCACCGGCGACCGGACTGCTGAAGGTGTCGACCTCCTCGTCGACGACCTCGGTGGCGGCCTCCTGGAGCAGCCGGTCGGAGTCGTCGTCTGCGAGGTGGATGACCGCCCGATCGTACCCCAGTACGTCGGAGACGGCCTCGACGACGAGATCGGCGACATCACCCGTCGACTCGGCTGTCATTAACGCCCGTGTGACTGTGAGGAGGCCGCTCAGCGTCTGCTCGCGCTGTTTTTGAGCACTTACATCGCGGAGCGTGCCGACACTGCCGCGGAACCGGTCGTCGAACGGCAGCAGCGCGATGTGGTCGGTGCAGGGGACAGTCCGGCCCTCGGCGGTTTCGATCTCTACATCCAGCGAGAGGTCGCTGGAGTCGTCACCGGTTTTCGCTCGGTTAATCTGCTCACGCACCGCCGCCTCGGCGTTCTCGACGGTCGACTCGCTTTTGAAAATACTGACGTGGGAGCCAACGAGCTCCGAGCGGCTGTAGCCGGTGAGGGCGGCCAGTCCCTCGTTGACGTAAGTGAACACCCCCTTTCGATCGAGCGCGTAGACGCCGTCGGAGACCGTTTCGAGGATCTGCTCGTAGCGTTCCAACTCGGTGGTGCGTTGCTGCTGGTCGGTGATATCCCGAAAGTAGACCGACAGCCCGCTGTCCGAGGGGTAGACGGTCACGTCGAACCAGCCATCGAGCGACGGCGACTCCACGACAAAGGAGGCCGACGAGCCGGTCTCGACGGCCTCGGTGAACTGGTCGTACCACTCGGGGTCCTGCTGTTCGGGGATGATCTCCTGGATCGACTGGCCGAGCAGTGCCGACGCGTCGGCTTCGAACAGCGTTTCGGCCCGGTCGTTGACGTAGCTGAACGTCCAGTTGGCATCGAGTACGAAGAAGGCGTCGTCGACCCGGTCGAACAGCTCGGCGAGTTCGGTTCTGGTCGCCGCCAGTGCCTGCTGGTCGGCGTGCTGCTGGAGCTCGTAGCTCACCAGCGAGGCTAGAAACTCGGTGAGGAGCCGGTCCTGCGGGCTGAAATCCGACTGTTGGGGATTTGTCCCGACGAAACACAGTGTCCCCGTGGTCTCGTCGTCGACTGCGATCGGCGTCCCGAGATACCGACAGGCACCGAACTCCGAGACGACCGCCCGGCCGCCGTACACCGAATCTACCTCGGTTACGTCGGTGACGCTGTGGGTGTCACCGCTCGCCAGCGTCCGCTCGCAGAAGGTGTCCGAGAGGGGGAACTGGTCGCCGGGGTCGACGGTGCCCAGCGCCTCGTCGTCGCTGGTGATCTGTTCGATCTCGTAGGTCTCGTCGTCGACCGTGGCAACGATCCCGGTATCGATATCGAGATACGACTGGCCGACACGCAGTAGCGCTTGGATGCGATCCTCGACCGACCCCTGGGTCGTCGTTAGCGTCCGGTACAGTTCGTCGACGATCTCGTACTCGATGGTTCGGTCGGTGTCGGCCGCCTGACTACTGTCGGTGTCGGAACTCACGGTAGCGACCACCGTTAGTCGGCGAGTGGCGGGCACCGACGCCCCGTTCGCCTCGGGAACTGCGCTGTTTGTCGCTGGAGATGTGCCGTTTGTTTGTGGCGATGGCGTGGGATCGGCGATAATGAGTAGCTCGCCGTCGCTCGGCGTGTCGATGGGATACGGCTGGCACGGGTCGGCAGTCGCGTGCTCGATAGCCGTCTCGACGGCTGCCTTGGTGGGTGCCCACGACAGCTCCCACAGTGGTGGCTTGTCGTCGGCTCGCTCGTCGAAGTGGTCCGCCGTTCGGTGGACGGTGCCGCCGTCGTCGATCACGGCAGCCATCAACTGTTGTGGGTGCCTTTCGGACGGCGGCTCATGCCCGACAGTCTCGATGGCCGCCTGGACTCGCTCCTCGAGGGCGGGCAGATCGTCAGTCTCGCGGCGGAGATGAACCGCAGAAAATCCGAGTTCGTGTGCCCGAGAAAGCGCGTCGACCGAGTCGACGTAGGCGACCCGTGGGAGCTGTGGGGCCGCCACCGACAGGAGTTCGTAGAGCGCTTCCGTTGCGGCTGTCGTCTCGGGTCCGTACTCACAGACCAGACAGTCGGCTGTCGAATCCGCAAGCGCTGCCACACACTCGACCGGATCGGAGGGGGCCCGGATCGTCGTCGACCCCTCGGTCGCATCCAGCCGGGAGGCGAGGCCGTCTTGCGGGGAATCCGACCGTTCGTAGACGACGAGCTGCCGCTGCGGTTGGTTCCGGTTGGCAGTCGTATCCCGGCTACTCATAGCGTCTACGGCCTCCTTTCATGGATTGCTAGTTAAACCTCTGTTTCCAATTATCAGTCGTTGTATCTAGTCACGGGGCGGCGAGAGACTGGACAGTTCTTCGCTGTCGTCGAAGTTGTTTTTAAATGACATACTGGCCGAGTACGGAGGCCGTTTTTGCGTCGACTTGTCGTATGTAGAGTCCGCCGTGACACCCCACGGCAGGCCTCCACAATTGATGCTTACCGCGAGGCCGGTGGCGAGGGACCGGCGTTCACACAACTCTCGGTCTGTTATGAGGAGACCGAAGCCGAGGCGGTCGAAACGGCGATCTGGATTGGCCGAACTCGTTGCTCCCCGGCGAACTCTCCCAGGGGCTGCCGACACCGCGGCATTTCGAACAGGCCTGTCAACTGGTCGACGCCGACGATATGCACGCGGCCCCGCTGCTCACCGATCCGAACCCTGAGGCCCACATCGAGATGCTCCAGGAGGCCTTCGATCAGGGGTTCGACCACGTCTACGTCCATCAAGTCGGCCCGGATCAAGACTCGTTTTTCGAACGCTACGAGTCGGCCGTGTTACCCTCGATTTAAAAACAGTCGACACACTAACACTGTCCCCCAACAGTGCCAGAATGACACACCGACACTGTCCCCCAACAGTGGTAACGGTGTGGTAGTATTCGGAACGCCCGGGGCTGTGCTACCCCAACTGGACAGAGGCCAGCAGCCATTTTTAAGGCACCGACGAACTGTGAGGTCGTTTATATACTACGGGAGGATCTGCGAGAGGAGTTTTCGGATGACCGCCCGGAGATGCTCGGAGAGCGTCGACTTCGAGATCCCCAGCCTGTCGGCGACCTCGGCGGCGGCTGCTCCGTCGGTCTCGAAGTAGCCCGCTTCGATTGCGACCGTGGCAACCTCCCGCTGTCGGTCGGTCAACACCGACCGGTCGACCGTCGAGAGGGTTGGGACCCCCTCGACGTCTGCCGACGTTCGGTCGCTCTGGACGACCTGTCTGAGGTCGACATCGAACCTCGCATCGCGGAGCCGGCTCACCGTCTCCCGGAGGGCGGGATAGGCCGTCGTCACGAGGTGGAGTTCGAGCCAGCCGTCGGCGAGCCGGACGGCAAACGGCGAAACGGGGAGTTCTCCGAACCCGTACAGCGCCATCTCGTGGTCGGCCAACAGGTCGGTCGGCTGGTCTGTGACCGCCGAATCGGTGGTCGGCTTCTGTGGTTGGGGCGGCCGCTCGGGATGGCGAAGCAGACAGACTGCCCGATCACCCAGCCAGATGACCTCGGCAATCGAGCCGTCGGCCAACAGGTCGTCGTTATTGGCGGGGTCGACGACGACTTGCGGTCGGGCTCCCCCCGGTGTGCCCGGCGCGTACTGCTGGACCGTATGTTCCTCAGAGAGTCGACGGAGCACACTGTCCGGACCAGGTCGAACCCGGATCCGGGCGTACAGTCCGTCGGCTGTGGAAGGGGAGTCGGCCACTGTTATGAAACTACGTACCACACATACAAAGTCGTTGCACCCCTACTGGAGAGTATCACGAACTCGTTCCGTGAACTGATCGAGGCGGTGCCCCGCGAATCCAGAGAGCTACAGCTCTACGTCGCCGACCCATCGGACGAGGCCGTCGCCGATATCGCGGCCTTCTTCGACCTTCCGCGGTCGGCGGTGACTATTCACGGTGACAGTAAGTCGAAGCCGGAGGTCGTCCTCACTGCGAATGGTGAGTCGCTCCTGGAGGCATCGATCGACGAGTTGTGGGAGGCGGTAACGACCACGGCTGAGGTGCTCCAGACCGAGTCGGCGGCCGGTCATGATGCAGTGTCGCTGATCGACCAACTCGAAACGTCGACGTTCCGATCACAGAGCGTGCCACAGTTGGTCGTCGCCTCCCGCTACGTCGAGCGGCGGGCCGAACGCCAGACCAAAGGAACGCTGTACGCCTGTTTCCAGCATCTCTCTCGGGTCAACCGGGATCTGCGCACGATGCTCTACTACAATATTCTCGGCCGGACCGACCTCGATGTGCATCTGTTCGGCCTCCCCGACAGAACGCCGCTCGATACGGACGGGCTGCTCGTCCACGACGCTGCGAGCGAGGAACTCGCCCGGACGTGGCTCGTCGCCTACGACGGCGACGGTAGAGCCGGACTGACGGCCGCACTGCTCGCCGAGGAGATCGGCCCGCGACAGTACCGCGGGTTCTGGACCCAGGAGCCGGACCGCGTCGACGAGATCATCGGCGTATCTCATCGAGACCTATCTCTCCTGACCCGGCGCTGTCTCGCGCGGTCGGTCAGTGGTGTTTTGATCACGGGGACGAACGCACAGCCATGCCCACTGTCTGTCTCGTCGGTCCCAGCGACAGCGGCAAAACCACGCTCATGGAGTCGCTGGTCGAGGCCCTCGGCGACTACGGCCGGGTGGCGACAGTCAAATCAATCCACCACGACATCGAGATCGACACCCCCGGCAAGGATACCTACCGCCACCGCGAGGCTGGAGCCGACACGGTCGTCGGCCTCACGCCGACCTGCTCGTTTCAGATCACCCCTGGCGGGAAGGAAGCAGCAGGCGAACTGGCACTGCTCAAGGAAACGGTCGACTCCCTGCGTGCGGAGGGCTACGATTTTGTTCTCATCGAAGGGTTCCACGACTCGCCGTATCCCAAGATCGAAGTCGGCGAGCGCGTCGACACCGAGCCGCCGGTCGTCGCCAGCGGCAGCCTCGACAGTCTCGATGTCGAGCAGTTGGCGGCGTCAATTGCTGACGAAACGCTGTTCAAGGGGCTGGAGTAGGAGCTTCGTACTCGGGCGGTCGGGGGAGCTATATTCGTCGGCAGCGATCGAGGTAGTATGGCCGACGACCAGTACTGTCGACGGTGCGGCCAGCGACTACTTACAGGAGCCGTCGCCACCGAACAGCGGGCCTGCTGTCTCAACTCGACACCTATCGTCGGTATCTGTCCGACTCACGGTCTACTGGGTCCCCACCACGTGGTCGAATCGCCATCCGAGGCTGAATAGCGGTTTATAAATATCGTGTCACTATTGGGACGACCTCGACTGAGGTTCCACTTATAAGTCCCACCCCTCTCGGGTGTAGGCCATCTCCCAGAAGCGGTATTCGAGTTTCGCGCTGGTGCGGAAGGCCGCTTCCATCGCCTCCCGCTGGCCGGGGGCGGCCTCCCAGCAGCGGTCGACGAACTCACGACACCACTCGACCTCCTCGCGGAACTCGTCGCTCGTGTAGAGCTCGATAAACGGGGTGTATTGGTGGTCCTCGCTGGCGATTTCGGCCATGTGGTCGGCCACGTCGAGATACCCCTGCATACAGGGGTAGAGGGCGGCGGCGATCTCGGCCAGACTCCCTTCGTAGGCGGTCCGGACCAGAAAATTCGTGTAGGCAACGCAGGTCGGCGCTTTTTCCGTGGCTTCGAGCTCGGCCCGTGAGATGCCGTAATCAGCAGCGAACGACCGGTGGAGGTCCATCTCGGTGTCGAGGACGCTGTGGGCGATCCCCAACAGTTCGGTCATCGTCGCCTCGTCGCGGGCGGTGGCCCCCGCGACGGCGAACAGCCGGGCGTAATCCTGGAGATACCGATAATCCTGTCTGATCCAGTGTTCGAACGCCGCCGGATCGAGCGTCCCCTCGGCGAGTTCGACCACGAACGGATGGGTCTTCTGTGCCGCCCAGATGTCGGCGCCGGCTTCGAGAAGCCGCTGGCTCCCTGACATGGGTGGGTGGTCGACTACCACCGGTATATAAATTACTAATATAATTTGGTTATCGNCGTCCCTGCTCGTGAGACGATCCGACTGGCNGTCTGTCTATTCGGATTCTATCGGGCTACTCGGCGTCCACCGTTTCACTCGCGGGATCTCGGTTCTCGTCGGCTGCCGTCGACTCCGGGTCGTCATCGGCAGTGCCGATGACCGTGTCAACGATCTCGAACTCACGTTTCCGGTAGCTAACGACCATCCGATAGACGACGACGTAGCCGATAACGGTCGCGATGGCAGCGAGTACGAGGTTTCCGACCCACAGCCGAATCAGGACATCCCAGCCAGCGTCCAGCGAGACCGAGGCCCCCTCGATCCCGTCGACCGGACCGAGCAGGAAGACACCGAGGGTAATACTGGCCCCGTAGACGCCCCATTTGACGGCCGGATTGAGGACGAGCACCGAGGCGAACAGTGCGATCCGATTGATCTGTGCGAAGAGGTACGAAAGGATACCAAACAGGATGAGTCCGGTTCCGAGCGTCGGGAGCATCGTGATGAAGACGCCAAGCGCGAAGCTTCCGGCCACCTCCGGCGGCGTGTGTTCGGCGGCAAACGACTCCCGAACCCCCTCTCGGATTCGGTCGACGTACCGCTTCGCCCGATTGCGCATAGTAAATAATACACTGGGGTAGAACAAAAGTGCGTAGGGTACCCCGTGCTGGGTACTATCCGGTAACTTTCTGGAGTGTAATTGTTGGCAGTCTGGCCAACAGCGACATGATTGGGGCCGCCGTGGTCCCGGCAAGGCGGTTTCGCGTTCGCGCGAGTCGTTTCGCCGTCTTCCTCCACCAGCCGACCCCTCCGTTCGGCGGCTGGCCACGCTGCGAGACGTGCGGAGACTGCCATGAGCACACGAGAACCTCATCCACCGCGGCTGAGTGCCCCGCTGTTGCTGTCCCCGTCCAGTACCAGCCGACGGCCTCACCGCCCCCCACCGACGCACCCGTGTATCGACGCCACGACGACCGACGACCGGCGGGAGAGCCCGGTCGACACCAAGAGCTACCCATACCCCACGGAGGCAACGCCATGTCTGAGTCGACCGCGTCGCTCGACGAGGTGCTGTCGGTGCTTGAGGCGTGGAACCTGACTGTCGTCTCGAATCGCCAGCCGTATCGCCACACCTACGACTCCGACGACGAGATCGTCGTCGACCGACCGGCGGGCGGCCTCACTGCGGGCCTCGATCCGGTCGTCCAGGAGACCGACGGCACGTGGGTTGCGTGGGGCGACGGCGACGCCGACAGGGAGGCCAGCGACGACGACAACTCGGTTCGCGTGCCGCCGGAGGACCCGGCCTACACGCTCAAACGCGTCTGGCTCTCGGAGTCGGATGTCGCCGACTACTACTACTACGGGTTCAGCAATCGGGTGCTGTGGCCGCTGTGTCACAGCCTCGAAGACAAGGTCACCTTCGAGGACCGCCACTGGGAGCGGTACCGCGAGGTCAACCGGAAGTTTGCCGACAGTGTCGTCGAAACCGTCGACACCGACAGCAGTGTCGAGACGGCCGACAGCGACAGTATCGGCGAGACAGTCGACGGCCACACCGTCGTCTGGTTCCAGGACTACCATTTCGGCCTCGCCCCGCGGTTCGTCCGCGAGTCGATCGACGACGAGACCCTGTTGAGCCAGTTTTGGCACATCCCGTGGCCCGAACGCGAAGTGTTCCGGGACTGCCCCCACGGGGCCGAACTGCTCCGTGGCCTGCTGGCCAACGACCTGCTGGGATTCCACATCCCGGCGTACTGTGCCAACTTCCTGGACTGTGTCTCGACGATGCTCCCCGAGGCGGCCGCCGACTGGGAGGACTGGACCGTCTCGTTGGCCGACGCCGATCATAAGACGCGTGTGCGGGCGTTCCCGATGGGTGTCGACACCGAGCAGATCGCCGAGCACGCGGCGGCCCCCGACGAGGGGTTTTGGGAGCGGTTCCGGGCCGACTACGGGATCCCCGACGACCAGCAGGTCGCGGTCGGTATCGACCGCCTCGACTACACCAAGGGCATCCCCGACGCGACTGGCCGCCATCGAACACTTGCTTGAGGCCCATCCCAACTGGCGCGGGGAGTTCACCTACATCCAGAAGGCGACCCCGAGCCGGACCGAGATCCCGGAGTACCGCGAACTCGGCCGTCAGGTCGACCGGGATATCGAACGCATCAACGATCGGTTCGGCACCGACGAGTGGCAGCCCGTTATCGAGATCGACGACTATCTGACTGAGGAGGCGCTGTATGGGCTCTGTCGGTACAGCGATCTCGCCATCGTCAGCTCGCTGGCCGACGGGATGAATCTCGTTGCGCTCGAATACGTCTCCGCGCAGATCGACCGCAACGGCGTGTTGCTCCTCAGCGAACGGGCTGGGGCCGACGAACTGCTCGGCGATGCGGCGGTCTCGATCGACCCGACCGACAGCGAGACTTTTGCCTCTCGACTGGATCTCGCCCTCTCAATGCCCGACGAGGAGCGTCGCCGCCGGATGACTGCCCTCCGGTCGGCGGTCTCCGAGACGAACATTCAGTCCTGGATGGCCGACGTCTTCGAGTCGACGCTCACACTCGACCAGGCAGCCGATACCACCACAACTGATGTCAGAACACGATAGCACCTCACAGACCGCGAGCGGCGAACCGAGCGCCGAAACACCCCTCGTCTGGGACCATCTTGCCGAGGTGCGGAGCCGCCTCCGCCAGGCCGATGGGCTTCTGTTCGGCACCGACTTCGACGGCACGCTCTCACCGATCGAAGAGAACCCTGAGGCTCCCGAGCCGACCGCCGAAAACCTGCGGTCGTTGCGGACGCTGCAGGATCATCCACAGGTCCGACCAGCGGTTATCAGCGGTCGCGGGCTGGCCGATCTGCAGGAGCGGGTCGGCATCGAGGGCGTCGACTACATCGGAAATCACGGACTGGAACTCGGGATCGACGGCCAGCGGGAGACCCACCCCGACGCCGCCGCGGCCGAACCGGCCATCGAGGAGATCTGTGGCGCTCTCGGGCGGCGACTCGACGAAATCGAGGGGACGGTCGTCGAAAACAAGGGTGTCACCGCAACCATCCACTACCGGATGGTCGACCGTAACGCGGTCGAGACGGTCCAGGAGCACGTCTTCGAGGCGGTCGAGGAACTCGGCGATGAGGAGGTCGAAATCCATGACGGCAAGGAGAGCCTCGAACTCCGCCCGGCCGCGGACTGGGACAAGGGGAGTGCGATCGCCCAACTCCAGGAGCACGTCGACGGCTGGCAGCCCGTATATATCGGCGACGACACGACCGACGAGGCGGCCTTCGAGGCGATCACGCCCAACGGGATCACCGTCCACGTCGGCGACAACCATGAGACGGCCGCCGACTACCGGGTCCGATCGTCGGCCGAGGCGGAGGTGTTTATCCGATGGGTAGTCACCGACGGGCTGGCGCTGCTTGAGGCGACGGGCGATCACGCATCGGCGTAACTGCAGCGTAATCCTCGATGGTCGACCCACCGCCGGTCGAGTAACCGTCGAAGGTTTCCCGTCGCCGACCCCGGAACCCTTTTGAAAACGCCAACCCTACAACAATCCAATATGGGAATGGGCTCGGATATGTATCGCCAGCAGATCCTCGATCACTACAAAAGCCCCCGAAACTACGGGGAGCTAGAGGACCCCGACTACACTCACACCGGGGAGAACCCCTCCTGTGGCGACACGATCCAAATGAATGTTCGGCTCGAAGACGACGACGAAACCATCGAATACGTCAGTTTCACCGGCGACGGCTGTGCGATCTCACAGGCCTCCGCCAGCATGCTCTCCGAACGGCTGGTGGGGATGACACTCGACGAACTCGAGGAGCTCGAAACGGAGGATATCACCGAGATGCTCGGCGTGACGATCTCGCCGATGCGGATTCCGTGTGCCGTCCTCGGCAATCAGGTCGCCAAGGACGGCGCGAAGATCCACGAGGGCGACCTCGACCCCGAAGAGTACGGCGAGACGATCACCGAAGAGTAGCGGCCCCTTTTACATGGTGGCATTCGAGTCGGTACCGACCCACCGCGTTACGGTCGATTATAAATAGTAATAGCCGTCGAGCGCCGAGCCACGGCCACACGTGAGTTCGGTACTCGTAACAACAGTCGCTGGCATGGTGTTCGGCATCTCGCTGGCCGCCCCGCCGGGACCGATGAACGCAATCATCGCCGAGGAGAGCGTTCTCCGGGGGTGGACCGCCGGCTGCCGCGCTGGCCTCGGGGCGCTGCTGGCCGATGCGCTGTTCTTCCTATTGACACTCGTCGGTGTCACCACGATCGTCCAGGAGTACGGGATTCTCTCGGATCTCCTCTATCTGCTCGGCGGCGGCCTGATGCTCGTCTTCGCGGTCGACGCCGCCACGAACGCCCGAGCCGAGGCCGGGTTCGTCGATAGCGAGACCGCCACCGGTGCCACCGGGTTCCAGAAAGCGTTCGTCCTCGCGCTGACGAACCCCTACCAGCTCGCCTTCTGGCTCACCGTCGGGGTCGGCCTCACACAGCCCGGGAGTCTCGAACTGGCGCGCCACGTCCCCGCCCCGATAGCGGCACTGCTGGGCGACCTCGTTGTCGAGACGGGGAGTCCGATGCTCCTCGGCGGCTTTTTCGGCGGTATCCTCGTATGGGTCACGGCATTCCCTGCTACGCTTGTCGCCAGTGGGCGGCGGGTCGATGGCTTCGCGCCAGTGATTGCCGCCGGGAGTGCAGTCGTCCTCGCCGGGTTCGGCCTGCTGTTCTGCTGGCTCGGGGCGAGGGCCCTGCTGTGAGGACCGTCTATAGCTTGTCGGCGAGATCCTCGGCGAAGTAGGTCAGAATCAGATCGGCTCCGGCGCGTTTGATACTCAAGAGGGATTCGTAGGCCGTCGCTTCGAGATCCAGCCCACCCCTTGTCGGCGGCGGCGTGCAGCATGGCGTACTCGCCGGAGACGTTGTAGGCCGCCACGGGCTGGTCGACCTCCCGACGGACCTCGCTGACGACATCAAGGTAGGGTAGCGCGGGTTTAATCATCAGTACATCCGCACCCTCGTCGACATCGGCCCGGACCTCCCGCAGCGCCTCGCGGCTGTTGGCGGGGTCCATCTGGTAGTGTCGACGGTCGCCGAAGGCGGGCGCGCCGTCGGCGGCATCGCGGAACGGCCCATAAAAGGAGGATTCGTATTTGGCGGCGTAGCTCATGATCGGGACGTGGTCGTAGCCAGCCTCGTCGAGGGCAGCCCGGATCGCCCCGACCATGCCGTCAGTCATACTCGACGGGGCGACCATATCCGCGCCCGCTTCGGCCTGCGAAACGGCCGTCTGGGCCAGCAGATCCAGCGTCTCGTCGTTTTTAACAGTCAGCGTCGGATCGTCCTCCGCGTGGGGTTCGATGACGCCACAGTGGCCGTGATCGGTGTACTCACAGAGACAGACATCGCCGATGATGTAGGCGTCGGTGTTGGCACTGATTTCGCGGATGCCGCGCTGGACGACGCCATCCTCGGCGTAGGCCTCGGAGCCGACGTCGTCTTTCGAGTCGGGGACGCCGAAGACGATGACCGCCTCGACGCCGGTCTCGCGGATCTCTTCGACCCGGGCGGCAGCCTCGTCGACGGGTACCCGTTCGTGGCCTGGCATCGAGGAGATCTCCAGCCGCTCGTCGATGGTTTCGTCGACGAATACCGGGGCGATGAGGTCCTGTGCGTCGAGGCTCGTCTCCCGGACGAGCGGCCGGATGCCGTCGGTTCGGAGACGGCGCGGCCGATGGGTGGGCTCGAATGACATACCCAGTGCTCGACACGCAGTATCCAAAGGGGTATCGCTCCAGGATCAACAAGAGTCGGCGGCTGCTCAGTCGGTTCGGGTCACGTCGAGCTGGTCTTCGAGCGAGGCGAGTTCCTCGGAGTCGCTGATAGATTCGAGTCGCTCACGGAAATGGTCGGTGCAGAGCCCGACTTTGACACCACCCTTTTCGGCCGCAAATGTGGCCTCCTCCTCGCAGTAATGGCAGCGCATGGTTGTGATATGGGTTCCAGACGGTTTAACCGTTCGGCAGCGGCCGTGCTCGCTCTGAACGGAACGCTAACATGGAGCTACTCCGGAACCGAAACAGACTGTTCGAGCCGTCGACGAAAGCGGTCGAACGCCGATTGGTCGAGTCCCGCTCGGCCCAGCGTCGTCGTCGTGGGCGATCGCTGCCGCCAGTCACAAGCAGGTCGTGGTCCTCGCGGAGCTGGTCGAGGCAGGCGGTGTCGACCGGCCGTTCGTAGGGGTAGTCGTACTCGATGGCATCGAGATCGGTCGCCAGTTCGAGGGCTGCGTCGGGGTCGGAATATCGGAACGGGTGGGCGAGGCCGACGATCACTGCTGCGTCGGAGAGCAGTTCGACCCCACGCTCGAAGGGGGTGACCGATCGAGCCACGTAGCAGGGGTCGCCGTCGCCGATCAACTCGGCAAAGGCGCGGTCGACGTCGTACGGAGCCGGACTGTCGGCAATCGCTCGGGCGATGTGGGGGCGGCCGATCCCCGGCCGCGGTTCGATATCGAGGTCGACATCGAGTCGGGACTCGACGCGCTCGATAATTCGTTGGCCCCGTTGTTGGCGGTTCTCCTGGAGCCGCTCCAGTTCGGCGGTCAGTTCGGGTGTGGGATCGACCCCGTAGCCCAGCAGATCGACGGTAAGATCACCGGCATCAACGCGGAGCTCGATCCCCCGAATGACTCGTATGCCGTCCTGAACTGTCACAGGAGCCGACAGCTCCGGATGGACGATATCGTGATCTGTGACCGCAACCCACTCGACACCGGCCTGCCGGGCGGCTGCCGGAAGCGTCTCGATCGTCAGCACGCCATCCGAGGCCGTCGTGTGGAGATGGAGGTCCGCAACCGGAGCCGTTGCGTCCATACCGGCGGTAGTCGGCGGCTACTCAAATCGGTATCGGACCCTCCTTAAGGAATATTAAGAATGGAGACAGCTACCCAATTCATCATGGAAAATAATTAAGATAGTGCAGTGGGGAGTGTAAGGTATGCGATTACCCACAACCGAACGGGCGTTCGTCGACCACAGCTATCCGGCAACGACAACAGAACTCATCGCGGACTACGGCGACAGCGAGATCACTCTCCCGAACGGGACCGAAACCGTCGGCGAGATCCTCGGTCGAATGGGCGACGAGACGTACGAGAACTCCGAAGCCGTCAGTCAGGCACTGCTGACCGGCGTGAGTCACAAAGCGATCGGCCGGCGGTTCTACAGCGACCGCGACCAGTATACACCCGGTGAACACGGTCCCGAACAGGTTTCATTTTAATGAGCCGCCGACTACCTTTATAAAAACGAGATCGCGTCGTCCAGCGACAGCGGCAGCCGACCCTTCCGGTAGCCTTCGACGGAGCCGTCGGGACGAGCGCGGAAGACGACCGCCGGACGATGTCGGACGTCGGGCTGTTCGTCGGCGATTACCCGCCACTCGTCGTCGGGGAACGACGAACAGTCGACGAAGAGGACGATTCCACCCGCGTGGGCGTCGAGCTGGCCGTCGGTTTTGGTTTTGGCCGTCTCACGAACCGCCGACAGCGGTGAGTCGGCCGCGCGTCGGCCGGGCGGCAGCGGCCGGGTGACCTCGACGAGGACGCCCTGCCCACCCTCGGAGTCGGGGGGGTCGGCCCGATAGTCGATCGAGTGGCCGGTCGTTACCTCGATCTCGGGGGTGATCTCGTAGCCCGCGTCGAGGAGAATCTTCGCCACGTTGAACTCACCCATCGCGGCGGTCATCCGTGTCAGATCCAGATAGTCCGAGGTGCCGAGTTTGCCAGCCATCTCCTCCTGATAGGGGTCGAGCGCGCCCGTATGGAGCACCGACTCGTAGAACGCGAGGGCTGCCTCCCGCGAAGTATCTGGGAAGCCAGCGGCGTGATCGTGGAAGAACTCTCGGGTCGTCTCCCGGCCGTCCTTCGAGAGGAAGACGGGCAGAAAGAACCACGAAAGATGCGGGTAGGCTTCGAGCCACGGCGACTCCATGTGGAGCTGTGCCAACAGCTCGCGTTCGGCCCACCGCCGGATCGGATACGGCACCTCCTCGAAGCCATATTTGTCGGTTCGCCAGAGAGAACTCGGCGTTTCGGTGTTGCCGAGCCAGTAGCCGCCGGGACCACCGTTTATCCCGGTCGGGCCCTCGCCGTCATCGGTCCAACAAAAGAGGGCAATATCGCCGTTGTCCATCTCGAAGCGCCAGGCGTCGTAACCCGACGGCGACTGAAACCACGGCTCGCGCATTGCCGCACCGAGATTCGAATCCAACGGCTTCAGGATCGCCGACCGAACACGGCCGACTGACCAGCCCTCCGGGGCGTATCTGAAGCGAAGCGGTCGTGCCACGCTTGCCCAGAGACAGTGTGGGTAGTTACATATTCGGATTGTTGCAGCCGCCCCCAACCAAGAAAATCACCTGAACAATCGTTAGGTATAAATCGGAACCATACCAAGGTATGGTATACCATGTCTATGGGAGCCTACGACGAAGCCGAACACGAGCGACGCGAAGCGAAAACCTCGACTGTCGACGCGGATTTCGACCAGGAGCGGTCGGAGTTCCGCGGCTCCGTGACGTACGATTCCGGAGCGTCCGCCGACGAACTCCTGGATCAGTTCGCAGAGCTCGAACGGGGAGTAGTGGCCAGCTATTTTTAAAAGTCGAATACCTCGCCGCCAGCGGTGCTACTCGTTGCCCGGGCCGCGGCGTTCGCGGAGGTTCTGCCGGGTGAACTGGGGGCTGGCACGCAGCCCGCGGGGCGTCTTTGAACGACCGATAGAGGAAAAACACCATCGGTGCGGTGAGTCCGAGGATAGCCACCGAAATCTGCCACTCGTTGGCGAACGCGTAGATGATCGACGCCGACAGCAGGCCGACAGCGACGATAATCGAGTAGGAGATCCGTTTGGCGAGTTTGTCCAGGACGTGGTTTTCGTCGTCGATCTGAACGTTGACCGTGAGGTCCTCCCGTTCGACCGTATCGAGAACGCGTTCGAGCTTGGGCGGGACCGTAAACAGCGATTGGACGGTCCGCTGGGCCTGCTGGCCGCCCTCTTCGATGAGCTTTTTCGCCGTCTCTTCGCGGTAGCCCTCCTCGGAAAGGTAGTCGGTCGCAACCGAAATGAAGTCGAAATCCTGGTCGAGGGTGACACAGACGCCCTCAACGACCGTCGCCACGCGAAGCACTAGGGCCAGATTCCGGGGCAGTCGGAGCGGGAACTCGTAGATCGTCGACTCGACTTGCTCGATGATCTGGTTGACGCGGTACTGCTCGATGTCGTCACCCCGGGCGTCGGCGATCGCCAACTCCATCACCTCGCCCATGATCTTGCGGTCAGCGGTTGGGCTGAGCGTCCCCATATCGATCAGCGTGTCGAGGATCGCGTCGATGTCCTGGTTGGCGACGGCGATGTAGAACTCGACGATCTTGTCCTGGATGAATGGGTCGACCGTACTGCTCATGCCGAAGTCGTAGAAGATGATCGA
>Ga0065697_1000338_pt1 | contig 28348 bp, 29 predicted proteins | sample AntLakMe24m_08um_FD_59086 | JGI IMG/M metagenome (GOLD analysis project Ga0065697, IMG submission 59086) | Hypersaline microbial communities from Antarctic Deep Lake - 24m 0.8um v2 (version 3) | ecosystem: Environmental > Aquatic > Non-marine Saline and Alkaline > Hypersaline | place: Deep Lake... | reverse complement strand
CTTTGGCCTCCTCGCGCATATCGAGGAACTCTTCGAGTTGGGACTTCTTCTCGAAGGCCGTGCCGTGGACTCGCGTCAGGGTGTCGTTTTCCTCGTCGCCGCGCCAGTAGGACGACGAGATGTTGAGGAGTTCGAAGGCTCCGATCTGGCCCGTCGACTCGACGTGCGGGCCACGGCAGAGGTCTTCGAACTCGGCCTGCTCGTAGAAGGAAATTTCGTCGGCGTCGGCGGCCTCGCGCTCCAGGATGTCGAGTTTGTAGGGGTTGTCGCCCTCGTATTTGGCGACGGCCTCGTCGCGGCTGTAGGTCGTGCGCTCGATATCGTAGTCTTCGTCGACGATCTCCTGCATTTCGTTTTCAATGTCCTGGAGGTCGTCCTCGTCGAGGTCGACGCTCGTGATGTCGTAGTAAAAGCCCTCGTCGGTCCACGGACCGATGGTGAGTTGGGCGTCGTCGTGGAGCCGCAGCAGCGCTTGGGCGAAGACGTGGGCCGCCGAGTGCCGGAGGACATCGAGGTACTCGTCGCTCTGGTCGGTGACGATCTCGATGCGGTCCCCGTCCGAGACGGGGGTGACTTTGTCGACCAGCTCGCCTTCGATCTTGCCCGCGACGGTGTCGTCGCCGAGTCCCGGTCCGATTTCGTAGGCCACGTCCTGTAGCGTCGACCCCTCCGGAACGGCCAGTTCCGTGCCGTCCGGGAGGATTACAGCGATTTCGCTCATGAATTTCGGAAGTCGACAGGCGGGGATAAGTGTTGTTGGATGCGGTTGTGGGTAGTGGGACGACATCAGTATCATCGTGTTGCCGTATCGACACAGCGACCACCCATGACTTCCTAAACGAACCCAATTTTCATGTATTGTTGAATAAGTGTCGTAAGCGTGAACTGGCCGACATGGGATGAATTGCTTCTGAAAATTCTGCCGCTAAAGGTCTACGAANGCATCAGCTACGATATTGCAGAAATATACTCTGCCGCGGTTCACCAATATCCGCCTGCACAAGAGTACTTTAGCCAGATGTCTACTCCTGAGTTGTTGAGATTTGCAAATCAAAACGCAATCTCAGCGATGAATTACGACCCATATGCATCTCTTAATGACGTTCAAGAATTTCTAACAGGGCTGTACAAGTTGATAGAAACACTGCTAATTGCTGGTCTCACGTTTGGTTTCCTCACGGGAACTGTTCTCTGGATCACATATTCCCGAGGGTTGCTGGAGGTACTTGGATCAGTTAGCCAAATCTTCTTCACCGTGCTCTTAGGTGGTCCTGCTACTCTTGCAATACCTATTGGAATTGTCTTACTTTATATTCGATTTCTGTCATTAAACACATTTGTTGTAGAGGTACTTAATCAAGCGTTGATTATCGGGCCAAAGAATATCAACACACGAGAAAATAACAAATTGGTTGGGTATAGTCTGTGGAACTCATCGCTAAACGGAAATATTGGATTGAAATTGCTTACAATATTTTCGATTCTCTGGGTACTCTCTGCTGTGATTCCTCGCCGAGATCCATACGAATTTGTGCAGCAACTCGTACTAGCTAATATTGATATATTCGTGATCTCAGATGGTGTCATCGATGCCACGAAGCGCGTCATGGTTAGGATGCGTACTCAAGAAGATGATCTTAGTTCGACTAGTTAACCCAGCTCCTCGGAGACGGTCTTCACATCTTAATCGACCACACGCTGGATCTCGTGCCGCCGCTCCGCGAGTGGCGCTAACTGGGCGCTGGGCTGCCCCGACGAACGATTGGGGGGATCGCCGACTGTTCGACATCCACGTTTATGCGACTGGCTGACCTATCACAACCAGTGCATCAACGATGACCGGAACACGGCCCCATCGCGTGCTCGTGATCGAAGCCGGGGGGACCAGCGACCCGCTGGCTGGTCTCGAAGCCGACGGCGAACTCGCCGTGACGGTGACGCCTCGCGGTGACGAACTCGGCTCGCGGCTCTCCGACACCGACTGCGTCGTCGCCGTTCACGGTGCGGGTGTCGACGCGGTCGACGTGCTGCAACGGGTCCGCGCTCACGACCCTGAACTCCCAGTCGTGGTCGTCGCCGCCGACCTCTCCGTTGCGAGCGATGCTGTCGCCGCCGGGGTCTCGGAGTTCGTCCCCGCCGGAACTCCCGACGCTGCCGACCGGCTCCACGGGCGGGTGCTGGCGGCGGTGGCTGCCTCGTCGCCCGATCCAACCGCTGAGACCGGGGGGATGCCCATCGAGGAACTTGGCGTCGCAGAGGAGCTCCGGCTGAAGGAGCGGGCCATCGACGAAGCGCCGGTCGGCGTCACCATCGTCGACGCCGACCGCCCCGACGAGCCGATGATCTACATCAACGACGCCTTCGAGCGACTGACCGGCTACTCGAAAACCGCCGCTGTGGGTCGGAACTGTCGGTTCTTGCAGGGCGAAGAGTCGGACCCCGAGGCCGTCGCCGAGCTGCGGGCAGCCGTTGAGGCGGGTGAGTCGGCCTCCGTCGAACTGTTGAACTACCGGAAGGATGGGACGCCGTTCTGGAACCGCGTCGACATCGCCCCGGTTCACGACGCCGACGGCGAGGTGTCGCATTTCGTCGGATTCCAGATGGACATCACCGACCGCAAGGAAGCCGAGATGCAGCTCAAGCGGGAACGGGAGGATCTCAGACACCTCTTGCTCCGGATCGACGGCCTGCTACAGAACGTGACCGAGGAACTCGTCGAGGCACAGTCCCGGTCGACCGTCGAGGAGGCCGTCTGTGAACAGATCGCCGCTGCCGACACCTACGACTTCGCGTGGATCGGCGTACCGGATCGGTCTATTGACAGCCTCGTGGCGACGGCGTCGGCTGGCGAGTGGGCCGTCCCGACCGCCGATCTCGAAATCGACCTCACAGCCGACGAGTCGATGCCAGCCGTCTCGGCCTACCAGACGGGCGAGCCACAGACCGTTACCGACCCGACAGTGCTGTCGACGCTCGCTTCGGAGGCACCGTGGCTTGACGCCGACGACCTCGCAGGGATCGCCGCAATCCCGCTCAGCTACGGGGAGACGACCTACGGCGTCCTCTCGCTGTGTACGACCGACGTGGCAACACTCAACGCTCACGAGCAGGCCGTCCTCAAGGCGATCGGCCGCGCGGCAGCGACAGCGATCAACGCCCTCGAACGCGGTCGACTCATCGCCAGCGACAGCGTGACACGGATCGAGATCCAAACCAGAGACACCGGGCTGTTCTTCGTCGACCTCTCGGCACGGACGGGTGCATCGCTGGTCTACAACGGTGCGGTGTATCGTGACGACGGCAGTGTCCTGCTGTTCTTCGAAGCCGATGTCGGCACCGATACGATCCTGGAAGCCGCTGCCGACTACGCAAACATCGTCTCGGTCGATTCGCTCTCCGAGTACGATTGCAACACGCTGTTCGAGTTCGTCGTCACCGACGACTCGCTGCCCGGGCTGCTCGCCGAACGGGGCGTCCGAATCGACTCGATCGACGTCGTCGACGGCATCGGCAGCCTCGACCTCGAACTGTCCACCGAGAGCGACGTTCGGGCGATCGTCGAGTACCTCCAGGAGCGGTATCCGAAGACGGAGATCCTCTCGCAACGGCGGGTCGAACAGCCACCGTCGACACGACGTGCCTTCGTCGGCGAGATCAAGAGCCGACTCACCGAGCGGCAGTTGACGGCGCTCCGGAAGGCCCACGTCAGCGGCTTTTACGAACAGAACCGCACTGTCACCGGCGACACCCTCGCCGACTCGATGGACATCGGCCGGGCGACCTACCACCAACATCTCCGGGCCGCCGAGCGAAAGCTCGTCGGCGCGTTCTTCGAGCAGTGACGAGCCCCGGCTGCAACAGAACCCCTACAACCACCGGTCGGCGACCCACCGGAACAGCACCAACCCCTGCACGACGAAGAGGTTGGTGACGAGGAAAAACAGCGCCTCCTCGACCGGGAGCCCGAAGAGGTCGACGCCGGTCGTGTACTCCGGCGAGATGTGCCAGATCCCGGTCGCCAGCGCGATGCGGTCGATGGCCCACAGATACAGCGTCGGCACCGCAACTCCGAGAGCGACCGTCCGACGTTGATACAGCAGCTGCGGGAGACCGACGACCCACTGGATGGCGAACACGGGGGCGGCCCACGCGAGGATGGCTCCGAGGTAGAACGTCCGGTCGGTGCCGAGCAATAGGACTCCCCCGAGACCGAGAGCGACCGCGAGCCCCCCACCGAGGAGCCGTGGCAGCAGCCGGAGGTGCTCTCGCCGGAGTCGACGGCTGTCGTCCCTCCAGCCAAGAAGCCCACCCTCGGGCCAGCCGTGGCGGAGCGTCAGTTGGCCAAGCCACAGCGCGGTCAGCATCGGCTGGAGCACGAAGAAGACGTACTCGCCGACGGGTGCCAACCCGATCTGGGCGAACGTCTGGCCCTCGCCGTACCCCCAGACGCCGCGGGCGATGAGGTAGTTGTCCCACGGCGTCGTGTAGACGACGGCAACCAGTGTGATCGCGGCGACGCCGCTCCAGTAGACGGGCTTCCCGATGGACCACACCGTTGGTCTGGTCGTCCGGCTCCGCATCACCGTCGCCGCGGCCAGGAGGCCTGCGAGGGCGGGCACGAGGAAGGCGAAATGGAACTGGAAGTACGTCGGCCCGTTCATCGTCGGTCCTCGCAGTCAGTGCTCCGGTATCCCGGGGTGCTCCGTGTATGAATGTCCATGTTATGAAAGCTACCCGGGACGGTTGCCCCGGACGGTCAGCAACGAGCCGACAACAGCAGCGCTTGTCGGGTGGTTAGTCGGCGGACTGTGCGGTGCCGACGGCTGCACCGGCGGCGTCGAGGACCTCACGGCTCGACAGCAGGATGATACCGAAGCCGACCTTCGCCACGAGATCCAGGACCATGAACCCGGCCGTCTCGCCGTAGAGGCTGATCATGCCGAGGCCTTCGGTGCCCAGAATCCACCAGACTGGGTAGACCAGCCAGACGAAGACGATGAGGTTTCGCAGCGTGTTGAACGTCGACTGGGCGTCGGCCGAGAGCTTCTTGGCCTCGTCGGCCAGCGCGCCGTACAGGAAGTACAGCAGCACCACGAGCAAGCCGGTGGAGACGCCCCACCAGATGAGGCGGTTCCCGACCGGGCCGAGGAACATACCAACTGTCGACAGCGTGGCGATCGCACCAGTGCCGATCATCAGCACGTCGAGGCCGACGAGCGTGTAGATCTGGTTCCGGGTGGCCCCCGCAAGCAGCGCGAGGTCAAGCAATAGCAACGGCGTCGTGAACAGCCAGTCGGTGTACCGTGCCCAATATATCGGAACCTGCTCGCCGCCGAGTGTGATCGTCGTCAACCCGAAGCCGAGCGCCATCGCGAGATAGTTCACGAACGCAATGGCCGTAATAAATATCGTCACAATGTAGAACTCCTGTCGGCGTCTGTCCGTTTCCCCCCATCCCCGGGCGATGAAGTACAGCATCCCGAGGAGCATTCCGACCGTCCCGAGCCACAGCCATATCTGTTCGCTGCCTGGTGTTATCATAATGCGTTAATAAGTACACGATTATTAGCAATAAGTGAATTACCACACTAGTATGGTGGTAGCACGATATGTTCCGGTTTTGTTGTCCGTGTGAACGCGAGAGGTAGAGTGCCGCCAGATCCGGTGCGGTGAGATATGGCTGTCGGGCTGCCGACCGCGCCGCCTCACATCAGCCGGGCGGTGAGGGCGACCAGCGGGACCAACACGGCGAGATAGGCGGCCGCCGCCAGCGCCCAATCCCGGCTGATCGCGCCGAACCGACGGTCGTCGACCCGTGACCGCGGGAGGACGATAACCGCGAAAAAGCCGACCATGAGGACCAACAAGACGACCGCCGCAGCAAGCGTCGACACGACGGAACTGCCACCCAGTCCCTCGCTCGCGAACAGCAGCCAGACGAAAAGCGGCCCGGTCAGCAGCCCCGCAACGTAGTGGACGACCGCCGCCAGTCGACCGGGGGCCGCCCCCGGCGGCCGATCTGTCAACACACCGGCGGCGATATACATCGGCGTCTCGCCTTCGGGGAGCCGCGCCATGACGACGTCCATCACCAGTGTCGCCACGATGCCTGCACCGATACCGACCGCAAACAGGATCGGGACCGCCAGCGTCGCAGTGTCCATACCCGATCATCGGACCGAATCAGTATCATCGATTCGAACTGACTCTTTCAGTTGAAAATCATGTGTCGACTACTCCACCATCGGCGTCGAACACCGCAAACAGAGGATGCTGTCGGCGGTCCAGTTCACGTCGCTCGACCCGCAGTTGGGACACTGATACTGCTCGGTGTTGTATGCGGTCGTCCCGCGCGGCGCTGCCAGATAGCCGTCGTCGACCACTCGGTCGACGAGCGTCGGGAATCGCTGTTTCTTGTACCGCGCTCGGTGGGCCAGAAACGCCCCGGGTTGGGCGGGGTCGCTGCCGTGGAGGTCCTCCCACTGAACCGCGATCTCGCCGTTTTCGGTCGACCGGGCGACCTGTTTGATCGGTGCCGCCGCGGCTTGGAACAGCGGCGTCGTCCCCCAGTACTGCGGGTCGATCTCGTCGCCGACCTCCGCATACGCCGCTGCGGCGTCGTCGTAGGCCGCTGCCGCATCGTCCAGCCCACCGACGACCCGGAAGTCACCGACGAACTCCGCGAGGCAGGCCTCCTGGACCGGCTCAGCGAGCGTGTTGGTTAGATCCCGTGCAATGGCGACGCCCTCGACGCCGCGATGGGTCCCCCGGTCGGCCCCGCCCCGCGACTCGAGTACGGCGACGGCCGCGACTAGTGAGGGCGGCCAGTCCGCGGCCGACCCACCCCTTTTCGTCCGGTTCGAACCCGCTCAGTCCCTCACGCGGTGCGGCGAGGGTCTGCCAGCCGGCGCGGGTGTACTCGTCGCCCGCCCGCTCGTAGGCTCGCTCGGCGAGTGCGTCGACTGCGTTCGCCCGACACCCCTCGATCTCGGCGCTCATCGCGCCTCACCGACGATCATCGGTCATCACCGGCGTTCGTCCTCTGGGCGTGCTGCGCCCGTGTCGAACAGTCGATTGTGTGCATACCAATCTGTGGAGCTACACGGGCAAAACAAGGGACGGTTCGAATCGGATCGATGGGTTGTGTATACGATTCGCCCACGGCCAGCAGGCTCATCTATGTTTGCACCTTATCGGAGAGTGTATGACCGAGACAACAATACCCGGAAAAAAACGCCCCGAAGTGTGCCGTCTGTAGCGATCGCGTCGTCGACTACCCCACCAATCGCGTCATCGCAACCGCGACCGAGGACGGCGAAGTCGAGTACAAACTCTTCTGTGGCCCCAGTTGCGAGTCGTCCTACCATACGTAGTGTCGACCGCGCCACTGGCTCTGCCGATGGTTCCATCCTGTGAGCACCGGCTGCCGAATCGACCACCGACTGCCGAGTCGACCATCGAGACGAGTCTCCTACCGATAGCCGAACCACTCAGACGAATTTGAAGAAAGGCTATCAGGACAGGGGTCTATGGTAGCATATGTCCACTGACACGGACCTCGTGGTTATCGGTGCGGGACCCGGCGGCTACACGGCGGCGATCCGCGGCGCACAGAAGGGGCTCAATGTCGTCCTCGTCGAACGCGAAACGGTCGGCGGCGTCTGCCTCAACCACGGCTGTATCCCCGCCAAGGCGTTGATCCACGCCGCTGGCTTCCAGCGGGACATCGACCACTGGAACGAACTCGGCGTCGAGACCGGCCCCGTCGACGTCGACTACGGGGCCATCCAGGACTGGAAAGACGAGGTGATCGACACGCTCGACGGGCAGGTTCTCGACAGTCTGGAGCACTACGGCGTCGAATTTATAAGAGGAACCGCTCAGTTCGAGGACTCCACCACCATCCACGTCGACGGCAACACCGACCGAACCATCGCCTTCGACCATGCGATCATCGCCACCGGCTCCCAGCCGATCGAGATCCCCGGCCTCGAATACAGCCAGGACCGCGTCATCTCCTCGCGGGAGATCCTGCAGGTCGACGAGGTTCCCGACGAGATCGTCGTCGTCGGTGGCGGCTACATCGGGATGGAGGCCGTGACCAAGTTCTCGAAGTTCGGCGCACGCGTCAAGATCGTCGAGGCACTGGACCGGGTGCTCTCGGAGTTCGAAGAGGAGATCGTCGACTCGATCCAGGAGACAAGCGAGATGTACAGCGACGACATCTACACCTCGACGCTGGCCCAAGGCGTCGAGTACGCCGAGGACGGGACTCCCGAGCTGCTCGCCGAGAAGGACGGCGACGAGCTCCGCCTGTCGGGCGACTACATCGTCGTCGCCGCTGGCCGGGAACCGAACTCGGCCTACGACCGACTGGAATTGGACAACACCGACGTCGACCTGTCCGAGAACGGCTTCATTGCGGTCGACGACCAGTGCCGAACGACCGCCGACAATATCCTCGCGGTCGGCGACGCCGCCGGGCCGCCGTACTTGGCCCACGTCGCCTACCACGAGGGGAAGGTCGCCGCCGCGGTCGCCGCCGGCGAGGATCGGGCCGTCGACACCGAGTACATGCCGACGGTGATGTACACCGATCCGGAGGTCGCCACCGTCGGGCTCTCGGAGGTCGAAGCGACCGAGCAGTACGACGAGGTGTTGGTCGGTCAGGTGCCGATGAGTGCCTCCGGGCGTGCGCTGACGATGGACAAAACCGCGGGCTATCTCAAGGTGATCGCCGACGCGGACGAACAACTCCTCGGCGTACGGATCGTCGGCGAGCGAGCCTCGGATACGATCGCGGAGGCGACCCTCGCCTTAGAGATGGACGCTTCGCTGGACGACATCACAACGACGCTTCATGCTCATCCGACGTTCCCAGAAAACCTCGTTGAGGCCGCTGAGGCCGCGAAAAACGAAGCGATTCACACGCACTGAAACGGGCTTTTAACGGATCTCTTCGGCGACTTCGATCGCGTCGTCGACACTCCCGTCGACAACGACACCGGTCGTCACCTCGTCGTCGGTCCAGAAGACGACACTCCGGTCGTCGCGTTCGACTGCGGTCGCGTCCTCACCGTCGACGGTCACGCTCTCCCCGTCCTCAACATCGCCCAGACGGTCTTCCGCGCCGGTCGCGGTGATGAGCTGGACTTCGCCGTCGTCGGTCGTGTACTCCTGGATCACGGCCTGCCCGTCGGCGGAACTGAACTCGGTTGCCTCCTCGAACTCGCCGTCGTCGTACGCCGGCACGTCGAGATCGGTCGAGGCTTCCAGTTCGTCGAAGGTGTCGTAGGTTTCAGTCATCGTCACCTCGACCCGGTCTTCCGGCGGTTCGAAGGTGCTCTCGTGAATACTCACGTCGAACTGCTGGTCGGTCACCTCGACGGTCGTCTCTTTGTCCCCGTCGGTAGTCTCGACCTGCAACACCCGCGAGTCCTCGGTCGACACCCAGACCGTCGACTCGACGTCCTCGAACTTCTCGTCAGCGTCGTCGGTCGGCGTCAGTTCGACGACGTAGGCTTCCTCGCCGTTGATCTCGGTTGTGTCGACCAACTCGGCGTCGACGTCCTCATCCGGAACGAAATCGTCCGGCTGCTCGTGGTCGTCATACTCCCCGTCGGCCGGGATTTCACGCGCAAAGGATTCCTCCTCGCCGACGGCCCAGACAACCGACCCGTTCGAGCCGACCTCCGAGGTCGTATCGTCTTTCTCGATGACGAATCTGAATTGGTCAGGCTCTTCGAACGCGAAGTCGACGGTCGCCTCCTTCGTTTCGCTGTCGTTGGTTACGGTGACTTCGGCCGTTCCGGTTACGGTCTCGGCGTCGTCGTATCGCTGTTCGACATCGTCAAGGATCTCGTCGCCGGAGGGCTGGTCCATCTGGGCTACGCCCGGCAGCCCGGTCGCCGCGCCAGCGGCCACCAGCCCGATTCCGACGATTGCTATCAGCAGCACCGCCTGTCGACTGGAGCCGGATAGTCGCATTGTCGACTGTTCGGGCTTGCCGCGTAAGTACGTTTCTCCGGCTTGATACGCGGCGTTCTCGATATCTGCCAGAACCGTCTCTCGTGGTCGGTCAGCCGCGCTCTCGTCACTGAAGTCGAAAGCAACAGGAAGCCAGCACACGAGGTGTCGGTATGACACCTGAAGCCGAGCAGACGCAGGCGGTCAGCGTCGTCGTTGACGCCGCCCCCGAGGGCGTCCAGAAGTACACTGCCCGCGTGGCCTGCGACGGGGGCGAGATCGAGTCCGTCGAATCGGGGGCGCTGGAACGCTTTTTCGAGGTCGTCGAGGGCGGCGTCGGCAGCCGGTTCGTCCGCGCGCGAGCCGTCGACATGACCGGCGAAGCCCGCCACATCCAGGAGCCGACGCCGCTGTTCGAGATCCGGTTTACCGAGCCGGTCGAGTTGTCGTCGATTCGGCTCACCTTCGAGACGATCATCGACCACGACGGCGAGACCGTCCCCAACGAATCGCTCCGGTTCGACGCCATCGAGTGACCGAACTCATCGAACTCCTTTTGAGACGCCGACCGAAAAGCGAGGTATGAAGCTACTCGTCGTCGGTGCCGGGGAGATGGGTCGGTGGATCGCCGACACCGTCGACGCGGACGTCGCCTTCACCGATGCCGACTCCGATGTCGCCGCCGATGCCGCCGCCGCCCGGCAGGCCCGCCGGGTCCCAACGACCACCGATGAGGTCTTTGAGGCCGTCTGTCTCGCCGTCCCGATGTCGGCGGTCGACGATGCGGTCGACACCTACGCCCCACTGGCAACCGAGGCGGTCTTCGACGTCTCGGGCGTGATGGCCGACCCCCTCGCCGCGATGGACGCCCACGCTCCCGACCTCGAACGGGCGAGTTTTCATCCGCTCTTTGCCCCACCGCGGGTCCCCGGCAACGTCGCGGTCGTCACCGACGAGGACGGTCCCCGACTGCAGGCGGTCCGCGAGGACATGACCGCGGCCGGAAACACGGTCTTCGAGACGACGCCCACAGAACACGACGCGGCGATGGAAACCGTTCAGGCCAGCGCCCATACCGCCGTCTTGGCCTACGCGCTGGCTGCCGAGTCGGTCCGCGAGGAGTTCGCAACCCCCGTCTCCGCACAGCTCGAAGCGGTGGCGACGACTGTCACTGAGGGCGATCCGGGCGTCTACGCCGAGATCCAGTCGGCCTTCGACGGCGCGGCGGATGTCGCCGAGGCCGCCCGCGAGATCGCCGAGGCTGACGACGAGGCCTTTGCCGAGTTGTATCAGGCAGCCAAAGACAACATGAGCGTCGACGGCCGGGAGCGCCACCAGTGATCGACCGCCAGTCGGTCCGCGACAACGCGAAGTACCTCCAGTCAGTCCGGCCGATCGACCCCGAGGAGATCTGCGAGTATATCGACGGCCAACCCCACCCTGCGGTCGTCAAACAAACCCTCCGCGAGGAGGCCTTCGACCTCGGCCTCGTCGAGCGCGAGGACGGCACCTTCGTGCCGATCGACGAGGAGCCGGTCGACTACCGCCAGTCGGGCCCCCGAGGCATTTCCCGAAGCCTACAGTTTCGCCCTCGAAGACCAGTTAGTCGAACGCTACGGCGCGAACTGGCACCGCGGCGAGTCGGGGGAGACGCTTCGAGAGCGCATCACGGGATTAAAAGAAGACTACTTCGCCGGAGCCGATGTCGAGTACGACGAGACCGCCGCCCTCGGCTACGCGATCTACCACCTGCCCGACTACTACGCCGCGGTCGGCTACGTCCTGGAGACGCTCACCGAGCGCGGCCTGCTCGACCGCACTCTGCGCGTCCTGGATGTCGGCGCTGGCTCGGGCGGCCCCGCCCTCGGGCTGCACGACTATCTATTTAAAAACGGTGAGGACGACGAGACGGCACTCGATCCCGAGGCGGCACTGGTCGACTACCACGCCGTCGAGCCGAGCGCGTCGGCCGACGTACTCGAATCGATGCTGGCCGAAACCAGCCTGAACTTCCGGTCGACGATCCACCGGACGACTATCGAGGCGTATCTGGTCGACGAAGCGGGCCCCGACGAGTTCGATCTGATCTGCTTCGGCAACGTGCTCAGCGAACTCGACGATCCCACAGCCGTCGTCGACGCCTCCCTCGACCTGTTGGCCGACGACGGAACTGTCCTCGCGCTTGAACCGGCGGATCTCGAAACCGCCACCGGGCTTCGGGAGATCGAGCGCGCGGTCGCCCCGCCCGACGGCGACGTGACGATCTACGCGCCGACGCTCCGGCTCTGGGACGGCAAGGCCCCCGACGACCGGGGTTGGTCGTTCGACGTTCGGGACGATATCGATGTCCCACCGTTCCAGCGCCGTCTTGAGGAGGGTCAGTCAGCCGACGACGGCAAGGCGGACCAGGATGCGTTTATAAATGTCGACGTCCAGTTCGCCTACAGCCTGCTGCGAACCGACGGCGAGCGTCGCTACCCGTTCCGCGCCAGCCGCAAACGACACGCGCCGCTGTCGACGATGGAGGACCACGTCACCGAGCGGATCAACCTTCTCGCCGTGAAACTCAGCCACAACCTGAGCGACGGCGGCAACCCCCTGTTTCTGGTCGGCGACGGCAGCCAGCAGGTCGACCACTACGCCGTCCTCACCAACGAATCCGGACTTAACCGGGACCTGCAGTCGGCTCCCTACGGGGCGGTCCTGGAGTTCGAGAACGTCTTAGCCCTCTGGAACGACGACGAGGAAGCCTACAATCTGGTCGTCGACGCGGAGACGGTCGTCGACGCGGTGTCGGGCTACTGACTCGCTCGGTGTACCGTGCCGACCCCTGCTCGGTAGTGGCCTCCGCAGACAGCACACAGCGCCCGACAGCCGCAAACAGCAGCAAACAGATGGCTGCGAACCGATGGCGCCGTTTTATATATGGTCCTGAGACGTGTTTGGAGAGATGTATCTAAATAACTGTGTTTCACGGTGTGTATCCTGTTTGTGGCCCCCTCGTCCGTAGCTTCTTAGCCCGTCCACACCCTATGAGAGGTATGTCCACAGCACAAGCGACCTTCGGCGGCGGCTGTTTCTGGTGTATCGAAGCCCCATTTAAAGAACTGGCAGGCGTCCGCGAGGTAACGTCGGGCTATGCTGGCGGCGACACCGCCGACCCGAGCTATCGGGCGGTGTGTTCCGGCAACACGGGCCACGCCGAGGTCGTCCAGATCGAGTACGACTCCCGATGTCGTCGAGTACGTCGACCTCCTGGAGGTCCTCTTTACGGTCCACGACCCGACCCAACTCAACCGCCAGGGGCCGGATGTCGGCACCCAGTACCGGTCGGCGATCTTCACCCACAGCGACGACCAGCAGGAGCAGGCCGAGGCGTTCATCCAGGAACTGGAACGCGAGGGCGTTTACGACGACGATATCGTCACCGAGGTCGAACCGCTTGCGACCTTCTACGAGGCCGAGGCCAAACATCAGGACTTCTACGAGCGCAATCCCACCCAGTCGTACTGTTCGTTCCACATCCCGCCGAAACTCGACAAGGTCCGCGAGAAGTTCGAGGATCGACTCAAGGAACAGCCTGTTCACTGAGTAGTCGCTCCGAGATTCCGTCTCAGTCGGCCGTCGACACTGGCTTTTGGCCCGTCGACGCCAGCCGCTTGACGGCCGGCAGCGCGACCAGCGCGATGGCGATCTCCAGCCCGCCGACCACGAGAAAGGCAGTCAGATAGTCGGTCGACGAGCCGACGACCCCACCGATCAGGAACCCCGTCAGGAAGCCAAGACTGCCGAAAACGTTGAAGCCGCCCATCGCTACCCCGCGCTCTGCGGGGTCGACCAGATCGGTCACGAGCGCCATCGTCGCCGGGGCGACGAACGCCCCCGCCACGCCGACCAGCGCCATCAGTCCCATCGCGAGGTCGGCCGTCGGAGCCAGCCCGACAGCGATGATCGTCAGGCCGTAGCCGATCGAGCCGACGACGACCGGGACGAAGCGGCCGATCCGGTCCGACAGCGACCCAAGGGGATACTGCAGGAGGGCAAACGGAAAGAAGAACAGCGCCAGTGCGATACCGACGCCAGCCGCATCGAGTCCGAACACGTCGCCGAAGTAGAACACGCCCACGAGCGAAAAAAAGCCCGCCGTCAGCCGATCGATAAATCCGAATGCGAAGGGAACGCCGAGAGACGGCGTCGACTGAAGCGTCTCGATGGCGGCCCCGAGGCCACGGCGGTCGGCTGCTGACTGCGGTGCCGTCTCGTCGGCCTCGGCGATAGTATCGGAGACCGTCGACGCCAGCACACCCGCAGCCGCCAGTACGGCTCCTCCGGCGTACACCGGACCGACAGGATCGATCGCCGAGAGTTGGCCACCAGCGACCGAGCCCAGAGCGGCTCCGAGCCCGATCGCGATCCCCGCCGCACCCATATTGCGGCCGTTACCCCCCGAAAGATCCATCAGCATCGTAATGCCCAGCGAAAAGGCCCCGATGGTGAACGCGCCGCCGAGTACCCGGACGGCGAGTGCACCCCGGAAGCCGACGCCGAGTGTGGGCAGCGACGCCAACAGGAGGTAGCTGGCCGCGCCGCCGACTGCTCCAGCGACGACCAGCGGGGTGCGTCGACCCAGTGTGTCGCTCGCTGCGCCCCAGACGACGGCGAAGGCGACGAACGCGCCGAACTCGGCGACGAGGAACCACATCCCGGCGCTGATCTCGCCCGGCGCGCCGAGGGCGACGATCAGCCCGTCGAGCCCCGGATACAGCAGCACTTGGGAGACCAGCACGGCCCAGACAACGACCACCAGCCGAAACCGGGGGCTCCCGAGGCGCGTCCCGAGTCGACCGATCGCTGGTCCGTCCATGTCGCTTCTACGACAGTGTACGGGTCGGCGTCTTGAAAAAGGCCGTCTCGTAGCCCTCGTGGCGGGCGACCTGCGGCGGGGTCGTCACCTCGACGGTTACCGATTCCTCACCGGTCACGCCGGGCGCACTGTTGCCGTAGTGGAAGCCGAGTTCCGGATCGAGTCCTGGAGACAGCGATTCCGCCAGCACTGTCTCGCCGCTGGTGTCGTCGACAGTCACATCAAGGCCCATATCCGGGACGACGAACTCGTTGTAGCGGGTCGCCGTTGTTACCGCAAGATACGGATCGGTGCCGAAACGGTCGGCCGTCACGAGGCTCGCTCGGTAGCGGATGTCGTCGGCGACCCCCTCGCCCATCGACGTCCCGCCCAACTCGCGGGCGGTGCCCGTTGGCACTCCCGCCCATCCGCCATCGGGTCGACCGCGCCCTCGTCGCCCGCCTGGTCGTACTCCTCGAACTCGAGGTTGTTCCGGCCCGCCTCGCTGTACTCGAAGTCGATCTCGACCGTTTCGGGCGCGTCCAGCCGGTTCTCGAAGTCGCCGAACCGGTCGGCGGTGACACTGCCGACAGTCACCGCGGCGGTGTAGCCGCCGTCGCCGTCGAGGTGGTAGTTGTCGCCGTAATGGAAGCCCATCCGCTGGGAAAGCATGGGGTAGATCGTCTCCCGTTCGTCGACATCGTTGCCACCCGTCACGGCGATGTCGACGCTCGAAACGGGGAGGACGACCCCACTCTCGGCGTCCCAGACGTTCGCCATCAGGTGGACCGCGTCGTCGGCCTCGACCTCGAACATCTCCGACTCGTAGCCGCCGTCGTCGCTGCGAAAGACGCGCCAAAAGCGGTGCGGGAAGGTGTACATCAGACTCACGCGCCGCCCGTCGCTGGTGGTACCCATCCCGGCCATCTCCATTGCCTCGGTGTGGGTCGGCCAGTAGATCGCCTCGGGCCGGGGCTCGACCACCGGTGGCTCCCGGCCGTAGGTCGTCTCGGCGGCCGACTCGAAGGCCTCGACACAGCCCGCGGCCGTCGCTGTGAGCCCTGCCGCCGTCGCTGCGAGAAACCGTCGTCTATCCATATTTCTCCTTGGTTACTCAGCCTAATACGGATTCTGATCGGTTTACGCAGAGGGGTAGTCGACCCCTGCTCCGTTCCCGATACGTATTAGTTTGCTACCGACTGTGTCGATACACAACAACTCCGAATGTGGCTCCTCGATGAATTATGGGACCGATATCGTGCTGGCCGCCGAATCCAGTCGGAGCGCCACAGACACAGCGGACCGTGGCATCGAGGGTGTGTATATTCCTGCCGTCTCAGTTATTTCCGTTCTGTTGCTACCGCCAGCAGTTGGACTGGTGTTGCTGGTGCGGGGGTTCGGCTTTCGAGCGTCTGTCTCGACAGTCACGGTTGCCGTTCTGTTGCCAGCCGGATGGCTGCTGTATTTTCTGCTTCTCGGTGCTCTGAAGGTTCCGTCGAGCCAGTAGTCGTCGCCTCGCACTGACCCAACAGAGTCGACGCAGCCTGCTCCGGGGCGACAACTCCCGCGCGATCTCGATGAGACACTGCCGTCCACACCGCTTGAGCACTGGGCTTCGTCCTCCCTTCGAGGTGTCGCGGTGGATCGGGAATTAGTTGGGAATTGTTACCATGACATCGGTCCCGTTCATGTTGGTGTCGTACTCGATCGACGCCATCGAAGCATCGACCACCCAGTTGACGATCCAGAGCCCGAGTCCGCTGCCGTGTTCGAGATCCGTCTCCGCCCCGTTGTTCAAGACGGCGAGTTCATGGGTCGGAATCCCCGGTCCGTTGTCGCTGATCGTGACCGTGACATCGTCGTCGGTTTTGGTGAGGGTGACATCGACCGTCGGTGTTGCTGCCGTATTATGCTCGGCCGCGTTCTCGATCAGGTTCTCGATGGCGAGATGGATGGCCGGAATCACGCGAACCTCACACGTCTCGGGGAGATCGGTGGTGAACGAGACATCGGGAAACTCCCCGCGGGAGCTCTCGACGGCGTCCTGTAGCATGATGACGAGGTCGACCTGCGTGGCACTGTGATCCGCTTCGACGAGTTCCTCGATTCCGCGTGCTTTGTTGCTGAGCGAGACGAGGTCTTCGGCTCCAGCCTGTGCTTTCCGTGCGATCTCTCGGTGTCGGCCCTCCAACTCCGACGACAACATTGCGGTACTCCCCTGGACGACCTGCAGTTCGTTGCGGATATTGTGGCGGAGGACCCGCGAGAGCACCTGTCGCATCAGGTCCAGATCCTGTTCCCGTTCGATCTGTCTGGTGATGTCGTTAAACACGACCGTCCGGCCGATTTCGTTGTCGAACGAATCCTCGATCGGCGAGATCGTCACCTCGTAGTGACACGGTTCGCCGTCTTCGGTGATCGAGAGCTGTTGTCTCGTCTCGGCCGTCTCAGCGACCGCCTCAACGATTGTCGGAGACGCTGCGAACACGTCGTCGAACTGCCGACCGACCAGCTCGTCGGTCCCGTCGGCGATCGTCTCGCGTGCCTGTGGGTTGACATCGACGATCTGCTGGTCGTCGTCGAGGACGAAGACGGCGTTTTCCATGCTCTCGACGACCGTTCCGCGGGCAATCGGGAGGATATCAAGCAGGCGGTACCGAAACAGTGCCGTCGCGATCAGCAAACTCGCCGCCGCGTAGCCGAACGGCGAGTAGTCGGCCACGGTCACACCGAAATTAGTCAGCGCGTTCGTCCCCCACGGGATCAGGACGGCGAGAATGACGAGCCCGATCTGTTTGGTGTACACACGATCACTGCCACGAGCCTCCCAGTAGGCCGACAGCAGCCAGTAGGTCCCCACGATCAGAAACAGGTAGGAGGTGGCGATAGTGAAGGGAACGAACGGTCCGAACTCCACGTTGAGAAACGCCATCCCGTCTCTGGTGACGAGCGTCGTCGCCTCGAATGCCGTGTTGCCCGGGTTGAGTGACGGCCAGATGACCTGAATCGCCCAGATAGTCGTGAGAGCCGCGAGTCGACGCCGCCGAAACCACTGTCGACGGTCAGTAAACGACGCCGCCAGCAGAAACAGCGCAATCGGGTGCCCCCGCCCGCCCGATCTGTGTAATCATATTCCAGAACAGTTTGGCATCGAGCGTGGTGGCTGACAGTCGGATCCCAGTGCCGATTCCGTATATCGAGGCGAACAGCATGTATACCAGCAACGGCACTGCGGCACGCCTTCCCCCGGTTCCGATACACTGGCACGATGATCGCCAGCGTGAGCAGTGCGGTCAGTGCCAGCGGCACTGTGAACGGTGTCATCTGCCAACCCATTGATTTGATACTATATCCAGATGTGAATATATAAAATCAATGAAGGTTGAATATTAGTACAGAATCCGTTCCAATTTGTGATCGTGTCGGTCATCGAACTGCGGGGCCGTGCGGTGATCAGAATCCAACGTGAACCGCACACGCCTCGGGGAGATCGGTGGTAAACGAAACAGCTGGGACCCCCCGAACTAATATTCTGTGTAGGCTATTCCGCTGACCAGTGGCCACGTGTTGTTGCACAGTAATCACATCTGCATTTAACATACTGCAAGAGAGATTATTCTTGCCAACTGATACAATGCTCGGGAAGCTTACGCAATACTATGCATCTGGCCGTCGACTACAGGCCGACCGGAGCCGACATCGCGGGCTGTGGTACCAGAACGTGTATGTGCCTGTTGTCGTGATCAGTAGCATCGTGCTTTTTGTGCCGACGGTAGTGACGGTGTATCTTCTCCGGAGCAGTGGCCTGTCGACTGATATCTCCACGACGCTCGCCGTTGGGCTGGCGCTTCCACTCGGGTGGATCCTCTATTACTTACTCCTCGGGGTCAGGGCCAACCGGGACGGCACGTAGTCGACACCGTCCAGACGTTCAAGCAACGAAGCCAGACGGGAGGGCTGTTCACTCGCTCCAGTAGGCCGCGACCGGAGTGGCGGCGAGCCGAGCACGGAGGATCATATAGCCGAGCACTGTCGGGAAGAAGCCAATAATCAACAGCCATCCCTGTGGGGTTGTTAGCACCTGCCAGATCAGCTCTCCACGCAGTGAGGCCACGGTGAACGCTGACGTTTCGAACCCCGTGATCGATCCAATCAACGGCCCAATAACAGTAAAGAAGCTAATAAAGTAAACTGCGATCACCGCAATGATTTCGATTTGTTGTGTTTGCTTCATGGGAAGGAACAAAACAGTTGCAGCGCGTGGCGATTTACAGCTCGGCTTCGATAGCTGTTCCGAGAACTGTCGCCAGTCGTTTCGCGTCTTCTGTGAGGATCGACGTTGTTTGGCTACTTAATTGTCCGTTTCCAAGAACATCAACCTCCAATAAATAAGCGGAGAGTGACTATCGGGTAGCGTACGACAGCAACCCATTTGCACGGTGATCGGCTACGGAGAGTATGGAGCTTCCAGGACCGAACGCCTCACGTCGACGGTTCCTCAAGGCCGCCCTCGCAGTCGGCGGCGCCTCGGCGCTGTCGGCCTGTCTCGACCGGTTCGGCGACGAGCCGATCCCGCAGGGCGTCGACGATCCGGCGAGCCTTCCGGACCGACAGTTCGCGTGGAACGACAGCCTCGCAAGCGACGACGGCGGCAACGTCGTCCTCCCCGAACAGCACCTCTTTTTATACCTAAATTACGACGGCGAATCCGGCGACGGCATCCCGACTGCCGCCGACCGCGAAACGCTGGCAGCCGCGCTCCGAACCATCGAACGCGCCTTCGAATGGAGCAACCACGGCGTGGTCTTCGATCTCGGCTATTCGCCGGCCTACTTCGATCGCTTCGAGGCGTCGCTGCCCGACTCAGTCGACCTCCCGCCGCCCACCCGACTCACGCCGGTCGACACACCCACCCTCGACGAACAGGATGCCCTGCTGCATCTCGCCTCGGATCGTTCGGATGCGCTCATGCGGATCGAAGAGACGCTGTTTGGAACGGGCGAGACGCTCAACGGCGTCGAGGTCGAGGGGCGACTCGGCGCTGTGTTCGCGGTCGACGACCGCCGAACCGGGTTCATCGGGCCGGGACTCCCCGCAGCGAATCAGGGCGTCGGCGGGATTCCCGAAGACGGCCCCGTCCCCGAGGAGTCGCCCCTCTTTATGGGATTCAAGGCCGGATTCGCCGGGAACCAGGCCACCGAGGAGTCCGTGACGATCCAGGAGGGTCCCTTTGCTGGCGGGACGACCAAACACGTCGCCCGGATCCGCCAGCAGCTCGACAAGTGGTACGGCGAAAACAGCCACGACGACATGGTGCAAAAAACTGTTCAGCCCGCGGCTCGCCGAGTCAGGGGCGGTCGAGGGCGTCGGAAACAATCTGGGCGACAACAGCGGCATCACCGAGGAAATCTACGAGCGGATCGACGAGACTGCCGACGAGTTCGGACTCGTCGGCCACGCCGAGAAGGCCGCCCGCGGCAACCGTGACGACGAGGGGAACGTTCGGACCCTGCGCCGCCACGTCGAGTCGACCGACAACGAGAATGCCAGCCTCCATTTCCCATCCTATCAGCAGACGATCAGCGAGTTCGAGGCCGTCCAGGAGGCGATGAACGGGACGGATCTCGTCGGCGACCATCCCGAGATCGACCCACGGGTCAAAAACGGGATCTTCCGCTACATCTTCGTCGAAAATCGGGGGAACTTCCTCGTGCCGCCACGCTCGCTGCGGGCGGTTCCGACGCCGACCGGCGAGCTGTCGGGAGCCGAGTAGTCGTTACCGGTTCGATTCGATCGCGCTCGTGATCGCCGCCTCGGTCGCGTCGGTTAGTTGGCCGTTGACAAAGACCGCGGGGGTGCCGGGAATCTCCCGGTTGCTGCCCTCCTCGCGGTTCGCATCAAGCACCGCCTCGTAGGTGTCGTAGGTCGCGTCGCTCAGGGCCCGACAGGGGTCGACGTCCACGTCCTCGGCGAGATCGCCGACGACCTGCCAGCTGTAGTCGTCCTGACTGGCGTAGGCGGCCTCGCTGAACGCGAAGAAGGCCTCGTCGCCGGCGGCCTCCTGGATGCTCCGGGCGGCGTTGGCCACGCGTCCCGACCAGTCGCTGACCGGGATCGGAAAGTCGTAGTGTTCGAAGGCGACCGCGTCGTCGTCGGCGAACTCGTCTTTGAGGGTGCTAAACGCCCCGGTCGCAAACGTCGCGCAGTGGGGGCAGGCGAAATCCTCGAAGACGGCGACCGTGACCGCGGTATCTTCGGGACCGAGACGAGGCTGTGGGAGTTCGCTAACGGCATCGCGTTCGGTCAGCTCACAACTGTGGGAGGTCTGGGCGGCTGGCGGTCCGCCCCCGCCGAGACAGCCCGCGAGCCCGGTTCCGACCGCCACTGCACCCGTCGCGGCGAGATACTGCCGCCGTGTCTGTTTCATATCTTTCCATAGGTGTGACAATATATATGCCCACTGACCTCCCCACTCGTGGCGTCGACACCACTCGAAACGTCCGCCTCCCCTCCAGGACGGCGATAGGACTATGAGGCATGTCGACAGATAGCAGTGTATGCCGACAGTCACGTTTCGCGGCCGGGAAATCGAGTGCAAGGAAGGCGAAACGCTCCGGAACGTGCTCAAACGGGCCGGGCTCTCGCCGCACAACGGGAAGACGAAGACGTTCAACTGCAAGGGGTTTGCCTCCTGTGGCACCTGTGCGGTCGCCGTCGACGGCGAGGTCAGCGACGTGGGTATCCGCGAGAAGGCCCGACTGCTCGCCCCGCCACACCACCCGAACTACGACCTGCGGCTCTCCTGTCAGACGAAAGTGATGGGCGACGTCGAGGTCGAGAAGTATCCGGGCAACTGGGGAACGAAGATCGCCAAGGGAGCACTGCCGCCAGTCGACGAGGCTGATGACGGCGAGGATTCGGAAGCGAGCGAGGCAGCCGCCGACTGAGCGTTGACGGGTAGGTCAGTCTCTGATTCCTATTTTTAATTACAGTGTTGATGAAGGGGGGAGAGAGTGAGTCCTCTCTCCGATAAATGTCTGGCAGAATTGGGCTGTCGAATCCGTCAGCTGTCCCGGTAATTTGAATACTGTCTGTTAACTTGAATAGACAACACATGGGATCCAAACAGGAGGCAATAGAATATTTATTGGCTATAAGAGAACACTACAACGATTATCACGAGCACAAAGAGAAATCCGCTTGGGCTGCCGTTGTTCTGTACGTCTTGTTTGCTGGAACTTTGTTACCTATTCAGTTACGTGGCCCGGATACAGTTTGGTACGATGCTGTATACACGGTCTTTATATTAGTCGTGGCGACTGTCGTGTTTTTGTATGCGAGAAATCAGTTCGATCTCAAAAATGAAGGTCGGGTATACGTCGCAGCCTCTATGCAACTATTGTTAGATCTCATGGCTATGGACGAAGACGAGTTCGATTCTACAGAGTTCTTTCAAACCCCTACAGAGACGGGAGATGCATACTACGATTCGGACGAAATACTGCCAAGACGTCTAACCGAGAGAGCTGATACGTTCAGAAGGACAGGCACACGATTCAGACCCTCAGACATTTCAAGATTTTTGTGTTACGTGTTGGTTTTTATAATGACTATCGGTCTTCTCGCTGCTAGATTTGTTTTATAACTCTCGTAATTGACCCAAGCGTGTACACACGGTTCGATTTATTTGTCGGTAGCGAACTCTCGTGGAAACACCAAGAATTGCCGAACTCAGACTCTCAGTACAGCAATGCGTCGTCGCCATCGATCATATACAAGCTCCGGGCGGCGATGTTGACCGCGTGGTCGCCGACCCGCTCGATATCACGAACAGTCAGCAGGCCGCGGGAGGCGGCCGTCCGGGCGGTCTCGCGATCGTCGTCGGTCCCCGAGAGCAGCGAGCGGATGAGCCGCTGGGTGGCTCGATCACAGTCGGCATCCAGTTGGTCGTCCCGTGCGGCGACCGCCCGGCAGGCCGCCGGATCGGCCGCTTCGTAGGCCTCGACCGCCGCTTCGACCATCGCCGCCGCGTCGCCGCCGAGGGTTTCGACGTCGATGGCGGGATGAATGCCTTCGTGTCCGGCTTGGGTCCGATCTGCGAGGTTCGTCGCCAGATCGCCGATGCGTTCGAGATCGGTGATGATCTTAAACGAGGCCGCGATAAACCGGAGGTCCGAGGCGACCGGCTGCTGGAGGGCGATCAGGTCGGTACACTGGCGTTCGAGTTCGAGATACCGCTCGTTGATCTCGCTGTCGCCGTCGACCACCTCGTCGGCGAGCCAGCGGTCGCCGGTCGCGGCTGCGGTGAGGGCCTCTTCATAGCGGTCGACGACCAACTCGGCAAGCAGGACGACCTCGGTGTTGAGCCACGCCAGCCGCTCCTGATACTCGCTGCGGGACATCGACCTACCCGAACTTGCCGGTGATGTACTCCTCGACGCGCTCGTGGTCGGGGTTCTCGAAGACCTTCTGGGTGTCGTCGAACTCCACGAGTTCGCCGCCGGTGAGGAACACCGCCGTTTTGTCGGAGATCCGGGCGGCCTGCTGCATATTGTGAGTCACGATGACGACGGTGTACTCCTCGGCCAGCTCGCTGATGAGGTCTTCGACCTTGGCGGTCGCGATCGGATCGAGCGCGCTTGCGGGTTCGTCCATCAGAATAACCTCCGGATCGGGTGCGATAGCGCGGGCGATACAGAGCCGCTGCTGTTGGCCACCGGAGAGTTCGAGCCCCGACTGGTCGAGTTTCCCTTCGACTTCGTCCCACAGCGCCGCCCCGCGGAGGGCCTCCTTGATGATCTCGTCGGTGACTTCCTGATCCTGGACGCGGAGCCCGTAGGCAACGTTGTCGTAGATCGACTTGGGGAAGGGGTTGGGTTTCTGGAATACCATGCCGATCTTTCGCCGGAGGGCGACGGGATCGACCTGCTCACCGTAGATATCGGTGTCGTGAAACCGGAGTTCGCCGTCGACCTCGCAGGCAGGGATCTGGTCGTTCATCCGGTTGAGGCATCGCAAAAAAGTCGATTTGCCACAGCCCGAGGGGCCGATGATCGCGGTGACCTTGTGTTCAGGGATTTCGATCGAGACGTCGGTGATCGCCTGCTCGGCCCCGTAGTAGACGTCGAGATCGGTCGACGAGATGACGGTGGTGTCGGGGGCGGCGCTCCGGCCGGTTTCGCTGCTTGATACCTCGGTCGTAATGAGTGAGTCGGACTGTTGGGTTGCCATAGGGAGTAGGGCCGACGGGGCGGTTCGTCGGCTACTGCTACCACGAGCGGTGTTAAAGGGACTGCTAAGAGCGGTATAGTCTGTTGGGGAGTTCACAATAGCACTATATAGACCGTTGGCGGTCGAACCGAGCGGTAAGTAGGAGTACAGAAGCCAGGAGAGGCTCCAGAGATGGGGAGGAACAGAGAAGATAGAGGTCGACCGCATCAGAGACGTTCGCTACAGGAACCGTTGCCGGAGGGTCGAAAGCCAGTCTTACTCAGCCTTTGTGCTATTGATCTCGTACCGGTTGCGGATGAGGATCGCCGTCGCGTTCATGATGAGCATCAACACCAGCAGGACGATCGCGGCAGCGGCCACGACGCCGGTTCGGTACTCCGGTTTCGCGTTGCCAGCGGCTGCGAAGATCTGGAGCGGGAGCGCCGTCGCCCCGGAGAACAGCCCATCGGGCGGCGAGAACCGCGTCGTCGCCACGCCGATCATCACCAGCGGGGCCGTCTCGCCGATCGCCCGACCGAGTGCGAGGATCGTCCCGGTGAGAATCCCCGGCACGGCCTCCGGAAGGACGACGTTTTTGAGCGTCTGCCACCGGCTGGCACCCATTCCGTAGGAGCCCTGCCGGTAGGCGTCGGGCACCGACCGGAGTGCCTCCTGCGCGGCCACGATGACGATCGGGAGGCTCAACAGGCCGAGGGTTGCTGCCGCGGCGAGCAGGATTCCCGGCTGGAGGCCGAACACCTGTCGGAACAGTGCCAATCCGAGCAGCCCGTAGACGACCGACGGGACCCCCGCGAGGTTCGAGATGTTGACGTCGAGGGCCGTCGCCAGCCGCCCGCGCCAGCCGGTCGAGGGGGCGTACGTCTTCGAGATAGATCGCTGCGCCGATCCCGACGGGGAACGACAGCAAGCCCATCAGGCCGACGATCATGATCGAGCCGATGATCTGCGGGTAGACACCAGCCTGCTCGGCCTGGACGGACGACCAGCTCTCCAGTAGGAGCGTCGGCGTCAGCCAGCTTTCGAGACCGGTGATCCCAAGCAGGGATTCCAGTGTTGCCCCGAGGACGATCCCACCGACGAGTACCACCGGCCCGAGCAGACCGATACGACCGGACTCGGCGTTACGGAGGGTGTCGACGTAGACGAAGACGACGGGAGCGACGAAGCCAGAGCCGAGGACGACCCACAGCGAGGGGTTCTGACCCAGCGCGAGCGCTCCGCCGAGACCGGCGAGTGCCGCCGCGACGACGGCTCCGGCAGTCCCGAGGGCGGCTCGTCGACCCCAGCGGCGGTCGGCGAGGACGCCGACGGCGAGCGCAATCGGGAGGGTGACGATGAACAGGTAGGCCACCCAGTCAATGAGCGTCGTGAAAACCGGAGCGAGCACGCTATAGAGGAGGAACCCAGCGCCGATACCGAGGATGACCGACACCGGAATCGCTGGCCCGGTCAGGTGGGATTCGCCGTACGTTTTGGCGTGTCCGACCACTGCCAGTGGGGGAAGGGTCCCGAACAGCAGAAATAGAAGCACATCGTGGGGTCCGAGTGCGGCCGGAACCGCATACACCAGCAGGCTCAGAACTAGCGTCCCGAAGACGACGGCGAACGCCCTGGCGTTGACCGCGGCCACCGCGGGCCGTCGACGGATGTACAGTGTGTAGGCGCTGACCGGCAACACGAGCGTCGCGAAGTAGAGCAGATACCACGACGGCGCGGCCGCGGTCAGGCCGAGGGCGTCCAGCGAGATGTAGACGAACAGCGCGCCGAGGGCGGCCAGTCCGATCAGCGTCGACCCCGCCAGCAGGCCCTCGAACAGTTGGCCTTTGAACCGCCGCCACCGGAGGCTGCGGCCGCCTTCCAGGGTGTCGTCCATGTCGACGGCCATTAGCTGTACTCCTCCCGGAAGCGTCGGCGAACGAGTTCGGCAAGTAGGTTCATGACCAGTGTAATAACGAACAGCGTCATTCCGAGGGCGAACATCGACTCGAAGACCGCCCCACTCCGGGATTCCGGCCCCGGCGATCTGGACCATCGCCGCGGTGATGGTCTGGGAGGAGTCCGCGAGGTTCCGGAGGATGTCCGGGAAGTACGGCATCCGGGGGCTCATCCCGGCGGCAATGGTGACCGCCATCGTCTCACCGATCGCACGCGAAAGCGCCAACACGTACGAGGAGACGATCCCCGAGGTCGCGGCGGGAACGACGACTTTCGTCGAGACGTCGAACTTGGTCGAGCCCAACCCGTAGGCCGCGTTGCGGAGCGTATCCGGCACCGCGCTGATGGCGTCCTCGCTGATTGACGACACCATCGGGATGATCATGATCCCGACGACGACGCTCGCCGACAGGACGTTGAACGTCTGCAGCGAGGGGATGACCAGTGTAAACTCCGGAAGAACGGGAATCCCTGCCGGAACCACTGGAACCGACAGCGGGAGCGGGCCATCCAACAGCGGGGTGAGGTACACGAGCGCGAAGTAGCCGTAGATGACCGTCGGCACACCGGCCAGGATTTCGAGGCCGGGTTTGAGGATCGATCTGGCTTTCGGGCTGGCGTACTCGCTGAGGTAGATCGCCGCGGCCAGACCGACCGGGAGGGCGATCAGTGCCGAGACGAACGTGATGATCAGTGTTCCACTAATGAGTGGGAGGACGCCGTAGTCGGCGGCCCCGATCAGCGGGCTCCAGTCAGTGCCCGTGATGTAGGACACGAACGACACCTCACTGAAGAAGATCAGCGTCTGTCCCGACAACGAGAGGATGATGCCGAGGGTCACCAGCAGGGTCAGCACGCCGCAGCCTGCGAGGAGATAGCCGTACAGTTTCTCCTTTTTGACTGCAAGGCCGTCCCGCTGGAGTGTCGGCGTCGGTTGGTTGTTGCTCATTCGAGTTGTGGTGGTATTTTGGGACGAATATAAATAGCGGAATCAGTTCGGGGACTACTCGCCGGAGCCAGCGTACTCTTCGAGGGTGCTCAGGTTCTCGTCGACGAGCTCGTCGGAGGCCGGAACGTAGCCGATTTGGTTCGCAATGAGTTCGGTGTCGTCGGTCTGGTTGACTGTAGAACCGGACGAACTCCTGGAGGACCGCTCGCTCTTCAAGTCGGTTACTGTTCGCGTAGAAGAACAGCGGTCGGGCAAGCGGGTAGTCGCCGCTCGACGCGTTGTCGAGACTCGGTTCGACCGGCGTCCCGTCGGTGGTCTCGGCCAGCGGAAGGGCGGTCGTCTCTTCGGGGTTGTTCGTGTAGTAGGCGAACGGCAGGTAGCCCATCGCGTACGGATTGCCCTCGACACCGGAGGCGATCTGGTCGTCCTCCTCGGTACCTTCGAAGTCGTCACGGATCCGACCGGCCTCGCCGAGGATCGTCTCGGTGAAGTAGTCGAACGTTCCGGAGGTCGACGCCGGGCCGTAGAGGTCGATCGGCTCGTCGGGCCACTCGGAGTTGACATCCGACCACTGTTCGGGGGAGTTGTCAGGTGTCCAAATCTGTTCGAGTTCGTCGTAGGTGATCGACTCGAGGAAACTGTTTTCGTTGTTTACGACGATAGTCAGGGCGTCCTGTGCGACCTGGAACTCGACCGCCTCGAAGCCGTTGTCCTGGCACCGCTGGGCTTCCTCCTCGGTGATCGAGCGGCTCGCGTTGTTGACATCCGAGTCGCCGGGAATGAACACGTTCTCGAAGCCGCCGGAGCTGCCGTCCCGGCTGATGTCGAAGGAGACATCGGAGTTTTCCTCTTGGAACAGTTCGCTCACGGCGGTCGCGATCGGGTACACCGTACTACTTCCCGAAACCCGGAGGTTACCCGACAGGCCATCCGAGGATTCGCCGGAGGTACAGCCAGCGAGGGTCACGGCCCCGGCACCTGCAATGCTCGTCAGTGCGGCTCGGCGTGTCACGTTGGGTTCGTCGACCGTCCGATTTGAACTCATCACCTGTTTGTGGTGGCAGATCGCATAAAAAGAGTGCTATTAGATATATACTTCTCTCCAGTTCGATATGTACTCCGCAGTAGTAGCACATAATCTATATAGTTCTAACCATGTTATAGTATGTCATGGAGAAGATATTCTTACAAAATAGATTATATTCGCCTTTTCGACGCTCTCGAACCTCATCTCGGGGGTATGTGGATGAGTTCACAACTACATATATGCGTACATTTATCACTGATCTCTCGTGAGTGTATGGTATGGAGACGCGGAAAGTCCAAGTGACCGGTGGGTCGACCTACACCGTCTCGATTCCGAAATCGTGGGCCAACGACAACGGGGTGAGCGCGGGGAGCACCGTCGAGTTCTACCCCGAGGG
>Ga0065697_1000074_pt1 | contig 29004 bp, 26 predicted proteins | sample AntLakMe24m_08um_FD_59086 | JGI IMG/M metagenome (GOLD analysis project Ga0065697, IMG submission 59086) | Hypersaline microbial communities from Antarctic Deep Lake - 24m 0.8um v2 (version 3) | ecosystem: Environmental > Aquatic > Non-marine Saline and Alkaline > Hypersaline | place: Deep Lake... | reverse complement strand
GAGGCTGCAACAGCCCGGTAGGTTTGTTTGTTCGAGAGATGCATCCACAGCATCTCTTGTTGTGTTTCTCCTTCCCCTGCGAACTCGGCTTCGTCATAGCTGGCCGCAGTTGTTTTGTCGATAGTCGCATACCCAACACTCCCTGCGAAAACGAAAAAGTCGACGTAGGTGTTGAACAGATCCCACTCGTCGACCATCTTGTCATACAGCGGGTGGCGGTAGTAGTGTTGCCGAATTGTTGAACTTGACATTGTTAGATCTCCTGTTTTGGGGTTTCGTCCTCGATCGTCGTTCGTGGATAGTTGCCCATCCCTTCACCAGAATCAAAGGCGAGTCGATACTGTTTGCCAGCGCGGCCACCGAGTTCATTCGCAACGGGCCCTCGCCACTGCGAATCCGTTACCAGCACAACTACCTGTTCGGCCATTCGAGGGACGACTGCGCTCACCTGACGCCGATGATCACTGTCTAAGGCACCGAATGGAGAGTCCATTACGATGGGGTAGATACCACCGCTGAAGTGTTCAGAATCGCTGCTTGATTCATACCGCTCACGAGCGATCTGCACGAGGCTTCCAATGAAGGTCAGGCTGGCGATCTGCCGCTCTCCGCGTGATTTCTCGACTTCCAGATACTCATCTTGGATCTGGTCTTTGATCCGGAGTTCGAACTCGTCGGTGATCTCGGCTTTGTACTCTTTGGTGGCAATCTCTGCGAACGTGTCATCAACCAGTTTGTTCGACCAGTTTCGAACCCGTGTTTGCAACTGATCAAACGATGATTCCAGCTGCTGACGGACTGATTCGGTGGCACGCATTCGTTTCCGGGCCAGTTCAGCCTCTTTTTTGTCTTGGCGTGCGTCGTCGATCTGTGTGTTGATCTCCTTGAGGTCTGCGTCAAGTTCCTCGATTTTGATCTCGTGGCGCACAATGTCTGCTTTTGCGTCCTCGAGTTGGTCGGCTTTCTTCTCTCGNGCCGATTCTAACTCGGCTGGCGTCTCGCCGGTTTCGGGGTCGACGACATCTATCTTTTCGAGTTTCGCACTGATCTCGCTCAATTCCTCCGCGATCTCTTGTTCTGAGTCCCGGAGTTCCGACCGCTGTTGTAGTAACTCATCGATCGTTTCGAAGTAGTCGTCACGTTCCGAGTCCAGCTGCGTGAGATGAGAGATGATTCGGATCGCAGCCTGATCGAATCCCTCTGTTACAGCCTCGGATTTATATGACGCCACGCTTGTATAGGCCTCAGTGCCCGGCTCAAGTGGCCGGCCACAGATACACTCCTCATCGTCTAGCAGCCGGTCGACAAATTGATTCGAGACCTCAGATGGGATGGCACCTTGATCTCGGAGTTTATCAAGATCTTTCGCTGTCGCCTCAACAGCGGGCATTGCGAAGGGAAGGTGGCCCTTAGTGCTGATCGTGTCCTCGATTTCGTCGTTGATCTCCTCAATACGCGTTTCGACCTGTTGCAGTTCGTTTTCGAGTTGTGTGCGATCTTCTTCCAGACCAGCAGAGTCGTCTATCTGCTCGAGTTTCCGTTTGATCTCACCTATTTCGCTTATTAAGGTATCACGCGTCTCTTCTGCCGACTCGAGGGCTTGTTCATGATCTTCTTTTGTACTCCGTAGTTCCGACCGTGTCTCCATCAGTGATTTGAGCTCGCTACTGGCGGCGTCCTGTAACTCATCTTCAAACCGTGCTTCGACGGTTTCTAGATGGTCGATCGACCGTTCGATGATTTTGAGTCCCATGATGTTCTGGATGGCCTCACGGATCTCATCATCGCTCCGTTTCTCGGAGAGCTGCGTGATATACTCGCCATCAAAAAAGAACAGCGAACTCAACCGGTGTGGGAGAATCTGTTCGATAGAATCTTGTGGGTTGTTCCGGGTTCCCCGGGTCCCATCCGATTTAGTGAACGTCAACGACACGTCCTCATCGATGATTTCGCCTTGGTAATCGGAGGCTGTTTGCTTCTGGTATTCTACCCAGCGGGAAAGCTCGTAGTCGATATCTTCGTCTTCGAATTCGAGTGTCACCTCTACGCGGATAGAGTCGCCTGGCTCGACCTCTGCAAACGCACCTTGGCTGCCAAGATGGTTTGGCCGAAGGCTGAAGTTCACGTCACCGTACAGCACCCAGGTCAATGCGTTTCTGAGTGTGGTCTTCCCGGACCCGTTCTGTCCGTGGATTACAGTGACATTGTTGTCACCACCCTGTGCGAAGGTGATCGATCCCGTTCTAAACTGCCGGAAGTTCGTGAGATGGAGTCGATGGAGACGCATGATTACTCGGGGATCTCCTCTTCGACGATCTCTTTGAGCTTCGGAATGAGGTTATGGACTTTCTGCATGTGAAGTTGCTTTTTTTCTTCACGAAGCGTTCGTTCACGGATTCGGGCTAGGGTCTCCGAGTCGACTTCTTCAACATCAATTTCTTCAGTCATGAATGGCTACTCCTAATGGGTCTTTACTCATAGGTGTCGTCTCTTGTTGTGCAATAGCATCCACCCGTCTGAGGCCTGTAGTACGATACGTCCGTCTCTTGTGGGTTTGTGTATTCCATGGTGTTCACATCTGGCGCAAGTTGAATTCCCGCTTCAGGGAACCGATGGCGCCGGCATCGGTTGGTATTCCGTTCACATCGGCATCTGGGTGGTTCCGAGCTGCTTCGGCAAACAGGTTCACTCGCTCTAGCTCTCGCCTGACGAGGTTCCGCTCGGTCGTAAACAGCGCTTCATCGACCGTTGTACTGTTCCGAATCTCAACCGGAGGCGCAACGACGAAATCGTGAATGACGGCATGGTGTTTGCCTGGATGTTGACGCAGGATACGTCCCCGACGCTGGACGAACTGGCGTGGGTTAGACGAACTGGCCAGCATGTAGGCGGTTCGCGTCGCAGGAACATCGACCCCTTCGTCGAGACACCGGATTGCCACAAGGGCCTCGATGTCACCAGCCTCGAATCGTGCAAGTAAGTCTTGACGCTCATCGCGGGATTCGTCTGCGGTGAAGCGTTCAGCTCGAAGGCCGAGATCGGCACGAAGTGTGGTTTCGGTGGCGTCGACGTGGCGCCGCGTTCGATCTTCGATCTCTCCTTCAACCGTTCCGTCACCACAATACACGAGCGTGTGTTTGATCTCGTCTTCTTCCTTCAGTAACTCCACTAAGCGCTCTATCTTTCGTTCGGCTGTCCCAATCAGTCGTGCTCGTTTGAACAAGGCAAATTGGAGGTCTTTGTTGTCCTGAAGATCGGTATCACCGAGATCGCCACCACTGCGACTGGCCAGCCGGGCGATCTTCCGCGAGAGTTTGAGATACGCGTCAGATTCATCCTCGGTCAGCTCAACCACGTGCGGAATATAGTAGTACTCACAGAGCGCGCCGTTCTTGATTGCCTCTCTGAGCCCATACTGATAGACGATCTCGCCGAAATACTCGAAGAGTTCTTCTGTTCCCTCGTCGTCATAGAATCGCTCAGGTGTCGCTGACAGTCCCAGACGGAGTTGAACGGCCTCTGGAAGAGACTCTTTGAGATGAGGCGCCCCCATGTGATGGACTTCATCGGCGATCAGCATGAACCGATCTCGGTTGACTCGGGACAGCACCCGCTGGAAATTCGCAGAGGCAAACGTCGTGTGGGTTGTAATGACCACGAGGCTGTCGCGAACGCCAAGATCGAACTCTGCCAGTTCTCCCTCAAGGCGTTCTTGCCAATTCTTTCGACTTTCGTATGCGAGGATTGGGTTGCCGCCAAAGTCTCGCACGTCCTCTGCCCACTGGTCGACGAGGTGTTGATACGGGACTGCGATGACCAGCGCCATCTCGCCGTCTATCTGTTCAGCAACATGGGACGCAGTCAGGAGGGACGTGACTGTCTTTCCGGTCCCAGTCGCCATCTCGAGGACACCTTGGCCGCCAGCCGCAGCCCAACTTTGGACAGCACGCTGTTGGTAATCGCGTGGTTCAACCCACTCGGGTTGCTGGAAGCTCATTCTGTTATCCTCTTAGATAGACTCACTCGCTGTCACCCTCGTCGGTCGACGGTTCGAAGGCTGGGATTTCGGCTTCAATTTCGTCTAACACCGACCCAGTAATCGGCTCGGAATCCGCTCGATCGAGGTGGGTATTGAGTCTGTCCGGCACTGCATCGACATTGAGGGCCCGAACCCGTTCCGCGAACTGTTCGACGTCGACATCCAGCACGGTAACGATCGACTCGAAGTCGACCGTGTCAGTCGTTGCAACTAGTGCGGCCGTCCGTTCGATATCTTCTTCGAAGTACGCGGCGAGGACATCACGAATCGCGCCACTCCGACTCGTGAAAACCTCAGCGGAGACCGCTCCGTCGAGGAGCTGTTTCTGATCGTCCGAGATTGTCAGTGCTTCATGCTCCATTCGAACCATCCTCCTGTTTGGGATCGGCGTTCGCACGGAGCACCGCACGCAGTTCTTCGGAGAACGCAGATGGGGATTGTCCGGTCAGTCGAACTGCCTCATCGAGCGTCAGCCCTTCCCCATCATCGCCACTCTCAACGACCAGCTCACGAACGGCTGCCATCGCGATCTCGGGGTTCTGGTTGAAGTACTCACGCAGTGCGGTCCGTGCGGCGTCACTTTTGCCGCGGAAGAGCCCGCACTCGCCACTCGCTTCGAGGAGCTGTGCGAGGCCTGGCGGAAGTTTTGCGTCTATTCGTGCCATTGGATGGTACTCAAAGTCATGGTCTGATATCTCTGGTCTTTCGTTAGTGGTTTGCGTTACCGGATTACCGGTTGACTGGCATCCGGCAGTACACTCTATTCCGATCGTCTTGCTGTGCTGTTGTGTCGTGATCATCTGAGGGGTGTTGGGTCGATCGTTATCGATCAGCGCTGATGCTGTGCCTCCCGTACGCTGTGTACGGTCATCAGCAACTCCTGTCGCTGGTTTTGTGACAGAATGATTATCGGCCAGAGGTAGGGCGACAGGGCTAGGTGTCAACGGAACTACTGAGTGAGGTTCCGAGAGGCTCCTGATCGCCCGTCCTGAACAGAATGCGGCGCGGTTGAGATCGATCGTCCTTATCATAGTGCCTTCCTTACCCCTTCGACGGGCTGGGTGACGTTCGCCGGACTCAGGTACGGGAATCTCACACCGGTCTCGTGTTGCAGTGTGTCGCTGCGAGCCCCGGGTGCGCCATCGATGACTGCCGCCGTCGGTAACGACACTGGGTCGAGATCTTCACACAGGACTGCTTCGAGGTGTGACCCAGCCTTGACGATGAACGGCACAGAGAGTGTTCCACTGTTACCACCTGGGAGTTGCCACTCGACCGTCCAAAAAACGATCTCAGTTCGACCGATCGTCTTGATCCGTGCACCTGAGTCGAATCCTGTCGGAGTCTCCTGCCGTTGTCGGGGTTTCTGGAAGGGTTTTTGGATCGCCTGATGAAGCGCCCCATCGCACGACGTTCGCTCTCCAGTCACCGTCGACGAGGGCAGTGCAAACATCTCGTATTCCACCTTAGGGGCCATCGGCGCCGCCGCCTCGGTAAAGCGGAAGTCGTCATCGACAGTCTTTGCCCATGTTCGGTCCAAAGTCGGGAAATTGAGATGGTACTGAAACTGGTCTCTTTCCGACCGTTTGTCTGGATCGTGCCGTTGGGCAAACGCCTGGACATCTTTTTTCGCAGCATGGTAGTTCCCGGTACCCTCTAATTCAACGAGCAGAGGGACCAGTCGTTGCACAGCCAGCCCACTCGGTCGAAGCCACAAGACCGAATCCGGCCGCCCCGGCAATGGGTCACGACCGCGTCGCTCTGGCTCGACAATGACAGCTGCTTCGTCCAGACGATCGCAAAGCTGCTGTGCGAGTAGGGTGGCCATTGTAGCTTTAGGCCTCCTTGGGGCCGTTAGTGAGGTTCAACATGAGCTCGCTTCCGAGTAATTCTCCGAGTGTTGCGAACTCCTCCGGGTCGACATCAGACGCTGAGACGGTCTCCCCGCGAACGAGCGCAAGGAGATTGTCGATGTTCGCCTCACCGTCTGCCGACGCTTCTCCTCGAAGGGTCTCGACCCAGGCCTCGTAGGCCTCACGAGCAGCTACAGCAGCTTTAGGGCGCTCGGCGACCATCTCGTCCGTTACTTCTTGGCCGGTAAGGTTGATCGCTTCTGCCGGCGAGTCGTAGTCCGGAAACTCGGTGAGGGAGTCGACGGCCGCTATGGCAACCNCATCACGCGTGAGCCAACTCGTGTATGTCTCAGCCCACTGCTGGTAGGCATCTACAAGCTGACTGAGTTTCCCAGCGAGTCGATGAGCCGGTTCATCACCACTTGGCGATTCCACGAAACTATCAACCTCGTCTATATACTCCCGTGACGTCAGCGGCCTCATGAGCGCTCNGNTCCTCGACACGATCCACGAGCGTGCTAGCATGAACGTACGCCGTTTCGTGAGAAGCGCACTGTGTGATACGGTGGGAAAGCCCTTCGAAGAGCTCGACGAGCCCGGCAGGCTTCTCGACTGGAAGGCCCTGGCTCAGGTGTGCCTGACAGACGGGTCTTAGATTGAGCCCGTCCGTATCGACGACTCGATCCTCGACGGTACAGATATACTGCACAACCGTTTCGGCGTCGACTGCGGTCACGCTATCGCCATAGTACTCGCTGTTGTTTGCGAGCGGAGTGGTACGGCCCCCAAGTCACCCCGGCAAGAGCATCGTCGACGGCCTCGAGTGCGTCAGATTGCGCCTCGACGGTATCAATGACTGGCTTGAGCCGTGTTTCGGGTTCGGTCAGATACCTGTGAGTCTGATCGAGGAGGAGCTCTCCAACTGCCGTCTGAGCGGCGTCCGGAAGAGTGGTCAGCTGGTCTTGGATCTGCTTGAGCGAGGTCTCCATGCTACGGAGCTCGTCGGACTCACATCGCTGCAGCGTTTCGTTGAGATCCTCGATCGTCTCGGCATCCAGCCTCCCATCGATACCGACCGTCTCACAAACCGTCGTGCGGGCCCGGATGACTGCCTGTCGGTAAGGCGCCGTGATGATCTCGACGATGCGGTCTTTGGCAGCTTCAAGCTCGTCAATGGATGCTACGCTGACGACCTCGTGCTGTAATTGTTGCATCTCCTGTGCGACTGTCTCTCGACTCGACCTATCCATCTCGGCAGCGCTGCCATAGAGGGCATCAATCTCATTGGATACCGTTTCCAGTCGTTCAATCACTGCTCGTTTGTCCGATATCTTATGTTCAAGGTCATCAAGTCCGCTGGGTACCTCGACGCTCTCCTCCGATGTGGTAGACATTGTCATTCTGTATCCTCCGTGTTGGTGGTGGTGTGTTCCGCTGTACGCTGTTCGTCGCCGCACGCGTCGTCGCCCGACCCATCGCTGAGAAGTGATTCTGGATCCGGGCTGGCCACGCCATCGATTTTAGCCTCGGGCTGAGTGAGCTGTCCCACGAACGCTCTGAGCTCACGGTGTGTATCGGTAAACCGCCCGCCAACCTTCTGTTGTAGGTCAACGAGTTCATCGAGGCTTTCGACTATGTCTTCGACCTGCTCGGCTCGTACTCTGGCAGCTCTGTTCACCTCGTAGATTTTGTCCCTCGACTCCCCGTCAGGGTTGCCAACGCTGATGGCCTTACCAGCGATCGGCTGGAAGTCGAGAAGATCTTGGACAAACGCGTCGACACCAGATTGCTCTGATTTCGACAACCCTACGTCTTCGTTGTCGATCTGTGATTGCAGTTCTCGAACCTTGCTTGAGAGGTTCTTGACGTTGCTTAGGTCGCCGTCGGTCGGGGTCGCTCGTTCAAGCTCATGGACGGCATCGAAGATGACACTCTCGTACCGTGCGGCGAGCACAGCGAGTGCATATCCAGTCGCTCTGAAGTCCGCATTCGTTGACTGCTGTTTGGTGTCGCCGATGGCATTTTGGACAGCAGCGAGATTGGTCCGGTAAGCCTCGAGGTGTGAAGTATCGAGGGAGACACCAAGCGGCTGTAGAGCCTGGGTACCATGTGTATCGTTCTGCGTTCGAACAGTTGTGGTGCCTGACTGTTGCTCAAGATGCTCCGAGAGCTGGTCGAACTCACCAGAGATGGTTCCACCGGTGTCAGTGTTATTTTGACCGACCGTTAGGAGCTCTTCTGCTCTATCGATGTCACTCAGGTAGCTATCGAGCGTCTGCACGTGTTCTTCGAACCGCCGTTCGACAGCAGCGAGCGCCTCTCTGACATACGAATCATCGGTTCGAGCCAGGCTTGCAGTAACTAGTGCCCGAAGAATATCGTCGGTTGTATCGTCTGATGCGGTCGGGGACAGAGTCCTCATGAACTCCTCGATGCTGTCTACAGCCGTGTCATTCAGCGTCGATTCCTGGTCAGAAAGGCCAGCCATAAGCGCCTGACGGTCGAATTCGCTCGCTTCGATGATCGCTTCGAATGCGTTCATCGCACGCGTAATCACGTCGGCTGGTCCGGTGTCGGCACCGTCTCGACAGAGCCGCCGAAGATCGTAAATCGGCTTGCCGTACGTACCGTCTTGGGTGAGGTAGTTGAGGAGTTCCTTGTAGCCGAACCCGCTTTTGGTGTCGATGGTACCGTCCTCGATCCCGTCTTCGATGATGGACAGGAGTTTCCCATGCGGTTCATCCCAGTCGGGCTCGCCCCCGAGGGCCAATAGCATGAGAATCGAGTGACGGATATTCGATCCACCCCGTGGTGCAAGGATCGATTTGCCAGCGAGCGTAGGATGGGCCCAGACGTAGTGGCCCTCAGTGGCAAACTGCTCCCTATGGGCCTCGATCGCGTTTTCCGCCGCCTCACCAGCAACACGATCCCTGAGTTGGGCATACAGCGTCTCGATCGTTGTCCGTTGCTCACGCCGAAGCTCTTTGGACAGGAGGCTATCGATTTGGTCTTCGGTCGCTGTGGACGCATCGAGTTCCTCGCTGAGGAGGGCCTCTAGCTGCACGATGAACGTCCAGACTCGTGTTGTCGGGACGGACACGATCGACAGCGCTTTGTGGTGTTTGAGTGCTTGTGTCAACGGCATAGCATCGAGTGCAGCTTCCGTATCGACACTGTCGTCTACCAATACCACGACAGGATGTGTCGGATCCGGCGAGAGCTGTTCGAGTTGAACTTCGAGTGACGCTTCCGTCGGACAGGCATACACCGTCGACGGCGCGTCTACCGACAGTTCGATACCGCCTTTCCCCTCGGAATCCCACTCTTCGAGTAGAGTTTCAGTCTGTTGTCCAGTGAGTCGAGAGGGGTCAGTCGCCAGCGGCGGGTAGGTCTGTTCAAGCAGCGACGGGCGAAGGGTCCACGTTTTACCAGCGGACGCACCGACGGGGGCGATCGCTGTGTCGTATCGCTGTTTGAATCCTGCTTTCGTATCTTCTAGCGCGTCAAACGCAATGCCACGCGCGTCTCGCTCGGCTTCGAAGGCCAGGAGAATATCCTGAGCAAGCGATAAGAATGCCCGCCCCTCTGATCGGTCACCCTGAGGACTAGTCAGCCAGCCCGTCGGAACAGCTGCGTCGGTATCTGACGGCCCCATTGAGGGGCCGACTGCGATACCGTCGACGACACGTTTGACACACTCGCGCACGAGTTGCCTGGCTTCAAGCGTGGCGTCGGCATCCGGGTCTCTCGTAGTGAAGGCATCGGTATTGCAGACGATCGACTCGATTTTTTCGACGATCACGTCTGCTGGATACCAATTGTCGCTCTCGACGAGCCATTCGGAGTCACCGCCGTTGTCGAACGCTACCGACGCTGCGGCTGCTTTGGGATCATCGACGTCTGTGTGTTCCCACACTCGCCGAACGGTTCGGAACTCGGCGGACTTCTCGTCGGCAAGCCCAGCGAGCCATCTGGAGAGGCCCTCCTGGTCTTCGAACGAGATCTGGTTTCGCGCTGCGTCTGTCACGACCTGATGGACGTGTGCCGCACGCCCACGAGTAAGCCAAAAGACAACGCGATCTAAGGCTGGATCCAGGCCACGTTCATCGAGGAGTGCACGAATGTGGCTAATGGTGACCGGTGGGATCGAGACCGGATCTGTCCGCTTCATATCGGCAAAACCGACGAACTGCATCGCCGAGATCTGTCCCATTGAAAGTACCGGGAATAGACTCCCTCTGTCAAGGAGGACCCGTAATGGGTTGCTGTCATCGACCCCAGTCGCGGTCAAGAACTCCGTGTATTTCTGCTCAACCTCGTCAATGAGGAGGACAACGCGGTCCGTTGTCGTTGCTGATATCCCCTCATGCCACTTTTGGAGAGTCCCCATTCTATCGTTGGGGAGCCAGTCGACGTCCTCTATGTCACCTGCCTCGAGAGAGTCCACCTGTGATTGTGCTTGCTGGTCGACCCAGTCACCGAAGGAATGCTTGTCTACGTCTTCGAACTGTGCCAACAGGGTACTCGCCTCGACGTAGAGTGCGGGGACACCCTGGTCCCATGCATAACAGAACATGTGGTACTGGAGTGCGGTTTTGCCAGACCTGAGGGGGCCCCGAATTGATGGCGGCGTTGGGTTCCCATCGCGAGCTATCTCGTCGATTGCTCCTTCGACTGTCTTTCGTGCACGTTGGTGGGCGTCCGATATGTCTTCGAATTGCTTCGACAGGGTCGGCTCCTGACCGAGTTTGACAGGGGGCTCTCCACCGTTCTCAGTCATAGAAACCACCCTACAGCCATCGGACAGTGTGTGCTCTCTACTAGTCGGTCCTCATTGCCAGGGGGTGTTTGTGATTGCATTGGCTATCTTCCATCATGCGAATTCATCGACCGGTGACAATTCGCACTATCTCCATCAAGTGGGAGGTAGGTAATAAATGTTCTGCAGGTGTGACAAATTATGCCATACATACATTTCAGACAGTCCTAGAATACGGACGCTGTTCGGCGGACTCAATATCAAACAGCGACTGGGAGAAATTCTATTCAGACAGCACAATTTGTCACATATTATGTGCCAATTGAGTTATGAGCAGCAGGGGCGCTCTGAGCATTTTCGGTGCTATTGGAGAAGTCACATCATATGTGCCACCTTTTCCTACAACATTTTTGTCACACAATAAGTGCCATTAAGTGGCTATGGGTAGGATCAGACGTCGGAAGAAACACCAGGATTTAGCTTCATTATAAAAGGATTGCAATCTTACTGAGTGTGACGATGCTTCGCCACCGACAAGATACCCAAATGTGATATCAAACACGAGGAAAATGATGGTTGAATGTGTGGCGGACGCCCAGCGTCTGTTTCGGGCGCGTNGTGTGGTTACTGGCCGGCGCTAACGTCGTGGGATTCGGTCAGTCCCGTAGTAATCATCAAACTGATCGCCTGCATCGACAACGTCCCCAAGCACCGCGTCGGCAGGCGCTGCAAAGCAGTCGCAATAGGCCTCGAGGCGCTCATCGACGTGTGAATGGAACCGTTATCGCTGGGCCTCCAGCGAACAGTCAACCAACTCGGCAAAGCGGTCCGGATACGGTGCCGTCTCAATTTGTTCGGCAAAGTCGCCTCGAGCTGCAAGTAGTCGTCAACACGCCCGCGCAGGTCCCAGTAAACCCTTCCCTCTCGTAGGCCTCAGTTCCGCCGCACGATCCGTAAGGAGCCATGCACGCAGGTCACAGGCCTCTGCGTGGTCGTCACGTTCGGCGAGTAAGCGCAACCGTTCATTTGGTGGGTGTGAGCACACCGTCGACACTGTGCGGTGTCGGCCTCCCGCAAGTCTTCGAGGATCCACAAGCAGTCACAGTGGCGACAGCCGCCGACGGCGTAGCTCGACTACTGGATGGCCATTAGAGTGGCCTCCCACCGACGAGTGGCTGGCTGGCCGCTAGCCCAGCGGCTCCATACGAATCCCGGGTGGACAGGTTGGCTACCCGATCTCCGACCACTCGTCGTCGTGGGCGGCCTGGATGCCCGCGGCGGTGATGCTGTAGGCTTCGATCTCAAACCCATTGCGTGGGATTTCGTGGGCCTCGAACCACTCGGGGTAGTTCTCGACGGCGACTTCCACAATCCGGGGCGGCACGTCGACGGCTGCGGCGACCTGGCGTTTGGATTCGATATCGTCGAGTTTGATGAGAAAGTCCCGAATGTCGCGGGCCGCGCCACGAGCCCAACAGGCTCTGATTTGCGGATCGGAGACACCGCCGCCGGTACTCTTGGTCGTTGGTGTCTCGTCGGTCGCGTCCGTGATAGTCTGCGTCGACTGGGTTGTAGTGTTCGTCGAGGTGGTGTTAGATGTCGACGCTCTTGTTGGTGAGGTCGCTATGGCCGTCGTCGTCGCTTGGTCGGCTGCGGTGGGCTTGGTCTCGACTGTGTCTTCGTCGCCCTCCAACTCCGACAGCGGGACTAGAATGAGATACTGGGCTTCCAGCTCACGGAGGACAGACTTCCCGGCCAGCGTAAGGCCCGTTTTAAACGCCCGCTTGTCGGTCTCCGAATCTGTTTTGAAGACCAGCCCCTTGGTGTGGAGCTTGCTGAGGACGCGATAGACCTGGCTGATCGAGAAATTATCCGGCCGCTCTGAGAGGATTCGATCGCCGACGGCTTCGCCCGCAGGCAAGCCCTCGTGGGTCGCTTGCAGGGTGGCGACTGCCCGGATGATATCGCGTTCGGTGCCATTGAGGTCGGTGTAGTGAGGTGGGCGGTCGCTCATGATTGGCTCCTACTGGTGAGCAACTCACCAATATTGTCGATGCAACCGTGACGGTCGGTTACGGGAATGTATTCTGTGTGGCTCCTACCGTTTCGGTTGGTCGCGCGTTCTAATGTGCAGCCGCAGAATTCGATGTTGTGAGTGGATGGTTCGCGAACGTTGATGCCACTGGTTTCAGCATTGTATATCGGGCAGTTGGTAAGCGATACAGTATCGGTCGTGCCGGGAGTTTCAAGACCCGACGAAGTCTTATCATACATGGCTTTCGTGCCTTATCCACGGAAGTCCATGCGGCCACGCTGCACCACCAGCGGGGTCCGCTTCTAATTGGACCCACCGCCAAGCGACGGGTCCGCGTTTTGCTTCCGATATTAACTAATATGTATACCTATGTATTAAAATTTGTGTCTATTTGGACTCATTGAGGTGACTAATTAGACGTTGGCAAAGCTAATATCAGTACCTCTATTTCGGTGTTCACGATAAACATCATAATGCGCAGTCCAGCAGAGTGGATGCAAATGCCAACCGATGACCGTATTCTCGAAGCCTTAGATACTGGTCTTAAACTTACACCAGCTGTTCTGGCAGAGAATGTCGATAAATCGCGGCAACATGTTACTCGTAGACTGTCGGATCTACTTGATAATGGTCTCGTAGAGCGCCCTAAGCGCGGGTACTACACTATCACTGATCGTGGCCAAGCGTATCTCAGTGGAGAACTCAATCCCGCTGAACTCACAGAGGAATGAGTGGAGCTGTTATTTTTCTCCAGTGAACCAGTCTAAACCTATACGAACCGAAGACAAGTAGTTTAGCAGATCATCACCCATCGACCAGATGTGTCGACGAAATAAAGCCAGTGGATGCGTCGATGATAACCCCCATTGATATACTGCCGAACTGTCTGGAAAGTGCCTCGAGAGAGGCTTTCGACTGGGGTATTTAATTATAGATCAACAAATGGGCTGAGTTGGACAAAGACAAACTCGAATACGAACCACAGTCTGACTGTCACGGGTGCTTTGATCGCTTCCCTGTGGATATCTTTGTCGAAGCCGTCGTATGTTGAAAATGTCCAGGACAGTGTCTCGATCATCTCGATGAAACACGATCTCCGGAGATAGTTCTCAGGCGTCTCCAAGGTGCAATCGAGCGGCTTTACTTTGTGAAGCATCATTCAGACAACTATTCGAACGAAACCGCGTGTCTAAGCCGTTGAAAGATACACTCGGAATACCCTGAACAGGGTATACGGTAAAACGTCTTCTTGATCAGACCCTCTCCATTCGTCCAGAACAGGCAGTGAGTACGTAGTCGTCGACCGATGAAATCTCTCGTAATCGAGTTATACGATATCCCGATTATGTTCCTAAAATAGCGTTCGCAATCTAGTTAAGATTAAGATTAAGATTAAAATATAGTTTAGGTGTTCAAGAAGCGTCAAACTTCAAACGATACAGAATATTCACAATTCTTTTAGCAGACATTTTCACTTTCACCCCGGTTGACACACTTTTATACGTACTCCATCGCTCGTTCGAACCACATGACGACGTGTATCCTACATATCAGTGATACTCATCTCGGAAACCGACAATATGGGAGCGACACACGTCGGGATGATTTCTCGGACGCGTTCGAACAGGCAATTCACTACGCCATCGATGAAGACGTGGACGCAGTCATCCACACCGGCGATCTGTTCGACTCACGCAACCCGAGCCTTCCTGACCTGAACAAGTGTATCGATATCCTCGAACAGCTACGAGATGCTGACATTCCGTTTTACGGTATCGTGGGGAACCACGAGCGGAAGATGGATGCACAATATCTTGATCTCATACGTAAGACGAACACAGCCACCCGACTAGACAAGTCACCTACGGTGATCAACGATGAGGTCGCTCTCTACGGCATCGACGCGGTGACGAACCCAGCCTGGCACGCTGAGGATTTCGAACTCGCAGAACCTCCCGAAGGTTCGTTCACCATCCTCTGTATGCACCAACTCCTCCATCCTCCAGTTCCGGAACTGTTTGCCGAACACCCGCTTGAAGATGTAATCGAACGGGTGAACATCGACCTCAGTGCCGTCGCATTGGGCGACTACCACGAAACTGAAGGGGCTATCCAAGCCAGCACCAAGGTCTGGTACGCGGGCTCTACCGAGCGGTGCAGCAAAGGTGAGACGGATCCTCGCACCGTGAGCCTGCTCGAAATCGAGGACGGATCTTTGACCCGCCGCGAGAAGGAACTTGACACCCGTGACTTTCTCCATCTCGACATCACGTTCGCCGAAGATGACGGCTACGGATACGTCGAGGACGTCGTCGACAGATACGATGTCAGCAAGAAGGTAGTCACGGTAACGCTGGACGGTGACTCGACGAATGTCACGTCACGAGATGTCCGAGAAATTATGATCAATCGTGGAGCCACCGTCTGTCGAGTTGATGACCAGCGCGGTGGGCCGGATGTAGACATTTCCGACGGACCGACAGGCGACATCGAGAGCGTTGACAAGCTCATCGAAGAGAAACTCGGCGAGCGCAATCTCAGCGACATCGCGGTCCAAATTGAGGAGCGCGTACGTGTGGAGAGTGTGACGCCCACTGGGTTTGACGATGAAGTCGAGAATATGGTGAAAGAAGCACAGGAGGATGCATTCCATGACTCCGGATCGGCCAACGCTGAGGTGAGCAACAAATGAGGATCAAACAGCTCCACTTAGAAAATATCCGGAGTTACGCCGACCAGACGGTTGATTTTCCGGACGGGACGATACTCATCCACGGTGATAACGGTGCGGGGAAAACATCACTTCTGATGGGCATTTTCGGCGGTCTGTTCCTCTCGGGGATCAGTTCGGTCGGGGGTAACTCCTTTACTCTCGATGAGTTCGTGAGGCGAGGAGAAACGAAGGGTGTCGTCGAGCTCACGTTCGAAGTCGACACCACGGAGTACACGGTGGAGTGGGAGATCTACACGACCGGAACTGGGAACGACGCTACACTCACTTCCCCAGCATTGTCGGGGCCGGTTTCTGGCATCAAAGACGTTCAGAACGAAGTACAGAGCATCCTTGGAATCGACGAGCAGGATTTCATCAACTCGGTCTATATCAAACAGGGTGCGATCGATCGACTCATCGAGACCAACGACAGGGCCGAAATGATTGACGGCCTTCTCGGTCTCGACGAGATTGACGAGTATATCGTACGCATGAAAAAAGCCCGTCAAGGAGCGGGCCGCGTGAAGAAGCAAAACAACAACAGCGCGGAAGAGAGACGCAACGAACTCCACGAACGATTCGACCGCACAGAAGAGGAATTCGAAGCCGAAATCGTCGAGGTAGCCGAGAAGATCGATGAGACCGAGAGAAAAATCGAAGAAGCAGAAGAGTACCTCGACACCCTCCAGGAGACGCGTGCAAATCTGGAGGCTGACATCGAAAACTACGGTGATCTCGTCGAACAGAAAGCCGAGAAAGAAAACAAGATCGAGGACGTCAAAGAGCAACGCTCTGAAAAGCAACGACAAATCGAGGAATGCGAAACCCACATCGAGGAACTGGAAAGTACAATCGAAGGGCTGGAAGACGACATTGACAAGCTATCGGCGGAAGTTGAGTACGATGTCGACACGCCGGAAGCCGCCTCTGAGGCCCTCGCTAACGTCCAGGATGCAGTGCAGGAAGCCAACGTTGAGCAGGCCAACCGAGAGAACGAGTTGGAGCAGGCCAAAGAGGGGCTTGCTGATTTACAGGGGGAACTCTCGGACGCCAAAACACGACTAGACGAGCTGAATGAACAACAAGAGGACAAAGCGTCCGAACTCGACAACCTACGCGACAACCTCGAAGATGCCGAAAAGGACCTCTCCGCTGCGCTCGACGAACGGAACAGGCTGAGCGTGAGGTTCCTTCCAGATCTCGACTCCGAGTCGGACGTCGACCAGTCTACCGTAGACGCCGTCGAGAAACGTATCGACGAACTCGACGACGAGCAAGGCCAGATTGAGACCGAATTGGCTGAAAACGGCGCTACACTTCGCGAACGCCAGAGCGATCTTGATGACGAAGAGTCTGAATTGAACGATGCTCGAACCGACCTCAAAGAGACGAAAACAGAGCTGGAATCTGTTCGAGAAGACATTGACGAGGCCGCAGAACGTGTCGAACAGCTGACCGACGACTTTGAGGACCGCTTTTCGACGCTTGCGGACAAGGCAGACAAGCACGACCTGGGCCTCTTGTCTTCGGAACTTGAGGAGGCTGCGAACACCAAGCTCCCAGACGTGCTTGAAGTGGCGAACGAAGAGCTCGACGAGGTTGGCAACCGTATTGCACAACTGAAAGAGCGCGAGAATGGTCTACAAGAAGACCGTGAGGAAATGCGGCAACTCGAATCCGAAAACAAGTGTCCGCGCTGCAAGCAGGAGGTCGATGAAACCCATATCGAAGATGAAATCGAAGAGATTGAGACTGAACTTGAGGAAACCCGACAGGCGCTCGAAGAGGCCGAAGCCAAGCGCGAAGGGTTAGAAGAACGAAAGGCTGCGATCGACTCGCTTCGCGATGATGTACTCGATCTCATCAGGTTCAGAGACGACAAACTGAGAGAGGCCGAAGACGATCTCGACGAATTGGGAATATATGAGGCCGAACTCGACTCCGAACGGGATGACCTTACAGCAGCGGTCGAAGCTCACGAGGAAACCACCGGGGAACTCAAGGATCGTATCTCCGAACTCGAATCAGCACGTGAGGAACTCGAATCCCAGTGCGACGATCTCAAAGAACGCATCGAACGCGGAAAGAAGATCGTCGACCAGTTCGAGACAACTGAGGAAAAGAAGCAACGGGTCGAAGAAATCCAGTCAGAGATTGATGACCGACAGGACGATATCAACGACATCGAAGCTGGTATTGAGGACGTAGATGCAGAAATCGACTCGCTCGAAGCCGACATCGACGAGCAGGAATCGGTAGTTACAGAACGAACTACCGCGCTTGAAGATGCCACAGAGCACGTCTCAGAACTGGAAGAATTGAAAGAGACAGTCGACCAGATCGAGGGCCTCTACGACGATATCGAGGAGCAGCAATCGCGAATCGGTGATGAGCAGCGAGACATTGAGCATTACCAACAAACAATCGAGAATCTCAACGGGCAGCTCTCCGACCACCGCGACAAACTTAACGAACTGAGCAAGAAGCTCGGCGAGACAGATATCGAGGAGAAACGAGACCAGCTGGATAAGGTCGAGAACACGATCGAACGGCGCAAGGAAACGCGGGACAATCTCCAGCAGAAGCTACAGTTCATCCACAACAAAAAACGCGATCTGGAAAACGAACTGTCGAATCTGCGTGAGATGAAGGACCGGATCGACGAATTCGAACAAAAGGCGAAGTGGGCCAGCGCCGTCCACGAAGAACTGGACGGAACCCTCAATGTCTACGAGAGCGTCAAATCGGAACTCCGAGAGAAGTACCTCGCGTACATTAATGAGTACACTAACGACATCTTCCGTGAGGTCTACCTGAACAGCAGCTACCAGCGTATAGCGGTTACCGAGGTGTATAACGAACGGAGCGACAGCTATGACTACGACATCAAACTGCTCCGTGACGACGGGATCGCCGAGGATCCGAGCAATGCGAGCGGCGGTGAACGTGCTATCGTTAATCTCGCACTCCGCGCTGGAATCTACAAATTGATCGCGGAACTGGAAGGCGGCGACCGTGGTAGGCTCCCGCCATTCATTCTCGATGAACCGACGACATTCCTCGATGAGGGCCACGTCGGCCAACTCGAAGAGATGCTCGATCGCATCCGTGAGTGGGACGTTCCGCAGGTCATCGTAGTATCGCACGACGAGGCACTCATTCACGGTGCCGATCACGAGTGTATCGTCGAGATCGATGAAGCAACCAACACTAGCCGCATAACCATGCGATCCGCCGGAGCTGACTGACCATGGACTCAGAAGCCATCAGTGCCGTGCGGAAACTGTTCAAAGAAATCGACGCCGCCATTCCACGGGAGTCTGAATCTCAGACCACGCGAGCGCGTCAGGTCTTCGACTTGCTGGAACACGACGGGGGCGGTGTGTATGCGCTCGATCAGCCGTCGTACCAGCGTACACGCATCGACGAGCTCGGAACATGGACAGATGATCCGTGGGACGGCCCTACTTACGGCGTCGATGCCAGCACTACGCGTCCTCTCGATTATAACAACGGTCTCATCGTCGACACTGCCTACGCCAAGACGGCTGTATCCGGTGAGACTGCAGATCGAGCTATAGAGCACACGGGACGGGTTGTTGGAGTCGCTTATTTCGATGACGACGAGACCACGCTCCATGGGAAGACGATTGAGGCCGACCACGTGACTGCCGAACTGATACGCTTCCCAGAAACAACGGACGAACCGCGAAACCTCTCAAAATCCGTTGCGACCGTCGCACAACGGTGGAGCGAAAGTCAACAGGCAGTCGACTCCCTTGATGACGTCGACGGTCCGCTCTTCCTCGATGGGTCCGTCCTACCGCTTGGTATCGTGTACTGGCTGCTACTGGATCACGCTGGCAACCGCTCGCCAGCTGGATCATGGGATCTCCCCACCAAGATTGTCGCCAACTACGTCGAGGTTATCGACCGTCTGTACGAGCGTGGCCTGCCGGTTATCGGTATCGTCAAGACGTCGTCGATGTCGCAAGTTCTCGACGCGCTTCGAGAGAAGATTACCCAGAATAACATCCAAGGTGAGAACGGACGGTTCGTCGACGTCCCATGGATCCGTGATCACCAGTTCGTGACTGAAGTACTCAGGCACGATGATCTTGATTATCTCACGTACACCTCGTGGTTCGTCGACCGTGGACAGGAGATCAACGGAACCCGATACGACGTATTGGAGCCATTAGAAGATCGTCTGGACCATGGAGATCCCGAAGACTACCGTCGAGCATTTTGCTACGTCCGTCTCCCTCGTAATGGCGATCTCCTCCGCATAGAGGCTCCGTATCTGATGGTTCAGGACGAAGGCACACGCGATCGGGTGCGGTTGAAGGCATTGAAGGAAATCGCACGCGTGCGAGGTGTGCCACGAGCAATCCACCGAGCCGATAGACTCGCCCGAATCAGCCAGGAGAATAGAGACAAAATCTGCAATATGATCGAACGAACAGAGGCATCGTACGATCACAACTGGGACGGCCGCTGGAGCGACCTCAACGATAATCCCGACCTATGACTAAAGATCCACAAGACGTACTTGACGACGACCCGTTCGCTGACGAAGAGTCCGAAAACCAACCCGATAAAAACGACGAGTCTGCCAATCCTGAACCGAGAGAAGGAATGCCTGAAAGCTCGGTTCCGAATTCGACTTCCGACCCAACTGATGGCGAGATTGGCCACGTGCTGGCTAGCGAAGAGATTCACGTCACGCGCGGTGATTACAACGTCAACACGTTCGTGACCACAGGCCAGCGGGACGGCGTTCGGATCGGGGATTACGTACAGATTCCGTACCCAGATAGCGGCGACGAACTGTTCTCTGTTATCGATGGACTTCGGTACGAACCTTACACTGAACTCGACGATAAATCCGACACACACAACCAAATTTCCAAGTCCCACGAGTTGGACGAATCCGAATTCGTGCTGGTCGCCGAACTGGAGCCTATTGCCATCCTTCGTCAGCAGTCCGAAGGACTGGCACGTGGTATTGTCAATCGGATCCCGAAACCCAATACACCGGTCAGTCTCTCTCGTGAGGACGAGTACCTACGTACTGGGCTGAATATTCCTAAAAAGGGAATCTTCGCAGGGTACCTCTCCGTCGGCGGCGACCCGATGAAGATCGACGGCGATGACTTCCCGTACTATATCCAGAACCCCGGTATCGATCCCGACACTGGGGATGTTGAAGACGGCGAACCAGCCGTATTCAGGCACACGCTCGTGGCCGGATCGACAGGTGCGGGTAAGACCCACTTCACCAAGAACCTTCTCCGGCAGTACGTCGACGGGAAACGATATCCAGTCGACGTGAACGAGCGTGACGAGCCTGAACGCAGCCGGCTCAATACTGTCATCTTCGATCCGGAGAATGAGTACTGGGAGATGCGGGACGACAGTTCGGATCTAACTGATGACGACCGGCGAGAGCTCCGCAAGCAGAACGTCGAGTTCGACGGCGTAGACGATATAGAGGTATTCATTCCTGAAGTCGACCACACGCGGAGTCCCTCGACAGGGGAAAGCCAGCAACTCACGATCCCCTTCTCCGTGGTGAAGGATGAACCCAGACTGTTGATGCCGTTCGACCAGATGTCGGATGTCACCCGTGGAGCGATCACCAGCTGTATCGACGCCTACTTCGACTGCTTCGACGAGGACAACAACGAGTGGGGGTCACGACCGGTCCCGAAACCTCGGTACGAGGACTTCATCAACTTCCTCGAAGAACAGGACCACGACGACAGTCCGCTTCGGAGGAAAAACAGCATTGGTGACGGTACCTGGAACGCTGTCTGGCGACGCATCAAGCAGCGGGAATACTTCGACGTATTCGATACCGGGACGAATCCATTCCCAGAGATCAGCAATCAGATCTTCCGTGAAGGCCAAGTGACGGTCATTCCGACGAGTCATCTCCGGGGTGAAAAAGAATACCTTGTCGTCCTCTCGCTTCTCTCGTACATCATCGAGAACAAGGTTGACGACTTCAACGTTGATCCTGCCGTCAAGCGTACGCCAATGCTCGTGGCCGTCGACGAGGCACATAACTACTTCTCGAGCCCGGACAACATCCGTGAGGCGTATATCGTGGGCAAGGCACGGGAAGCGGCGAAGCAAGGGCGAAAAGACAAACTCGGGCTCATGATGATCACACAAAACCCCGACGACATCGACGGTGAGGTGCTCAAACAGACGAACACCAACATCTTCCTCCACCTTCGTGAGGAGGTTATCGAAGATGTCGCCTCAATCCCTCGTGGGTACAAACGCGACATCCCCAAGTTCAGTAAGGGGCAAGCGGTGATTAAGGCACCAGATGTGGAGGCTGTCGAAGTGGTTGGTTTACCCGATTGTTTGACTCGACACGATAGTTAGAATCGGCCATCGTCAGCAAGGCCATTCATACGCTTTAGCCATTCGTGTGTGACTTGGAAAAATTCTCTTTGCATACGGATGGGGCCTCTATAGCACGGTTAATCTCAATATTAAGACTAATACTGGGTTCAGCTTGTCATTAGATTCAACTAAAAACTCACGCTTGATCTCCAGTTCCCGAATCATCATACCTCAGACGATATCACAAGAAGTCATCGAGTGCCGTCGTTTTGGTATCATCACCTTTCCTGCTTGGGGGCTTCTCTGTCGTTTGGGTCTGTTGGCTGCCACTCTGACTTCCAGTAATCTCTCCTTTACTACCAAAGCGTAGGAACTCTCGTCCTGACTCTAAGATAGGTGGGGCCGTACGTTGTGTGTAGTTACCATTAATCCATTCGTCTACGGCGTCGACCACCGTTGGAGCTGTTCCTGTTGAAATATGATCTGCTCTTCGGACAATTCTTTCTTCAAAATTATTAGGTGATTTATCCCTCTGGAAAGCCAATTTTTCGATTGTTGGTGCAGACGCTTCAAGACGCATATTGGGGTTCAAGTCTCTCCAGGCGATCTGAATCTGATCTTCAAGTGCGACCACACGCCCTCGAGCAAGGCCATCATGAGCGGTCAGGTGAAGATCATCGACAGAGACTCCGTTTTTGAGTTGATTGGCGAGCGTCTCAATCCACTCTGGTTCTTTGTAATTCGTCGCCTCATAAAGATAATCAACAGCACTGATAGCTTGAGACAAATTATCTGCCACCGACGACAAGTATGAGACATCAATTGTGAGGAGGTTTTCAATATCGTCTGCTTTGATTCCTTGACACCACAGCCATGAGATGACTCCTGCAGTTACGCTGGTTTCTTCAATTCCTATGTCGTGTTTTTCAAGCAATTCAACGAAGGTTTCACCCTCATCTACAGTTTCTCCAAGATTGCATTTATAAAATACTGAGGCAAACTCTTTGATTAGTCGTTCTGGCGAGATTGGGTGGACATCTTGGAGTGCTTCTACCACGCCCTTGAGCTGGACTGGAGTAGTGTCCATACGAGTCGCATGGTGATATTCAAACACGGAGTTACCCAATATTGTCGTTGTAATTTGATTTTTTGAGTTATAATCAACGAACCCCTGTGTTGACAACTTATTAAGAACACTTTGGACCTTTTGACCAACTGTATCAGGAAGTATTTGGGCTTCCATCGTTTCGGTTCTGCTTTCCTGATTGTAGAATCCGTACAACGTCAGTGAAACAAATTCTTTGAGTTCATCAAGCGTGTTCCAACCGTTTGCGACTAATTCAATAAGCAACCAGCTCAAATTCGTGTGTACATCTTCGGCATTTGATGTATATTCTTCAGCTGGGTAGTCATCTGGGACAGGTCCAAAATGAGATCCAATTGACTCTAGTGATTTTTCTTCGACTGGTGTTCCGAATTCAAAATAGTCTATCGCTCCATCTTTATTATAGATTGGAAACGCAAATGCTTCCTCCATATTTCCGCCGCGACCGGCTCGGCCGATCCACTGGATATACTCATACTTCCCGATGTAACTCCCAAATCGAGCAAGATCAGCGACAATTACCGACTGTATTGGCGAATCAAACCCATAAGCTAGCGTAGTCGTGCAGGATATACACTTGATATCTCCTGATTTTACCCCATCCTCGACGAGTTTCTTGACCTTGTTTTCAAGCCCGGCATAATGAAATGCGACACCATTCTCGAGACATTTAATCAAATCTTTGTGCGTACTAGTTGGTGCTGTATCGATTGCTGACTCAACTTTCGACCGATAATCTGTGTCCGGTTTTGGGAATGACACTTCATCTTTAATCTGAAGTGCCCGTGTCTGAGCGTGCGATGTCTGGAAATTAAACACCATAAATGGGCCTTTCTCTGGATTATCCATGATGAGGTCCCCGATAAATTCACCATACGATTTCCTCGAAGACTGCTTCACAACTGGCTTTTCAGTGATTGGGACGCCCCGCTTTGCGGGGCTAATAACCAACTGACTATCCAGCCAGCGGGCAATCTCGTCCGGGTTACCTATAGTTGCACTCGTAGCAAAAATCTCTGTGTCAGACTGTTTAGCGATAGTAAGACACTTCTCGATAGTGGGACCTCGAAAGCCCGAGTAGAGTTCATGAAAGTCGTCAAAAACAAGAACATCAAGCCGGTTTCCAACTCCCCGAAGTGCCGCTTCAAAATATGAGTCAAACGTTGCAACAATTACATCTGCATATTGGTAACCTGCCTTTTCACCCCATGTGGCATTCGTGAGTGTATAATCCTCATTGAGCCACTCACTCAGTTCCTCATACTTTCCGTTCGTTAACTGTACACTTGGAACAAGATATCCTATACTCTTTCCATCATTAAGAGACTTTTTTACAACAGTTTCGGCACAGAATGTCTTTCCGTTTCCAGTCTCCGCACATAGGAGTTTATTACCTTGATCAAGTCCTGTTTGACTCAGAAATGCTTTTTGAGTCGCGTTTATTTCAGGGAATCCTTTTGCATCAAGGAGTGATCTTACATACTCCGTATCTGTTTCAGAAAGACAAGTAGGGATCTCTGTCATGTTTGTGTATAAATCCCACTATGTGAATAATTTACTGACATCTATAGTAACCGTTAGAATTATCAGCCCGTTGTATGTAGTAGGCAGTAATGGCACACCTCGAAGAGACCGGGCTCGACGAACTCCATAAAGCACTCGAAGAAGTCGAGGGGAAACGACCGGCACAACGGCTATTAACGGCAATTGCGTACAAAAACGGGATTAGCCAAACCGAGCTTGCAGAATGGAACGACACGGGCCGGCGAACGATCTACAGTTGGCTCAAACGACTCAATACAGATGAACCGCTTTCGGAAGCAGTTACAGATGATCATCGTTCTGGTAGAAATCGAAAATTATCGGATAAACATCTCGAAAAATTTCGTGAAACCGTCCGAGATCCTCCGGCTGAAGCTGGATACGATGAACCAGCTTGGACAACATCACTTGCCCGGCACCATCTCAAGGAAACCTACGACGTCGAGTACTCGATTCCGAGCTGTCGGCGCCTCCTCAAGGAAGCGGGTCTTAGCTATCAGAAACCGCGGCCGTCGAACGCCAAAGCCGAGCCGGAAGACCGCGAGGAGTTCGACGAAACCCTCAAAAAAACCGCCGGGAGCTGGACGCTACAGTCGTCTGTATCGATCAGAAGAAGACATCGGTGAATGGCGATTCAACGCAGGCCTGGTTTCGACGAAATTCACGGCCTAGCGTCGAACTATCAGGCCTTCGAGACTGGACGTGTTTACTTGGTGCTGTCACTGACGATGGCCGGTCGTTTTTCTCACGATTTCCTGAATATGTGACCGCCGAACACGCCAAACATTTCATTTTAGCAGTATATGATGAATTCGAAGAGGATTTGATCGTTGTACTGGATGGAGCGTCGTACTTTCGGGCGTCGGCCGTCACCGAACTTGCGGAGCGTGATGGACTCGAATTCGTTCGATTGCCGGCGTATCGTCCTGACCTTAATCCGGTCGAAGAGTGCTGGAGACAGCTCGAATCGGCGTTGGGCAATCGCTACTTCGAGTCAATGAATGAACTCACGACCACCATCGATGCCGCCCTCCATCAACTAAGCCTACCTGAAGTGAGTAATTATATCTAACGGTTACTATAGTATGGGGCTATCTGTGATTCTATCTAAGATGAATGGCTAGTCAGTCAAAACTCGCGCTCGATCTCCAGTTTCCGCATTGCCTTCTCGAAGACATCTGGGTGGCGATGGGCAAGTTTCTCCAGATGGTCACGAATAGATTGAGAGGGAGTAACGTCGACCTGGTCGCTATTCTGAAGCTCTTGGTAGAACGCGTGCATTTCGGTCGTCACCGCAATCCCGACCGTCTTTTCTTTTGGCGCACCATCACTATTCAGCGCCTCCAGATACTGCTCTGCGTCGAATTCCTCGCTGCGAGCGTTGTCACTGCTTGAGGTCTGTTCGTTCTCTGCTGCATCGAAAGCGTCCGTCATTGGATTGTCACTCATAATTTTAATCTTAAGGTTATGATTAAGCGTACGTCTCGATTGTCTCGTCTGTGATGTCGACACCGTTTCCATCGGCGAACTGCTGTGCCCCTGCTCGGTAAGCATGGTAGCACTGTTGGCGAATCGACCGGGGTGTCCCATCGGATCGATCAACGATCTCCTGGATAGCTGAGGCAGTGTAAGGATCTGAAAGGTACCCATCAGTGTACTCCTCGCCACGAGCCCACGCCAACCACCGAGCAATGAGTTCCTCGGCTTCAGCAAATTCGAAGCGTTCGAGCGACCGATTCTTTGCAACCAATCTCGAGGAGAGTGTCTCCCGCAACTCGTCGATCCGATCGGCTGCTGGTGGCGTTCCGAACAGGAACAGGATGAACACAGGCTCATTCTCACCAAGGTCGCCGATACTCTGGAGTCCGGCGAGTAACTGTTCGAACGTCCGTGTGTTTCGAGCAGCGTCCTCAAGCTGGTCGACCTGAACGATACAGGTCAACCCTTCGGCCTCCAACTGACCGGCGACGTCTTCGACGACCTGCCGGACTTCGTCAGTCGCATGGGGGTAAGTATCTGGAATTTCCAGTGCATCATATGATGAGAGTCCATCCAAAACGCGTGTGTAGAGTCGCCGTGTAGTAATGCTCTCGACTTCCCGGATACGGACGATGGCGAACTCATCGCTGCGCGGCCCCTCGCTCAACGCGTCGTATACGAGCTCTCGAAAGTGCGTCTTCCCGGCTCCACGCTTGTCGATGATTGAGACGTGACCGGCACGGGTGAGTATGTGAGAGGCAACTTCCTGGAGGAGGCCCTCATTGACCCGAACTGCAACCTGTGCATCGGGAAGTGATTCTGCTGTGAATGGTGTACGGTTCTCGACGAGTCCCAGTTGCTCACCGTACTGAGCATGGGCTTTATCCACTTCGTCGAGTGCCGATGTGAACTGATGAGCCATTGTACGTTTAGTATAATGTTAAGCCTAATATTAAGATTAACTCATACGCTCATCTGCCAAGATCGTATCAGATTAGAGTCTACTGATTAATACATATTTTAAGTAATCAGATTATAATGCAAAAACCGTTCAGAGGCACTCTGGAGCTATTTTTGAAATTACTTTGGGTTCTTCCAAACCAACAAGCAGACAAAAACCCGCGAATACCGGTGTATCGCCTGTTTCTCAGCCTAGGACCGCGATACCGACTGCTTTTAGATGGTTGTCGCCACGCTCTGACACTCTAACACGAACGTGGGTACCGGAGTAGAGATGAAGGCCACTGGGGTGAATGAAGACAGCAACGTCGTCGTAGCGTGCGTAGGCTTCTCGGCCATTGTTGTCCTGAGGACTTTCGAGCACGATTAGGTCAAGCTGTTCACCCACCGTGTATTGCTCCTTTAGATTTCCTGTTAGTGCCTCTTCGTGCGCTTCCTGCTTCGTTTGGGGTTTGTGGACGTTCATTTTGGATCGTTGTTTTGTTCGCTAACCTCGGGCGCGGGGGATACGGGAGCCTATTCGGCCGTAAACCCGATATAACCGGTTTTCGGGATCTCTCGAGCCCCAACATAGAAAAGATGAGTAAAGTACTTGATTCGATTACGTATAGTAACTACTTATGGAAGATGAAAAAAGACCGAAATGGGTTTCTTATTCTTCGAAAAACGGAGATGACAAGCCGGATCCAAATGATATCAGCTATGCCGACGCTACCGACTACCAGAAGACGAATTTTGGACCTATTCCAGGTCAATACAACTCATCTGCCCGAATACAGCGGTTGAACCGCCGAGAAGGGTACAGTCCAACCGAAGCTGACAAGCCACGGTTTGCTGGTGCTCTTGCATCGTCCCTCAACCTTACCGAAACCCATACTAGCGAAGTTTACTCAATCATGTCTAATCTTAACCTTGCAGCTTTCGGTAATCAACGGCGTATCGAGACAGTCGCTCTTGGAGTTATTGTCGTCGTGGTGAATTACGACCGGTTCTACCGACAACAAAACCCAGAAGCCGACCGTATCGCCGAGAGCAGAGAATTCAGGGAACTAATGAAAGACCTTGAGATCAATTATTCAGACATAGGAACAGCTAAGCGAATCGTGAAGCAGGAGCTAAAGAAGCAGGAGTACTTCTGAGTTCATTCTATCGACTCGAGATGTTCATCACCCCAGTCATACATCACAGTAATGACTGGCTCAAGCGATTGACCAAGTTCTGTTAACGAGTAGTCTACGCGGACCGGCTTTTTACTGATTTCCTCACGGACGACAATATCACGCTCTACAAGGTTACTAAGAGAGTTAGTCAGAACTTTTGCGGAGATACCTCCAACCTCTCTTTTTAATGCGTTGAATCCAAGCGGACCATTCTCAAGCAGACAATGTACGATGACCGGATGCCACTTTTTACAGATTAGTGAAGACGTTGCTGTAATTGGGCACCACTCTTCGCCTGCACAGTCTACTTTTTTTGATACCTCGTTCATACCCTGATCAATTGGATTGTATCTATTTATACCGAGTGTGCGTGCAAAATGGGGTGTGTGCGTGCAAGAAGAATTTTGTCTGTTACAGCTATTTATCTTAATATTAGTATTAAGGATAAGTTAAATCGGTACAAGGGGTCATTGATTGGCTTCTCATCATCGATGTCGAACCCCTGCATCAGTACGAAGCGATCTAAATTGTGAAAAATTGATATTTCACTCATGTTGCAAGGGGTTCTGTCAGCTCACAAGAGATAAGTCTAAAGTACATGAACTTCGGACTAGTAGGCATGGACGATCAACCTGACACGCCACCTCGCCCAGACGGGGGCACCTCGGCCCTCCATACGCCACCGAGAGACATCTTGAACGAGGAGACGCTCAAGCCGGAGCTCCTCGCCGAGAATGCACCTGGTCTCGAAACACTCGTGAAGCTCCTCAACCAACCAGCTCTCGCTCGCGTCTACGTCTACGTCTGTTACTGGGGACCAGTGTCGCCACCAGAGGTCATGGACGATCTTGATCTCTCGAAATCGACCGCATACGATTACGTCGACCGATTGGTCGATCTCGGCCTCGTCGAGCGTGATGATTCGATTCGTCCACAACAGCTTACTGCAGAGCCTGTTATTCTCGTTGAGCCGTACACCCCGATCATCATTACGCCGAC
>Ga0065697_1000193_pt1 | contig 29014 bp, 40 predicted proteins | sample AntLakMe24m_08um_FD_59086 | JGI IMG/M metagenome (GOLD analysis project Ga0065697, IMG submission 59086) | Hypersaline microbial communities from Antarctic Deep Lake - 24m 0.8um v2 (version 3) | ecosystem: Environmental > Aquatic > Non-marine Saline and Alkaline > Hypersaline | place: Deep Lake... | reverse complement strand
CCCGCCGCGCTCCCGCCGAGGGTGGCGTTGCGCGCGGCCCGCCCCGCGAAGCGCTCGATGACGTCGGCGGTGCGCTGATCGGAGGCGTTCAGCTCGACCGTCTCCCACCCCATGTCGTTCGCGAGCGCGTGGGCCGCGCTCGTCTTCCCGACGCCCGGGCTCCCGTGGAGGACGACGGCCTCGTGGTGATCGTCCCACGAGCGCGCCCAGTCCGCGAACGCGTCGCGGGCCTTGTCGTTGCCGCGGACCTCCGAGAGCGTGCTCGGGCGGTACTTTTCCGTCCAATCGGCCATTACCGGAGCAAGGAGCGAGCCGCGTTTAGTGATTGCGGAGCAGCGTCCGTCGCGGCCACTCGGCGATCCGGCCGTGCGCGCCTGCGACTCGGTCGTCGAGGCGCCCCGACCTGTCACCACCTTCGACCTCAGTCGGCCGCGATGACCGCCTCGTCGTCGTCAAGCGCGGGACGACCGACCAAGCGGTCGAACGAGAGCGGGCCGGACCCGAGCGTGAAGACGGCCGACGCCATTCCGAACAGCGCGACGTGGGCGAGGACGGGGTCGTCCGGGAGCCCGAACAACGTCGCCGTGAACAGCACGAACGAGAGCGCGGCCGCGCCGCGGGTGAAGAACCCGGCGATCAGCGCCAGCCCCACCGCTATTTCGGTCACACCGGCGCCGACGACCCACAGCCCCGGGTCGACGGGGACGACCGACGTGAGATCGTACTTCTCGACGACGAGCAACGCCCGGCCGGGGTCCGCGAGCTTCTCTATGAGCCCGAGGTACACGAACGTGATTCCCATTCCGACTCGGAGAATCGTCGGGACATACCGGCGTAGTGGGGCCGTTGGCGCGTCGAAAAACGACTTCAGGTGGTGGACGGGATCGATCCGACCGTAGTACGACCCCGGCGTACTCGCGACCGCCAGCAGCATGTCGTCGGCGCTCGGCCGACCGCTGCCGAGGATCACGAGCGCGACTAACACCGGGACGTACTCCATCGCGATGACGACGGCGGGGTCGGCCGCGAGGAGGACCCACGCGTACATTATTAGTCCAACTGTCGCGGCGATCCGCGTCGCGAGCCCGAAGAGGATGAAGAAACCGATCCCGATGAACAGTACTCGGAGGACCGGGCTCGATCCGGTGTCGAACGCGAGCGTCGGCGCGAAGAGGTATCCCTGAAACCCGGCGCCGACGAGGGGAAGCCCGATGGCGAGTCGCAGCATCCACGGGACGAGGTCCCCGTAGCCGACGAGCTTCTCGCGGAGGATGACCACGTCGGTGATCGTCGGTCGTACCCAGAGATACGCGGCGAGCCCGGCGATCGCGACGAGGCCGCTCCCCGCGAACACCGCGGCGTTCAGCGGCTCCGACAGCACCTCGACGGTGAACGTCACCGCGTCGATCGGGTCTCCCGTGTCTTCGGTGACGTAATCGACGTGAGCCGCGACCGGTCGCGCGACGAGCGTCGCGAACAGGGCGAGCGCGGCAACGGCGACCGGTCGGGAACGAACGGACATACTCCTTCTACGAGCCGAACGTACCTAACGGTGTTTCCTCATGGACGTTCGGGAGCGACCCTGAAACGGTCGATCCCTCCATCTGTGTATGACTGGCAGATTAGCTAGGCAGGTCTCCGCATATCAGATCGCCGTAAGGCAGCTACGCTGCCCGGTGTCACACTGTTTCCGTAAAATTCGTATGGGACCGCTGAGAGTCGAACTCAGGTCATACGGACCCCATCCGCATAGGATACCACTACCCCACGGTCCCTGTCTGCATCCGAAAAGATGAGAGTCCGGTAATTAAGGACTTCGTTTCATTCGTCGGCCACCGACCGCGACGACCTCAGACGAGGACGCGCTCCAGCGACACGACGACTCCCGACTCGGCGTCGGGGTCGCCGACCAGTCGCCCGAGACAGACCGCGGCGCCGTCAGGGGTGTGGCAGGCGACGAGCGGGGGGTCGCGATCGGTGTCGTCCCCGTCGTCTCCCTCCCCGCCTTCCGACACCGAGTCCACGTCGATGACGCCGGGGGCGTAGACGGGCGCGCCGGTGGCCACATTGCGCGCGGCGGAGGGAGCGATCGTCACCGACGGGAGATGGACCAGCGCGTCCTCGGCGGGGCGGACGACCTCGCGGAGGAACGCGTCGTCGCCCTCCTCGGCCCACGTGAGCCCGTCGACGAGGTCCTGTAAGGGGTGCAGGTCGCGGTCGTCGAACGGGTCGGTGGCGGTGCGGCGGAGATGGCCCATGTGCGCGCCGACGCCCGTCGCGAGGCCGATGTCGTGACACAGCTTCCGGATGTACGTCCCGGACTCACACCGGATCCGGAGGAGCGCCTGTCGGTCGTCGACCTCCAGCACGTCGAGATCGTAGATCGTACGGGTTCGGAGCCGGCGGGTCACCGCGCTCTTGCGCGGCGGCTTCTGGTAGATCTCCGCCTCGAATTCGGCGACCACGTCGCGGAAGTCCGCGGGAGGCGACCCGTGAAGCTCCAGCACCGAGACGTACTCCTTGCTTCCCTCCAANAAAGACCTGTGCGGCCCGGGTCGCGTCGCCGGTCAGCGTCGGGAGACAGCCGGTGACCTTGGGGTCGAGCGTCCCCGCGTGCGCGACCCCGTGGATCGGGGACCCGTCCGGATCCAGCGTCGCCAGCGTCTCGTTGATCGCGTCGCGCACCCACGCGGAGAGCTGGTGGGAGGAGGGACCGGCGGGCTTGTCGACGTTGACGACGCCGAACCGGAGCAGTTCCGGGACGGAGCGCTGGTCCGGCGGGGATCTGAGGGGGTCGACGGCGTCACCGTCGGCATCCGCGTCGGCGTCCCGCCCGGTGTCCGCCCCCGTGTTCGCATCGGTATCGTCTGAGTGTCGGGTCATGCGGGTATGGTTGGTTCGGCGGTCAGAAGTCGTAGCTCACGCCCTCGATCGGCGCCTTCCCCTCGTCGGTCGCGGGGTCGTACGCGTCGATGGTCGCGACGAGGACGTCGATGAACCGCTCCGGTCCCCATCGGGCGGTGTTGTACGCGGCGTCGTAGATCGAGAGGTCGCCGATGTCGATGTCGTAGTACTCGCGGTACCGCTTCTTCTCGGAGGCCTCGCGGCGCTCGGTCTCCGCTTTCGCGCGGTCGACGGGCTTCTCCTCTCGTTCGGCGATGCGCTCGGCGCGGGTCGACACGGGAGCGTCGAACCAGAACCGGAAGTCGGCATGGTCCGCGGAGAGCCACCCGGCGAGCCGCGACTCCAACACGAGGTCGTCGCGGGTCGTGGCGATCTCGTGGAGTCGACGGTCCAAATCTCGGTCGATCTGGGGGTCCTCCTCCGCGAACTCGTTGAACTCGACGGGCGTCATGTCGCGTTCGGCGGCCATCTCGCGGAAGATATCGCCGCCGGACACGTGATCGAGGCCAAGTCGATCGGCGAGTCCTGCAGCGTTCGTGCTCTTCCCGCTTCCCGGCGGGCCGGAGACGGTGATCAACATATCGCTACTGCGCGGGTGTCGTTCAAAACGGTTGTCGTTCGGCGCGCGGGCAGTGAAGAGCATCAGCAAGACGCCGCCGAACACGGAGCAATCTTACTGATCTCGGGTCGCCGCAGTCATCGACCAGACTGCGACTGCGCCGAGCAGAACAGCCGGGATGAGCGGTAAAGCGAGGTACGTCGCGAAAAACGAGAACCCGAGCGCCCCCGCCGCGTACGGGTATACGTAGATAATCCCGGGAATAACGAGGACGCACGTGAAAAGCACCGCCGTCAGCGCCCATCCCTTTCGCCCGAAGCCGTCGGCCTCGGGTTCGGACACCGAAACGGCCGGATCAGCGCCGTCACTCCCGCCGCCCTCGCTCGGCACGTGGACGTAGCCGCCGTCCGTGCTCTCTCTGGCGTCGCCGTCGGCTTCAGAGCTCACTATCGGGCTTTACGACCACTTTGCCAAAGCCCTCACGGTTCTCGATCATCTCGTGTGCACGCGCGGCCTCGCTCATCGGAAGTGTGTCGCGGATGTGCGGCTCGAAGGTACCGTCCCAGACGAGCTCCAGCACGTCGTCGACCTCGCCGGGGGTCGCCATCGTCGACCCGATTACGGACAGCTGGTTCCAGAAGATCCGGTTGAGCCCGGCGTCGGGATTCGGACCGGTGGTCGCGCCGCAGGTGACGAGCCGACCGCCCTTCGCCATCGACTTCAGCGAGTCGGGGTAGGTGGCTTCGCCGATGTGGTCGACGACGACATCGACGCCGCGCCGACCGGTCAGCTCGGCGATCTCGTCGGCGAAGTCGTTCGTCTCGTAGTCGATGACGTGGTCGGCGCCGCACTCCTCGGCGTGCGAGAGCTTCTCCTCGGTGGAGGCGGTCGCGAACACCTCACAGCCCGCGTGGTCGGCGATCTGCACCGCGGCGTGGCCGACGCCGCCGGAGGCACCCAAGACGAGGACCTTCTCGCCGGCCTCGATGTCGGCGCGGGTCTGGAGCATCCGCCACGCGGTCTGGAAGACGAGGGAGGCGGAGCCGGCAACCTCCCAGTCAACGTTCGAGGGGACCGGGACGAGGTTCTCGGCGGGGACGGCCGCGAGTTCGGAGTGGACGCCTCGAACGTGCTCCCCAATAATGTGGAACGACGGGCAGAGCGATTCTTCACCATGTCGACAGAACTCACACTCGCCACAGGAGACGCCGGCGCTCACGGCGACGTGGTCGCCGGGCTCAAACCGCGTCACGCCCTCGCCGACTGCCTCGACGACGCCGGCCGCGTCACTGCCGGGAATGTGGGGCATCTCCAAGTCGATTCCGGGCATCCCGCGACGCGTCCAGATGTCGAGGTGGTTCAGCGCGCCCGCCTTAACGTCGACAAGGACTTCGCCGCGGTCGGGCTCGGGATCCGGGAAATCGCCGTACTCGATCACGTCGCGGTCGCCGTGGGCGTCGAACTGGACGGCCTTCATGCCCGGACCCATCCGCGGCACCCACTAAACAGTACGCCAAACGGCTCTCCCTGCTCGTTTCTGGTTGGGCCGTCGTTTCCGATCGGTGAGAACCGACGAGGCCTGCGCTCCGAGGCGTGTGACGCCTCCACAGTCTCCGGTGCTTTCGTGATGTTTAAGTACTGAAGGCGGGACCATACGGATGCACGAACTGCAGGGGCGCCGGGTCCCGAGTCCACGAGGGCGATGATACGACGCGAGTTGCGGTAGCCAAGCCTGGCCCAAGGCGCAGGGTTGCTAACTCTGTGGCGTCACTGCCTCCGGGGTTCGAATCCCCGCCGCAACGCTCGAACGGACCGAGTACCGCCGGATTCGCGCCGGTAGGACTCACCACAACCAACACATGAGCACGGAAGAATCACAGGACGACTCACCGGAGGAGGAGGAAGACCTCCAGTACTTCGTCCGGATCGGGGGCGCTGACCTCGACGGGACGAAGACGGTCGAGCGAAGCCTGTCCGAACTCGACGGCATCGGCACGCGCACGGCGCGGCTGGTCGCCGAGAAGGCCGACGTGGACCGAAACGCCACGTTCGGGCTCCTCGACGAGGATGACCTCGACGCGGTGGTTGACATCGCCGAGAACCTCGAAGACCACGTCCCGTCGTGGATGACGAACAGACAGAACGACTTCTACTCCGGAGAGACGACGCACCTCGTCGGCACCGACGTCAGCGAGAAGCGTCGCCACGACATCAACCGGATGAAGATCATCGAATCGTATAAAGGCGTTCGCCACAAGCGCGGCCAGAAGGTACGCGGCCAGCGCACGAAGTCCACGGGACGGTCCGAGGGCACCATTGGCGTCAACGTCGAGGAGATCCGCGAGGAGATGGCGGAAGAAGAAGCAGCGGGTGACGAGGAATGAGCACCGGGAAAAACACCAAGGGCTACGAGACGCCGAACCACCCGTACCAGGGCGAGCGCATCGCCGAGGAGTCCGATCTCCTCTCACGGTACGGTCTGAAGAACAAAGAGGAGTTCTGGCGCGCTCAGTCCGAGCTGCGTAGCATGCGCCGCGAGGCGCGTCGCCTGCTCGGCGAGGCCCAGGGTGACGTCGACGTCGCTCAGGAGGCCGGCGCAGAGTTCGTCGCACGGCTCCGCCGGATCGGTATCCTCGGCGACAACGACGATATCTCCGCGGTCCTCTCACTGGACGTGACCGACCTGCTCGAGCGCCGTCTCCAGACGGTCGCCTACCGACAGGGGTTCGCGTCCTCGACTCAGCAGGCCCGACAGTTCATCGTTCACGGCCACATCACCGTCGACGGCGCCCGCGTCACGCGCCCGTCGGTGAAGGTCGACGTGGACGACGAAGGCGCAATCGCCTTCGACGAGAACAGCCCGCTCGCGGACGATCTCCACCCCGAGCGCGCGGAGTCACAGGAGTAACCCACCATGAGTGAATCCGAGGACGGAAAGTGGGGCATCGCCCACGTGTACGCGTCGTTCAACAACACGCTCATCACGGTCACCGACGAGACGGGCGCCGAGACGATCGCCAAATCGTCCGGCGGCACCGTGGTGAAGCAGAACCGCGACGAGGCGTCGCCGTACGCCGCCATGCAGATGGCGGAAGTCGTCGCCGAGCGCGTCAAGGACGCCGGCTTAGAGGGCGTGCACGTTCGCGTGCGCGGTCCCGGCGGCAACCTCAACAAGTCCACCGGTCCCGGTGCGCAGGCGACGATCCGCGCGCTCTCGCGTGCGGGCGTCGAGATCGGTCGGATCGAAGACGTCACGCCCATCCCGCACGACGGGACGAAGGCGCCAAAGAACAAGCGAGTCTGACATGACGGAAGACGACTTCGACGTCCAGTACGTCGAACGGGACGATCGCAGCGCGCGGGTGCTGATCCGCGGGCTCACCCCGGCGTTCGCGAACGGCATCCGCCGCGCGATGATCGCCGACGTCCCGACGTTCTCGATAGACACCGTCAGGTTCGTCGAGAACTCCTCCGTCATGTTCGACGAGATGATCGGGCTTCGACTGGGGCTCATTCCCCTGAAGACGCCGCTCGACGACTTCGAGGTCGGCGACGAGGTCACTCTCGCGCTCGACGTCGAGGGTCCGGCGACGGCGTACTCCGGCGACATCGAGAGCGCGGACCCGCTCGTCGAGGTCGCCGACGACAATATCCCGATCATCGAGCTGAAGGAGGGACAGCGACTGGAGTTCGAGGCCGACGCAGTGCTCGACACCGGTAAGGAGCACGCCAAACATCAGGGCGGCGTCTCCGTCGGCTACCGCCACCTCCAGCGCGTCTCGGTCGAGGGCGACCTCGGCGAGTTCGACGACGACGAGCCGCGGATCCTCCGCGGGGTTATCGAGACACCCGACGGGGAAATCGAACTTACCGACGAGTTCGACAACGATCTCTCGGAGCGGTTCCCCGGGAAAGAAGTCAGCGTCGAGGATGTCCCCGGCGCGTTCGTGTTCCACATCGAGACGGACGGTTCGTTCAGCGTCGAGGAACTGCTGCTCCGCGCCATCGACTCCATCGAGGAGCGCGCGGACGAACTACAGACGAAAGTCGCGGTCTAACGTAATGACGGACCTTCAAACCACACACACGGCGCTCGCCCCTGCACGAAGCTGCGGCGCCGCATTCCGATCCGACGTGGCGTCGGATCGGCCCGGATCCGAGTCGGGTCGTCCCGACGACGGGACCGAAAGTGGTTTGAAGGGAGCCGGATTACGCAGGAGTGCACGCAGGGATAGCCAAGTCAGGCCAACGGCGCAGCGTTCAGGGCGCTGTCCTGTAGAGGTCCGCAGGTTCAAATCCTGCTCCCTGCACTCCGTTTTCACTAACTCTCCACTTCAGGAGGGACAGCTATGAGTAGCAAGACGAATCCGAAACTACAGAACCTCATCGCCGATCTGAAGTCGGTCTCGCGCGATTCCGGTGCCAACGTATGGCAGGACATCGCCGCCCGACTGGAGAAGCCACGGCGCACGCACGCTGAGGTCAACCTGGGCCGCATCGAACGGTACGCTCAGGAAGACGAGACGGTCGTCGTCCCCGGCAAGGTGCTGGGCAGCGGTGTGCTCGAAAAGAACGTCACCGTCGCCGCCGTCGACTTCTCGGGCACTGCCCGCACGAAGATCGACCAGGCCGGCGAAGCGGTGTCGCTTGAACAGTTCGTTGAACAAAATCCCGAAGAGAGCAACGTCCGGGTGATTCGATGAGTCTCGCAAAGATCGACGCGGACGTCGTCGTCGACGCCCGGGACTGCATCCTCGGTCGCGTCTCGTCGAAGGTCGCCCAGCGCGTCCTTGACGGCGAGACGGTCGCCGTCGTCAACGCCGAGCGCGCGGTCATCACCGGTAACGAGGAGGCGACGATGGAGACGTACCACACTCGCGCGGAGCTCGGCTCCGACAGCGGGCCGTACTACCCCAAGCGCCCCGACCGAATCTTCAAGCGTGCCATCCGCGGCATGCTACCGTACAAGACGGAGGACGGCCGCGAGGCACTCTCGAACGTCCGCGTCTACGTGGGCAACCCCTACGAGCGCGACGAGGACGCCGAGACCGTCGTTCTCGACGGCACCTCGCTCGACCGCCTCTCGAACATCAAATTCACGACGCTCGGGGACATCTCCGAGTCTCTGGGAGCCAACGTCACATGGTAACTAACACCTCAGGCAAGAAGAAGACGGCCGTCGCCCGCGCCACCGTGCGCGACGGCGAGGGCCGCGTTCGCATCAACTCCCAGCCAGTCGAGCTGGTCGAACCGGAGCAGGCGCGACTCAAGATGCTGGAGCCGTTCCGCATCGCGGGCGAAGAGCTCCGCGCAGACGTCGACATCGAGGTCAACGTCGAGGGCGGCGGCTTCAGCGGCCAGGCCGACGCGACGCGGACCGCCATCGCGCGCGGTCTCGTCCAGCACCTCAGCGACGCCGAGCTGCGCGACGCGTACATGAACTTCGACCGCACCCTGCTGGTCAACGACGTCCGCCAGTCCGAACCCAAGAAGTGGGGCGGACCCGGCGCGCGTGCCCGCTACCAGAAGTCCTACCGCTGAGGTGATTCAGTCATGATGATTCCCGTCCGGTGTTTCACGTGCGGCAACGTCGTGGGTGAACACTGGGAGGAGTTCAAAGAGCGCGCCCGCGAGGGCGACGAGGACCCCGGCAAGGTGCTCGACGAGCTCGGCGTTGACCGGCACTGCTGTCGCCGGATGATGGTCAGCCACCGTGACCTCGTCGACGTCGTTTCGCCGTACCAGTAATCCATGTCAGAACAGCGATACAATCGATACGAGAAGGCACGAATCCTCGGCGCGCGAGCGCTGCAGGTGTCCTACGGGGCGCCCGTGCTGATCGACACGGATCAAACGGAGCCTATCCTCGTCGCCGCCGAGGAGTACGACGCGGGGGCGCTCCCCTTCACCGTCCGGAGGGAGTCCAACTGATGACCCGAATTACCGGCATTTCGCTGCGTCGCGTGCTCGACTCGCGCGGCAACCCCACCGTCGAGGCCGACGTGCTCACCGAGTCCGGCGGCTTCGGCCGCGGGGCAGCGCCCAGCGGGGCCTCGACCGGCGAGTACGAAGCGATCGAACTCCCGGCCAACGAATCCATCGCGAAGGCCCGCGAGCACGCGGTTCCACGCCTCGAAGGCGTCTATGCGGGCGACCAGCGCGCCGTCGACAACGCACTGCGCGCCGCCGACGGGACGGATGACTTCTCCGCGATCGGCGCCAACAGCGCGGTCGCGATCTCGATGGCGGCCGCGAAGGCCGCCGCCGACGTGCTCGGTGCGCCGCTGTACCAGCACCTCGGGGGCGCGTTCCGCGGTGAGAATTTTCCGATTCCGCTCGGCAACGTCGTCGGCGGCGGAGAGCACGCCAAGGAGGCGACTCACATCCAGGAGTTCCTCGCGGCACCCGTCGGCGCACCGAGCGTCTCGGAGGCCGTCTTCGCGAACGCCGCGGTCCACGCGGCAGTCGCGGACGTGCTCGACGAGCGCGGCGTGCCGGCTGCGAAGGGCGACGAGGGCGCGTGGGCGCCCCCGATCTCGGACGCGGACGCGTTCGAGGTCGTCGACGAGGCGGTCGACCGCGTCGAGGAGGACGTGGGCTTCGAGATCCGCTTCGGCCTCGATATGGCCGCCGCCGAGCTGTACGACGACGACCAGGAGGCGTACGTCTACGGCGAGGAGACGAAGTCGACCGACGAGCAGATCGACTACGTCGCCGACCTCGTCGACGAGTACGACCTCGCGTACGTCGAGGACCCGCTCGACGAGAACGACTACGAGGCGTTCGCGGAGCTGACCGACCGGGTCGGCGACCGGACGATGATCTGCGGCGACGACCTGTTCGTCACCAACGTCGAGCGGCTCCAGGAAGGGATCGACACGGGCGCGGCCAACAGCATCCTGATCAAGCCGAACCAGATCGGGACGCTGTCGGACACGTTCGACGCTATCGAACTCGCCGCTCGCAACGGGTACGAGACGATCATTTCCCACCGCTCGGGCGAGACGGAGGACACGACCATCGCACACCTCGCCGTGGCGACCGATGCCGGGTTCATCAAGACCGGCACGGTCGGCGGCGAGCGCACCGCCAAGCTGAACGAACTGGTCCGCATCGCGGACGACGCGGTATGACGGGCTCACACCACGCATGACGGAAGACAACGACGCGGTCGAACTCGACGACGACGCGGAGACCGAGGCGGTCGACGCGGCGGTCGAGGAGGAGGCCGACACGACCGAGGAACCGACCGCCGACGCGGCTGCCGAGGAGGCACCCGCCGACGCCGAACCCGACGCGACGGAAGACGCGGGCGACGACGCCGACGAGGAGGAAGACGCCTCCCCGTTCGACGACGACGTCATGCCCGATGACGACGTCGACCTGCTGATCCCGGTCGAGGACTACCTCTCTGCCGGTGTCCACATCGGGACCCAGCAGAAGACGAAGGATATGGAGCGGTTTATCCACCGCGTCCGCGACGATGGCCTGTACGTACTCGACGTGAGTACGACGGACCAGCGGATCCGCACAGCCGCGGACTTCCTCAAGAACTACAACCCTGAGCAAATCCTCGTCACGTCCTCGCGGCAGTACGGTCGGTTCCCGGCCGAGAAGTTCGCGGACGCCATCGGCGCCCGCGCCCGCACGGGACGCTTTATCCCCGGCACGCTGACGAACCCCGACTACGCCGGCTACATCGAGCCGGATGTCGTCGTGGTCACGGACCCGATCGGGGACGCACAGGCCGTCAAGGAGGCCATCACTGTCGGCATCCCGGTCATCGCGATGTGCGACTCCAACAACCAGCTATCGAACGTCGATCTGGTTATCCCGACGAACAACAAGGGTCGACGCGCGCTGTCGGTCGTCTACTGGCTGCTCGCCAACGAGACGCTCGACCGCCGCGGCGCCGACACTGTGTTCGCCCTCGACGACTTCGAGGACGAACTGTAAGTCGGTTTTCGACGTCGAGTTCGACTTTTTGTGAACGCTCCGAGTTGTGCCCGAGCGGCGGCGCTCGTACGACCCCCAGAGCAAAAAGAGCGATCGTGGCCGCCGTTTACAGGAGATCGATCGTGAGCGGGTAGCTCCAGACCTCGCCCTCGGCCGCCTTCACCGCGGCAATGACGATGAACACCATATTGAGGAGTCCGAGCAGGGGGAGCAGCAAGATCCCGATCCCGACGATGATCAGAACACCAGCGACGATCGAGTAGATCGTAAACCAGATCTGCCAGTTTATCGCCGCGCGCGCGTTCGCCTTCACGAACTCGTCGTCGGTGACGAGAAAGACCACGAGCGGGCCGATCAGCCACGTGAACAGCGCGAGGATGTGCGTTATCGCCGCCAGGGTGGTGTTGTCATCGGATCCGCCGGCACCGACGCTTGTTGTTGTGGATGCCATGGGTACGGGATCTCGAGCCGGATATTTAGGTGTTGTCGCGGTCGGTGCTCTCCGCCTCTCTCGTCGCCGATTTCCCGTCTTCCGCCGCGGGAACGTCATGGGTCCACCGCGGCTCGATCTCCCGGTTCGCGAGCACAACCCGATCACCGGTGTCTGTGTCGATCCGGGTCTTTCGGAGTTCGATCGCAGCGACTGTCCCGGTCACGCCCTTCGCTTCGACGCGGTACCCCGGGTTGAAGTCGGGGTCGCGGAGGAGGTACACGCCCGCCACGGTATCTTCGATCATCTCGGAGAGTGCGTACGAGATACCTAACGCGATGAAGCCGACAGCGGTGCCCAGACTCGCCGCGATGTCGCCCATGCCGACGACCTTCAGGAACGTCAGTGCAACGCCGAACCAGAGGAAGATCGCCGCGAGCGTGGCGATGAGATCGCCCACGAGCTCTCGGTCACCGACGTATATCCGATCGATCGAAGACCGGACGAGCGTGAGGACGATTCGCACCGTCGCGTACGCCAACGCGAGGAAGACTAGCCCCGAGAGCAGTCGCGGTATCGCGACCGCCAGGCTCTCGATAAAGTTCGTGAGCGACCGTGTCAAAAGCGACGGGAGCGTCGTCATAGCGCGCACGACAGCGGCCGGCGGTGAAAAGGTGACGGGGTCGGAGGGCCTTGCCGTTCCACAACGACCCTCGTCCACGACGGCCCGGCAAGCGCAACGCCTGTAAGCACGCGGAGAGAGTGGATTCGTATGACCGTCTGTGAAGCGCCGGGGAAGGTGTACCTCTTCGGCGAACACGCCGTCGTCTACGGCGAACCCGCCGTGCCGGCGGCGATCGAGCGACGCGCCACGGTGACCGCCGAGCCCCGCTCAGACGACCACGTCCGCGTCGAGGCCGAGGACCTCTCGCTCAACGGGTTCACCGTCGAGTACGCCGGCGGTACCGGCGACCGGCCCGACGTGGACGTGCCGGCCCCGCTGGTCGAGGCCGCGATGGGTTACGTCGACGCCGCGGTCCGGCAGGCCCGGGACGCGGCTGACGCGCCCGACGCCGGCTTCGACATCACCGTCGAGAGCGACATCCCGCTCGGCGCCGGACTCGGATCGTCGGCCGCCGTCGTGGTCGCGGGGATCGATGCCGCGACGCGCGCGCTCGGCGAACCGCTGGACCGCCGCGAGCTGGCCGACCGCGCGTACCACGCGGAGTACGAGGTGCAGGACGGACAGGCCTCTCGGGCCGACACGTTCTGCTCGACGATGGGCGGGGCGGTCCGCATCGAGGGCGACGACTGCGAGCCGATAGAGGCGCCGAACCTTCCGTTCGTCGTCGGTTTCGACGGCGGCGCCGGCGACACCGGCGAACTCGTCGCCGGCGTCGGCGAACTCCGCGAGGAGTACGGATTCGCCGCCGACACCGTCGAGTCGATCGGCGACGTGGTGCGGACCGGCGAGAAGCTGCTCGCCGACGCCGTTTCGGAGGCCGATCCGTCGCCGGAGCTGCTCGCTGAGCTCGGGGAGCTCATGGACTTCAATCACGGGCTGCTCTCCGCGCTGGGCGTCTCCGCGCGTTCGCTCGACGCGATGGTGTGGGCCGCCCGCGATGCTGGCGCCCACGGCGCGAAGCTCACCGGCGCGGGCGGCGGCGGCTGCATCGTTGCGCTCGACGCGAGCGACGCGAGCGAGACCGCGCTCTCCTTCACGCACGGGTGCGAGGAGGCGTTCCGCGCGGAGCTCGCGACCGAGGGTGTCCGGGTGGTGGAGCCGTGAGCGCGGATCGCGGGGCGTCTGGGACGGAGCGGACAGATGACGCCTCGGCACCCCCGGTCGTGCTCAAGCTCGGCGGGAGCCTGATCACGGACAAGAACCGCCCGGAGACGCTCGACGACGCGGCGCTCGCCGCGGCCTGCGACGCGGTTGCGAGTGCGCTCGCTGACGGCGCGGTCGATCGGCTCGTCGTCGTCCACGGCGGCGGGAGCTTCGGTCACCACCACGCCAGCGAACACGGCGTCTCGACGACGGCGGGGACCGCCGACGCCGGCGCAGTGATGGACATCCACAGCGCGATGACGGAGCTGAACCGCGCCGTCCTCAACCGGCTCCACGAGCGGGACGTGCCCGCGGTGCCGGTTCACCCACTGTCGCTTTCGGCTCGCCTCGAAGGCCCCGACGGCGACCTCGACCTGCCGCTCTCCTCGACGGCGACGCTGCTCGGCGAGGGGTTCGTTCCCGTGCTCCACGGCGACGGCGTCGCGACCGCGGGGGCCGGCGTCACCGTCGTCTCCGGAGACGAGCTTGTCGTCGAGCTTGCGGTCGGGCTCGGCGCTCGACCGAGTCGGGGTCTGCTCCACGGTGCCGGGCGTTCTCGACAGTGATGGCGAGGTGATCCCGTCCATCGATTCGTTCGAGGCGGTCGCCGACGCGCTCGGCGCGAGCGACGCGACCGATGTCTCGGGCGGAATGGCCGCGAAAGTGCGGGAACTATTGGCGCTTGACGCGCCGGCGCACGTGTTCGGCGCCGCGGGACTGGAGCCGTTCCTGCGCGGCGAGGATGCCGGAACGCGGATCGACTGACCGGGAAGCCGGCGGATCAGGGTCGTTCGAGGCCCGTACAGAACCCTTATTCGACCCACGACCCTCCCTCCGGACATGAACGAAGCGGACGTACGGGAGCGGCTCGTGGACGTGCGGGACCCCGACCTCGGCGACGACATCGTCTCGCTCGGGCTGGTGAACGACGTCGAGGTGGACGACGATGAGATCCGCATCTCGCTCGCGCTCGGTGCCCCGTTTTTCGCCGCACGAATCGGCGATCGCCGACGATGTCCGAGCGGCGCTTGCCGACACCGGGCTCGACGTGGAGCTGTCGGCGTCGATCCCGGACGATCTGGAGCCGGACGAGCAGGTGCTCCCCGGGGTGAAGAACGTAATCGCGGTCGCCTCAGGGAAGGGCGGCGTCGGCAAGTCGACGATGGCCGTCAACATTGCGGCCGGGCTCTCGGCGCTTGGCGCGCGCGTCGGGTTGTTCGACGCCGACGTGTACGGGCCGAACGTCCCGCGGATGGTGTCGGCGGAGGAGCGCCCGCAGACCGACGGCGAGACGATCGTCCCGCCCCGAGCGCTTCGGCGTGAAACTGATGAGTATGGACTTTCTCACCGGCGAGGACGACCCCGTCATCTGGCGGGGACCGATGGTCCACAAGATAATCACCCAGCTCGTCGAGGACGTGGAGTGGGGCGAGCTCGACTACCTCGTAATGGACCTGCCGCCGGGGACCGGCGACACCCAGCTCACGATCCTCCAGACGCTCCCGCTGACGGGCGCCGTGATCGTCACCACGCCGCAGGAGGTTGCGCTCGACGACGCGGTGAAGGGCCTCCGGATGTTCGGTAAACACGACACGAACGTGCTCGGGATCGCCGAGAACATGGCGGGCTTCCGGTGTCCGGACTGCGGCGGCTTCCACGAGATATTTGGCTCCGGCGGCGGGAAAGCGTTGGCGCAGGAACACGATCTTCCCTTCTTGGGCGGTGTCCCGCTCGACCCCGCGGTCCGGACCGGCGGCGACGACGGCGAGCCGGTCGTCTTAGAGGAGGGTGAGACCGCGGACGCGTTCCGGGTGATCGTGGAGAACGTCGCGAACAACGCCGGAGTCGTGCGCCGTCGCGGGGTGAGCGAGGGGCGATGAGCGGGGAGCGAAGCGAGTCGGACGGCGGGGAGGGAGCGGGTAGTGAAGGCGACGAGCCTGACGCCCTCGACGCCGCCGGCATCGATCCAGTCGTACCCGAGTCGGCCGCTGACGCGGCGGACGAGGCGTTCGCCGAGGATGACGAGGTCCGCGCGTTCCTCCGCGAGATAGCCGGGGACGTGTGGGGTGACAGCTCCGAGAGCAAGCAGCTCTCGGCGATCCTCTACCGCGTGTCGGACCTCTACGACCCCGACGAGCAGACCTCTCCCGAGGAGATCTATCTGAACGTCCGGCACATCATGCGGATCAAAGCGCAGGGCGGGATCGAGCGGTAATACGGGATCGTTTCTGCCAGCAGTGTGGCGAACCACTCCAAAGCCCCACCCCGACCCGCACCGCAGCCTCACACTCCCCAACCTCGCGGTTCGCGCTCTTCGAGCGCTCACCGCGTCCAGCGAGAATCGAAGATTCTCTGGCAGCCGGCGCGTAGCGCCGGCGACCTCGCACGCGTTCCTCGTGGCCGCCGATGGCGGCCACTCGGAGGCGCGCGCCACCGCAGTTTGTTTATAAACCGGTGAGTCTGATTTCGGTGTCGATCGGTGAGTCACACCGCCTCTTCTAACACTGTCTCGTCGCCGTGGCGGACTTCGACGCGTTCCGGAACGGCCGCCTCCGTGAATTCGACGGCGATATCGTAGGGATGCGTTTGGCCGATATCGGAGCACGGGCCGCCGTCCCAGTCGGGATCGTCCTGGGTGGTCAGCCGGAGCAGTAGGCGGTCGGCGTCGAGGTCGGCCTCGATCAGGTCGACGCGGTAACAGTCCCGCGAGCCGTCGAGCAGCCGTCCCCTGACGGTGACGCGCGGCGGAGGGTTACCTCGGCGCCGTCGACGGTTTCGGGAATCTCGCCCCACAGCGGGGTCGGACAGCCGGCGAGCGAAGCGGTCGAGACGGCGCCGCGGTCGCGAGGAGGGCTCTGCGGCGCATGGTGGAGAGCCGCCCGGCGGCCGAGTAAACTTTGTGACGGGTGGTATCTCACCGATCGATCGTTTCATACTGATAGCACGTCTCACGGTAACACACATGAGTGACGACCGGATTCCCGTGACCGTTCTCAGCGGGTACCTCGGCGCCGGGAAGACGACGATGGTGAACCACCTGCTCGCGAACCCCGGCGACAGGCGGATCGCCGTCATCCTGAACGACATGGGCGAGGTGAACGTCGACGCCGAGCTGGTCGCGCGAGAGAACGATGAGGAGGGGATCGTCGACCTCTCGAACGGCTGCATCTGCTGTCGGCTGCAGGACGACCTGCTGAGCGAGGCCGCGACGCTCGCGGAGTCCCGCGAGTTCGACTACCTCCTCGTGGAGTCGTCGGGCATCTCCGAGCCGATCCCGATCGCGCGGGCGTTCACGGAGGGGACCGAGGACTCCGATATCGACCCGACCGAGCGCTTCCGGCTCGACACGATGGTCACCGTCCTCGACACCTACGGCTTCTGGAAGGAGTTCGACGCCGGTGAGAACCTGCCGGGCGACGGGGAGGTCGACCGAGGACCGCCCCCTCCGCGGACGTGCTCGTCGAGGGGATCGAGTTCTGCGACGTGCTCGTGATGAACAAGACGGATATGGTTCCCGACGACGTGCTCGATGAGATCGAGTCGGTCGCCGAGCGGCTCGGCCCGCGGGCGAAGCGGATCCGGACGAGCTACTCCGAGGTCAACCCTGACGAGGTGCTCGACACCGGACGGTTCGACTTCGAGACGGCCACGCGGTCGCCGGGGTGGAAGCGCGAGATTGCGGAAAGCGAGGGCGAACACGGTCACGAGCCAGCAGCCGGCCAGCACGAACACGATCACGCCGAGGGCGCCGCCGCGGCCCACGGCGTCGACTCGTTCGTCTACCGCTCGGCCGACGCCCTCGATCCCGAGTCGTTCGCGAACTGGCTCCACGACTGGGACGGCGCGATTGTGCGGGCGAAGGGTGTCGCCAACGTCGCGGGGACGGACGAGGTCATCGGCGTGAGTCAGGCCGGTCCCTCGGTGCAGGCGGGACCGATCGGCGAGGTGGGGGCCCGACGACGACCGCCGCACGCGACTCGTGTTCATCGGCAGCGAGATGGACGAAGCGCGGATCCGCGGAGAGCTCGACGAACTGGCGGCGTCGAACCCTGAATCGGTCGAGAACGCGGACGCGTTCCCGCTCTGAATCGGCTCGGTCGACCGGTCCGAGTCAGATTCCCAGTTCCGCCTGCAGGTCGTCCCAGTCCTCGTGGAATCCGTGGGTGGACTCCGTCTCGGCGCCGACCGCCGACTGGTAGATGTCGTCGTACTTCAGCAGCTCACCCCAGCCGTCGTGGAACGCCCAGTTGCAGTACTTACACATACGGGCTGCAACGCGCGGGACGGACATACCGGTTTCGGCGGTACAGGCGCGAGTGGGCGTCTCGAGGTCGTCGACGGGTCCGATCCTCCGCGGGCGCCGACAGAGTGAACTCCGCTCGTGACGTACGAGACCCATCAACCGCGGATCGGTCGTGGCGAGACACTCATGGTTACATACAGGCGCGGCGGACACGTTCAGAGCGGCGACGATGCGGTCGAGCGGGGCTGCGACCACTGCGGCTGGCACTGTGTCGCCGATGGGTATCCCGAGCTGATCGGGCGGTACCAGTCTCACCTCCGAGACGAACACCCGAAGGCGTGGCTCCGGACCTGACCGTCGGAGCGGGTCGAAAAAGTCGGAACAGCGAGGATGAAGGCGTAACGCGGCCACTCAGGGTTCGAGCAGGACCTTCGTGACGCCCTCCTCGCGGGCGTCGAACGCCTCGTACATCTCCGGCGCCTCGTCGAGGTTGACGCGGTGGGAGACGACCCAACTCGGGTCGGCGCGCCCCTCGATGATCATGTCGCGGAGGTAGCGGTTGTACGACTTGACGTTACACTGGCCCGTACCGCACTTGAGTCCCTTCTCGAAGAACTTCCCGAAGTCGATTCCGAGTCGCCCCTGCGCGGCCATGTCGTCCGGTGCGCCCGGGTCCTCCGGCACGTACAGGCCGGGGATACCGAGCTCGCCGGTCGGACGGACCACGCGAATGAGGCTGTTGATCACGACCGCCGGATTCTCCTTGGCTGGGTCGTACGAGTAGTCCTCGGATTCGGTGTCGACGTCCTCGGGGTCGGTCGCCTGATACCCGACCGCGTCGACGCCCTTGTCGACCATCCCGCCGTGTTCCTCGATGATCTGGTCGACCGGGTCGCCCTCGGAGAAGTCGATGGCGGTGGCGTCGCAGTTCTCCTCGGCCAGTTCCAGCCGGCTCGGGACCTGGTCGACGACGTATATCTCTGCCGCGCCCTTGATCTTCGCGCTGTACGCCGCCATCAGTCCGACCGGGCCGGCCCCGAAGATGGCCACCGACTCGCCCGGCTGGAGGTTCGCCAGTTCCGTGCCGTGCCAGCCGGTCGGGAAGATGTCCGCGAGCAGTGAGAACGCGTCCTCGTGCTCGTCGCCCTCCGGGAGTTTCAGGGCGTTGTGGTCGGCGTACGGCACGCGAAGCTTCTCCGCCTGTCCGCCCGGATACGGCCCCATGGCGACGTAGCCGTAGGCGCCGCCCGCGAAGCCGGGGTTGACGTTGGTACAGAAACCGGTGTATCCCTCTTCGCAGTTCTGACAGAACCCACAGGAGACGTTAAACGGCATCACAACCCGGTCACCTTCCTCTAGCGTCGAGACGGCCTCACCGACTTCGCTCACGATCCCCATATTCTCGTGGCCGAACACGATTCCCTCCTCGGCCGCGGTTCGCCCCTCGTACATGTGGAGGTCGGAGCCACAGATACACGACGTCGTGATGTCGATCACGACGTCGTTCGGGTGTTCGATCTCCGGGTCATCTACCTCTTCGATAGCCACGTCGTACGGGCCTTGGTATACAACAGCTCTCATGGTTCGATCCATGTAAATGATGGACGCCCAGTATTCTAAACGTTTTTTACATTATATTATACTGTTAATAAATTGAGTTACAATTCAATCACACGTCTCTCGTCAGGGACGCCTCGTCGATAACGAGAACGGAGCAGACGGAATCGCCGGCTGAGTCGTCGTCCAACGCGACCGATCCGTCGAGGGCATCGACGTCACTGGAGGTGTCGACGCCGTCGCGGGTCGAGACGGAGGCGGTCCGACTTTCCGTAATGACTATCCCCGGTCCCGATGAATCGGGAGGTATGGACTGGCCACACGACCCCGATGGCGAACAGGGGAGCGAGGGCAGGCGGCAGTACGGGCACGCGGTGCTCGCGAAGAAGATCAACGAGGAGGAGGACTTCCCGCTGTCGGCCGCCGACTACGTCGAGCAGTACGGCGACCACCCGATCCGGATCGACTACGAGACGGTCGTCTCCGTCGAGGAGATCTTCGGGGGCGTCGAGAAAGAGGAATTCGGGGACTTCGTCGAGTTCCACCAGGAACTCGGGCGCGCGATGCGCGAGAACGGCTACTGGTTCTACGAGGGTGCTGAGCAGTTCGTCGACGGTAGCGCGTAAGCGGGTTCTGTTCTCTCACCGCGCGGCTTCGACTGACCTCACTCACCGGCTCTCGCCGGTTATCTCTTCTCGATTCTGGATCTCGATCCGGCCTTCGATCCGGGGGTCGATCCCGTGTTCACGGGCGTAATCTGCGAGCACCTCGTACTGGATGTCGGCCTCGTCGACCCGGTGGCGCTGCGCGAGCGTCGGGAACTCGTGGTCGGAGTGGAGCAGGTACTCCGAGACGGCGACGGTGTAGTGTGCCTCGGGGTCGATCGGCTCGCCGCCGACAGTGGCCTCCAGAAGTCGCTCGCCGTCGGCGTCCCAGACGACCCGCGCGTTCGAGACGTGGCCGTGCCACCAGTCATCCTTTCCGAAGTCCACGTCCGGCGCAGCCATCTCGCGGAGCACGTCGCGCAGCTCCGCGCCGGTGACGGACGCGAGCGCCACGGGCTCCTCGAACGGAATGAGGCTGATCAGATCGGCCTTCGTCACGTCGCCGACCCACGGGTCGCCCTGTCGGAGGCCGCCCGCGTTCGACAGCCCCACGTCGGCGTCGAGTGCCCAGCAGAACGCGTCCGCGGCGAAGTTTCCGACGCGGCACTCTCCACCGTGGACGACCTCACCGGTCCGCTCGATCGGCTCGTCGACGCGATCGACGACCTCGTCGAGGTCGGCGGCAGCCATCCGCTCTTCGAGGGCAGCTTCGAGCCCGGCGATCGGCTCGACGCCGTCAGGCTCGTGGAGGGTCGCGGTGGGGACGGCGTCCTCGCCGTCGTCCCTCTCCCCGGCGTCCCCCGCCCCGCCGAGGTCGACCTCGACGACGGTCTCGCCGTTGACTCCGGGGCGGACCAGCAGGGTGTCGGCCACGCACTCGTTGCGCGGGCTGTGGATGTGACCGCCGAGGATCACATCCACGTCCAGTTCGCGGGCGAGGTCGTCGTCGCCCGCGCCGAGGTGCGAGAGGACGACGGCGTGATCGAGGCCGTCGCCGTTCTCGGCGACCTCGGCGCGCATCTCGGCGAGCGCGTCACTCGCGGCGGCGACGGGGTCGTCGAACGTGAGGTCGGCGGCCATCGGGTTTAGAGAGTCGGTCGCGGGGTCGGTGACGCCGACGAACCCGATAGTTGCGCCGTCGATCCGGCGAACCGTCCACGGGACGACACCCTCGTCGCGGCCGAACGGGTCGCCGTTCTCGTCGCGGACGTTCGCGGAGACGAACGTCGCGGTCGCGTCGTCGACGAGCTCGCGAAGGGGATCCGGTCCGTAGTCGAACTCGTGGTTGCCGAACGTGTCGAGGAGGGTGTCGGTCGCGGCGTAGAAGTCGAGGACCTGCCGGCCGGTCGCGACCAGCGAGAGGACGCCCGGGGCGGTGGTGTCGCCGGTGGCGACGACGGCAGCGTCGGGGCCCGACAGCTCTCGGATCCGGCCGGCGAGGCGGGCCGCTCGCTCGGGGGCGTCGAAGACGTTCTCGATATCGGAGTAGTGAACGAGACGGACCATTCGATATGAGTGAGGAAGAGCGAGCGACGCTTAAAAAGCGCGGAGTTCGGGCAGTACTCTGGCGTCGAGACGCTGCGCAGCCGCTCGGGAGAACCGCTGCGAACGCCGTGGCTAAAGCGGGTCCTTCCCCGTGAGCCCCGCTCGCACACGCGCAGGTCATTGAAAGCGCTTTTATGGATGTCCGGACTAGGTCGCTTCACAGCCTCTGTGGGGTTGATGATGTGCCGTTCCGATAGGGACCGACCACGGGACGGACACGCGAGCCCGCACGGAGGATAGGTGAACAACATATGCCCGTTTACGTAGACTACGAAACCCCAGCCGACCTCGCCGAGCGATCGCTTGAGGCGCTCGAGGTCGCCCGAGACACCGGTACCGTGAAGAAAGGAACCAACGAGACCACGAAGGCCGTCGAGCGCGGCAACGCCGACCTCGTCATCGTCGCCGAGGACGTCTCTCCCGAAGAGATCGTGATGCACCTCCCCGAGCTTGCCGAGGAGAAGGGCATCCCGGTCGTCTTCGTCGACACGCAGGATGAAGTCGGCCACGCCGCCGGCCTCGAAGTCGGCTCGGCCGCCGCCGCCGTCATCGACGCCGGTGACGCCGACGACGACGTCGAGGATATCGGCGAGAAGGTCGCGGAGCTCCGATAACCACCCATGAGCGCAGAAGAGGGCACCGGCGACTCGACGACCGCGGAGGTCATCGAGGTCGTCGGCAAGACCGGGATGCACGGCGAGGCCATGCAGGTCAAGTGCCGCATCCAGGAAGGATCGAACCAGGGCCGGATCATCACCCGGAACGTCCTGGGCCCCGTCCGCATGGGCGACGTGCTCCAGCTCCGGGAGACCCAGCGCGATGCCGACTCCATCGGAGGGCGATAACGAATGGTTGAGACACGCACCTGCGACTACACCGGCGAAGAAATCGAGCCCGGCACGGGCACGATGTACGTGAAGACGAACGGACAGATCCTCCACTTCGTCGACTCGAAGGCGGAGAAGAACTACTTCCTCGGCCGCGAGGCGCGCGACCTCGAGTGGACCGAGGAAGGGCGCAATCAGGGTGGCGAGTAGATGAGCCACCACGACGAGCGCACTTTCGTGATGGTCAAGCCCGACGGCGTGCAGCGCGGCCTCATCGGCGAGATCGTCTCCCGCTTCGAGGAGCGCGGGCTGAAGCTCGTCGGCGGCAAGTTCATGCAGATCGACGAGGACCTCGCTCACCAGCATTACGGTGAACACGAGGGCAAGCCGTTCTTCGACGGCCTCGTCGACTTCATCACCTCCGCCCCCGTCTTCGCGATGGTGTGGGAGGGCGCAGACGCGACCCGACAGGTCCGATCGATGGTCGGCGAGACCGACCCCGCCGAGTCCGCCCCGGGCACGATCCGCGGCGACTTCGGCTTAGACCTCGGCCAGAACGTGATCCACGCGTCGGACCACGAGGACGAGGGCGCCAACGAGCGCGAGATCGACCTGTTCTTCGACGAGGAGGAACTCGTCGACTACGGCCTCGACACCGCGGCGTGGGTGTACGAGGACGAGCAGCACTGAACGGCGACGGCGCTTTTCACTTTGTTCGATGCCGCTTTTCCGTGAGCGGTAGCTATTCCGACACACCTCGTTTCCGGTGAAATCACATCTGAAATTCGGCGACTGCAGCGGGAAGCCAGCGTATTCCGAGTGATAAACCCGCCTGCAATGAGCCTCGACGCCTCAGTCGGACAGCGCAACGATCCGCCCGTCCTCGGCGACGATGAGTACCTCGGCGCTTCCGTCGCCGGTCACGTCCGCGAACAGCGGCCCCCCGTACACGACGGCGGTACCGATATTGCCGCGGGCGATCGCCTCGCCCTTCTGGTTCAGTGCGAGCACGCCTCCATCCCGATTCACCACGACCGGGCCCGGAGAGCCGTCGCCGGTCACGTCCGCGACACCGGGAGCGTTTACCCGCGTATCGCCGCCGTACTGCTGTTTCCAGACGACTTCTCCGTCGAGCAGGTCGACCGCCCAGATGCTGCCGCTCCCGCCGACGTGGACGCGACCGGGGTCTGCGTCGCCGACGGCGACGGGTAGATCCTGTAGCCCGACCTCGTAACGGGTTCCGCCGTCGGAAACGTCGATCGTCTCTAGGTTGCCGTTCGCGCCGCCGAGCGCGAGCACCGGGCCGCTGCGCGTGTCGGCCGCGCTCCAGCTCAGGGGCGTGACCGACGGGGTCGTCGTCCACCGGGCCTCGCCGGTCGCGTCGAGCAGGCTGATCGAGCGATCGCCGTCGGCCGCGGTCGCGACCGCGAGCCCGCGGGCGGTGTCGGCTCCGTCGTCCGCGCTGCCGTTAGCGTCACCGCCGAAGTCGACGGCCAGCGGCCGACGATTCACCGGCGCGTCGAGGTCTGTCTCGAACACCGTCTCGCCGGCGGCGTCGACGGCTCGGACTCGTCCGTCGGTCGTGACCGCGGCGATCTCGGCGTCGCCATCGCCGTCGAGGTCACCGATCGCTGGCCGGAGCCCGCCCGGTCCGCCGAGGTCGACGGCGAGCCGCTCGGTTCCGTCAGCCGGGTTGAGGACGATGAGCGATCCCGATTCGGTCGTGAACGCAACCACCTCGTCGCCGCCGAGTTGGCCGGCGACTAGCCCGCTCGTCGCGGGGGGATCGGTGCCGTCGTCGGCAGTATCGCTCCCGCCGACAGCCGTCTTCCACTCCACGCCGCCGCCCACGGCGGTGGCGCGTATCGTTCGATTCCCGTCCTCGACCGTCGACTGGATGACGAGCGAGTCCCCGTCCATGGTGGCGACGACCGCACCGCTGCCGTCGTCGCCGGCGACGGGCTCGGATTCCCAGACGACCTCGGCGTCGATCGTGGCGTCATCGACGCCGACGAACGCGAAGAGCGCGACGCCGACGCCGGTCGCGCCGCCGGCCAACAGGATCAGACTCGCGAACAGAACGCGGCGGTCCATTACCGATCGGTTCGGTCGGCGGCGTGATACCCCTGTCGGATGCGACGGTGGGGACCTACAGCGTGACGGCGGGAGAGACTACAGCAACGTCGCGACGCGATTTGCGTGCTCCGAGCCGACCCGATCACGGAGGGTGTCAAGGTCGCGCTCGCCGTCGACGTTCACGAGGTAGACCGCGCCGTCCGGCCCCCCGTACGCGCCGTGGAAGTCGTAGACGAAGCCGTACACCTCGGCGTCGGCCGCCTCCTCGGTCTCTCGGGCGATCGCCACCTGCTCGTGGACGTTGTACTCGACGAGGCGGTTCCGGACGCTGGGGCCGTCCTCGCCGTCCCCTTCGTCGGCGGTTTCGTCGCTGTCGCCGTCCCCGTCGAGCGCGTCGAGGCCCGCCTCGACGATCGGAACGAGGTCCTCAACGTCGGCCCTGATGCCGGGTTCTGCGGGGAGTTCGCCGGTCCGAGCTGCCGAGAGGGCGGCGCCAACCGCGCCGCACCCGGTGTGTCCGACGACTACGAGCACGTCCGTGTTGGTGTGAGCGAGCGGGTACGCGACGCTGCCGTCGAGCACGCGCTCGCCGTCGACGCGGTCGCTCACGCGGTTCCCGATGTTGCCGGCGGTAAAGAGGTACCCCGGGCGATCGACCGCCCACATGCCTTCCTGGGACACGCGGGAGTCCGAACAGCAGACCGAGACGACTGGGGGCTGCTGGCCGTCGCGCTGGGCGTCGAGGTCAGCAGCGGCGGCGGAAGCGACGTGCTCGTCGTTGCGATCGAGGAGTTCGATCAGGAGGTCTCGGCTCATACGCATCGACTCGTGCCCGAGTTTGAAAAGTGAGACGGACGGGGCGAGAATCGGAGCCGAGGCGAGGACCGGAGTCAGGGCAAGAACCGGAGCGAGGGGAGGAGAAACGGACCGTTCGAGGCCGTTCAGGCAACCAGTCCGACGATCTGTACCAGGAATCCGACGACGAAGACGGCGAGGAGGACGATCGTCGCCACCACCACCGCGGGCGAGAGCATCTCGTCGTCCTGATCGAGCACGAGCGACTCCATGTCTTTCATGCGAAACCCGTCGTCGCGACGGGGTTTGAACGCTTCGCTCGGCGGAGCGCCCGATCCGAACGGGGCGCCGATGGAGGGCGAAATCGCCGAACCGCCGCGCTCGGTGGGGCGGCTCCCGGCGGCGAGTGAGTGAGGCAACTGAGCGCTGACGACGGCCGTCGGGTCATGCGATCCTGAGCCGCCTCCGACTCGTGCCAACGTCCAACACACGAGACACGCGCACACGTATCTCCCATCACTTATACGCGTGACCGTCATACTGACTGTATGAGCGAAGAATCCGGGCGTCGGAACCTCCGAATGCCCAACGACGACGAAGTGTTCGCCGTGGTGACGGAACACCTCGGCGGAAACCACGTGCGGCTGCGCTGCGTTGACGGCAAGACGCGAATGGGCCGGATCCCCGGCCGCATGAAGTACCGGACGTGGATCAGCGAGGGCGACGTGGTCCTCGCGGAGCCGTGGGCCTGGCAAGACGAGAAGGCGAACGTCGAGTGGCGGTACGACGACGACGACGCGGACCAGCTCCGACGCGAAGGCCACATTCAGTAACGCCGCGACGCGACGCCGCAGACCGGCTCGGCGGTGTAGCGCACAAGATATTTAAAACAGAGCGAGCGACTGCGTTGGCTATTTATAAACAGCAGCGGCGATCGTGAGTCGGCTCGGTCCCCGTTCGGCCGGATCATTCTGTCGGTCCGATCGTTGTGCCGGCCGACCCGTTCCATCGACCCGATCGCTGAGTCCCGCTCTGTTATCGACTGAACTCGATCGCTGCGCCCTGTCCGAAGCCGACACAGAGGGTCGCAAGGCCGCGGTCGGCGTCGCGCTTCTGCATCTCGTGGATCAGGGTGACGGGGAGTCGCGCGCCGGAGGCGCCGAGCGGGTGGCCGATGGCGATGGCGCCGCCGTTGACGTTGTACTGCTCCTCGTCGATTCCGAGTTCGCGGCGGGAGTACTCACACTGGGAGGCGAACGCCTCGTTGAGCTCGACGAGGTCGTAGTCGTCGATGGTCCGACCGGCGCGGTCAAGCAGGCCGCGCGTCGCGGGCACCGGGCCGATCCCCATCACGGTGGGGTCGACGCCGGCGACGTTGTTCGTGCCGACCTCCGCGAGCACGTCGAGCCCGTGGTCTTCTGCGAACGCCTTGCTCGTGACGAGCGTCAGCGACGCGCCGTCCGAGATCTGCGAGGAGTTCCCCGCGGTCACCGTGCCGTCCCCCGTGAACGCCGGCGAGAGGCCGGAGAGCTTCTCGGCGGTCGTGTCCGGGCGGATCCCTTCGTCTTCGTCGATCAGGCCGTCGTCGGTCTCCACGGGGACGATCTCGTCGTCGAAGCGTCCCGACTCCGTCGCCTCGGCGGCACGCTGGTGGCTCCGGGCGGCGTACTCGTCTTGGGCCTCGCGGCTCACCTCGTACTCCTCGGCGACCTTCTCGGCGGTCATTCCCATCTGGAGCTGAAAGACGTTGTACTGCTCCGACAACTCGGGGTGGAGGTGTTCGTAGGAGTCGCCGTCCATCGGGACGCGACTCATATTCTCGACGCCGCCGGCGATGATGCAGTCGCGGTTCCCGGCCGCGATGGCGTCCGCTGCCGAGATGATCGCCTGCATCGAGGAGGCGCACCAGCGGTTGATCGAGGTCGCCGGTACCGATTCACCGAGGTCAGAGAGGAGCGCGATGACGCGGGCGACGTTGTTGTCCTGTTCGGTCCGCTCGCTGGGCCGACCCCCCACATCAGGTCGTCGACGTGGTCGCCGGTCAGCCCGGTCTCCGCGAGCGTGTGGTCGATGAGGCGCGTCGAAAGATCCTCGCTGCGGACGTCCGCGTAGACGCCCCCGTCGCGTCCCTGCGGCGTTCGGTAGGCTGCGGCGATAACCGGAGTGGTCTCGTCTGTCATGAACGATCACTGGCCGGTCGGGCACTTAAAACGGCGTGGAACCCGGGTGAATCTGACCGAAGTTTATCATTTATTCCGCGAGGAGGCTCTCGCCGGTCATCTCTGTGGGTCGATCGAGGCCGATCAGGTCCACGAGTGTCGGGGCGATGTCACACAGCGACCCCCCGTTTCGGATCTCGCACCCGCCGTCGTCGCTGTCGGGGGTCAAGTAGACGAACGGAACCGGGTTGAAGGTGTGAGCGGTGTGGGGGTTTTCGAGAGTCCCCATATCGTCAGCGTTGCCGTGGTCGGCCGTCACGACCGCGTGGCCGCCCGCGTCGGCGACCGCGTCGAGGAGGCGATGGAGCTGTGCGTCGACCGCCTCGACCGCCTCGACCGCGGCGTCGAAGTCGCCGGTGTGACCCACCATGTCGGGGTTGGCGTAGTTGAGGACCATCAGGTCTGGGTCCTCTTCAGTGATGATCCCGACCGCCTCGTCCGTAAGCTCCGGCGCGGACATCTCCGGCTGGAGGTCGTACGTCGGCACGTCCGGACTTTCGACGATCTCGCGCCGCTCGCCGGGGAACTCCACCTCGCGGCCGCCGTTGAGGAAGTACGTCACGTGCGGGTACTTCTCCGACTCGGCGATCCGGAGTTGGGTGAGTCCCGCCTCGGAGACGACCTCGCCGATGGTGTTCGCGGGCATCTGGGGCGGGAACGCCACCGGGAACGCGAACGTCTCGTCGTACTCGGTCATCGTGGTCATCCGGATCCCCGGCTGGTCGAGGTCGAACGTCCAGTCGGGACGCGTGTCGGTGAGCATCCGGACCAGTTGCCGGGCGCGATCGGCCCTGAAGTTGAAGAAGACGACCGCGTCGCCGTCGGCGAGGGCGGGGGCGCCGGCGACCAGCGTCGGCTCGATGAACTCGTCCGTCTCGCCGCGAGCGTGGGCCTCGGTCGCGGCCTCGACCGCCGTCTCGGCCTCGTGGAGCGCCTCGCGCTCGACGATGGCGTCGTACGCCTTCTTCGTCCGCTCCCAGTTCTCGTCGCGGTCCATCGCGTGATAGCGTCCCGTCACGGTCGCGACGTGACCGGTCCCGCGCTCGTCGGCCTTCGCCGTCACGTCCGCGAGGAATCGGTCGGCGATCTCCGGGGCGGTATCGCGGCCGTCGGTGAACGCGTGGCTCGTCGCTGGCACCCCGGCGTCGGCGGCGGCGTCGATCAGCGCGAGCAGGTGCTCGACGTCCGAGTGGACGCCGCCGTCGGAGACGAGCCCCATGAAGTGGACCCGCCCCCCGGTCGAGGCGGCGTGATCGAGCGCGCCCGCGATGGCGTCGTTATCAGACAGCGATCCCTCCGCGAGCGCGTCGGAGATCCGGGTGTACGCCTGCTTGACGACCCGTCCCGCGCCGATGTTCAGGTGGCCGACCTCGGAGTTTCCCATCTGGCCCTCCGGAAGCCCCACGCGCCGGCCGTGGACGACGAGTCGACCGTTCGCGCCGCGCTCGGTCGCGGTGTCGAACGTCGGCG
>Ga0065697_1003149_pt1 | contig 29483 bp, 21 predicted proteins | sample AntLakMe24m_08um_FD_59086 | JGI IMG/M metagenome (GOLD analysis project Ga0065697, IMG submission 59086) | Hypersaline microbial communities from Antarctic Deep Lake - 24m 0.8um v2 (version 3) | ecosystem: Environmental > Aquatic > Non-marine Saline and Alkaline > Hypersaline | place: Deep Lake... | reverse complement strand
CCGTCAATTGTACGTTCTACTATTTTACCATGAACACCGATTAGAGCTGGTTGATCAATCATGCGACGAGCCTTAACGTCCTCGGCATACATTCGCGTTGGCGGGATATACAGGACTGGTGCACCACTTGACCCCTGGAATAGCCGACCGTCATTTAGGAAAGCCGGTTCATTGTCATAATCGAACCGATATGGTGTAGAGATTGTGAGGTGCCGAACTTTCGGGAGTGGTTCATTACTTGGAGGATCTCCCGAACGGTACGGTGAGTCTGGATCCTCGGTTTTGTCGTAACAAATAACGGAAACATCATCACCAGCAAATGGGAGCCGTTCACCGGTGGTGAGTTTCCCTTTTGGGATATGGTCCTCAGTAAAAGCTGATGCATAGACTTTCTCTCGAACAACTGAGTCATCTGGAAAGTCATCTACGAGGTAATGAGTAGGCCACGGATCATCGAAAACGATCTCATCCAGATATGAGGAAACCTGTATTTCTAACGGAATCGCAGCAATGTCAGCAAACGGGTGTTCACGCCATATTGGATCACCATTGTCCCACAACGGGACATGCTTTGCTGGGACAGCACGTGGGTCGCTTACTGCCCGAAACCGCGGGAATATACTGTTCTCATCCGGAATACAATGTTTAGCTGTAATAATAAACGTCTCTCCCCGACTATTATTGAAAAGAAACCCAACAAAATAGTCGCTTTTTCGACCTGGTTCACCAATATCACAAATCACGGTCGTTGTGATGATTGGGTTGAAGGGCCAACCGTCTGAATTTGCTGGAAGACGAGTGCCGGTCATACTCACCTTGTACGTAACATGTGATAGTAAGTTTCCGATGTAGTATCATCCTTTCAACTAGTCACACGGGTCATGGAGTAACACGAGATTCCGTCATAGATCTCAATCATCTTTTTTGAAGTCCCACTCATTAGGTGGTTTTGTTTTTGGCTGACGAGACATCAATCGGCGATTGACTATTGCAACCGCGCGCTTCGGATATCAGCGAAGGCAAGAAGAGAGCGACCCTCGTATACCGTATGAATGGGCTCCACGAAGAATCTGGACAACGAACGCCCACCGAATCAGTGAAACAAGCGTTTCAGGCGCTTTACCTGCTGAATTCATTGGCTCACATTCGTGCAGAATATGGATGGGCTCGGGCGGGGCTCGTCCAGAATCTACCGGAGCGCCAGCCACCTGTTATACCAGGGCATGGCCGTCAGAACGACCGGTTAGTAAGACTCGATTTTCGCCTTCGGAGAAATCAACCCATGTCGGACGACCTCGAACCGATCGATCCACGCACAGCGAAGCAAATGTACCTCGACGCGCGGAGCCACGAACTTGCCGATTCCACCATTCAGTCTCACCGGTACCGCCTGAAGCAATTCGTCCAATGGTGCGAAGAGGAAGACATCGAGAACCTTAACGACTTCTCAGGACGTGATATCCATCGATATAGGGTGAAACGCCGAGAGGAGGACGGGCTGGCTACCGCGACGATGAAAGGTCAGCTCGCCACTCTTCGCGCATTCCTGCGCTTCTTAGCCAGCATCGATGGCGTCAAACCAGGACTCGACGAGAAAAATCATTCTCCCGACGCTGACCGAAAGAAGATGCACGTGTCGAAATGCTTGACCCAGAGCGCGCAGACGCCATCTTTGATCACCTCGAACAGTTCCGGTACGCAACACTGGAACACGCACTTCTGACCGTTCTCTGGCATACTGGTATTCGAATCGGTGCTGCCGTCGGTCTCGATGTAGATGACTACAATTCAGAGGAGCAATACTTGGTTCTAAAACATCGTTCAGAGCAAGGGACTTCACTGAAAAACGGGAAAGGGAGCGAGCGCGTGATTGCACTCCGAGATCACGTTTGCACGGTGTTAGATGACTGGCTGGAAGTCAACCACAATGGCCTCGTAGACGAGCATGACCGTGAACCATTGTTCGTTACCCGGCAAAACCGATTGAGTCGTAATCGAGGTCGAACAATTGCATACCAGTACACCCGCCCATGCGTCTATAGCGACACGTGCCCTCACGATCGGGACATCGACGACTGTGAGGCGATCCCCACCTCGAATGTTCATGCCTGTCCGTCAGTCCTTAGTCCACACCCGATTCGGCGTGGAGCTATCACATACCATCTACGAAAGGATACACCTGAGCCCGTGGTCAGTTCACGTATGGATGTGAGCCCTGATGTAATCGACCTTCACTACGACCAGCGATCAAGTATCGACAAAATGCGTCAACGTCGTCGGTACCTCCCTGATGATTAGTACTGATTTTCGGGGATCACGACGGTCATATTTATGATGAACGGACCACAGAAGAAGAACTGGACATCGCATCATCGAATATTACTGGAGTGATGGGACGGGGAGAGCGGTATTCCGGCACTGTTGAGGATGAATAACTCATTGCTACTGGGCATTGGCCAAAAAGCTCCAGCTAGGTTTTTTTGTATGGGATTTTATATACTCTGAACCATCTGTAGTTGGTAATGAGTGACTCGTCGGACGACTATACACTTGAGGATGCAAAAGACGAAGTTGGAATTCTTCGCCGTGTAACTGACGACGTCGTCGAAGCAATCCAGAATGCCGAGAACGAGGACGTACTGGAGTTCCTGATCGAGGACGAGAAACTCGACGTAATTCACGACGGAAAGCGTGGTCTGGGACAGGTGCGACGTGCCGTGCTTGAGTCCCCGCTGGCCTCAGACCGTCTCAAGCGCGTCGTGAGTCTCCGCGGTGACGAAACGCCCGGAGAGATGCTCGTTCCAAACGATGTCGAACGCAACGCCAAAGTTGCGCTCGAAGCCGGCAAACCGGTCGTTCTATACGGACCGACTGGAACCGGGAAGACAACATTCGCAAAGCAACTGGCCCGTGAGACTGGCATCGGTTACACCCTCAACACCGCTACACCCTCGTGGACACCGTCTGACATCATTGGTGGTATCAGTCCGGACTACACGGGCGACTCGCTGAGCTACCGCACGAAACTCGGGTGCGTCTCAGAAGCTGTGCAGCGTGCACGCCAATTCGATGTCGAGTATGGGGTTATTCTGGACGAGATTACGCGGGCGGATATCTCGAAGATCTTCGGCCCCCTCTACACCGCTATCGAAAATCCACACCAGACTATTTTCGAGACCGACGAGGGGGAGACAATCGAACTCGACGAACGGGTAAACATCATCTGTACGATGAACATGTCCGACCGGACGGTGAACGAACTCGACAACGCGATCACCCGCCGGTTTGCGATGATTGAACTCGACGAGTATGAAGAAGACAAGCGTCGACAGCTGTTCAAAGACTGGATTAGTACACACATTACGGGTCAGACTGATCTCGATGAGGGTGAAATACTCCGACTCTTTGAGCGCGACTACGAAGGGATCAACCATGGCAGTGAATCGACTGCACAAGGTGCAATCATGCGCTTCGGACCGATGCACTACCGGGATATTGCCGTCTTCATCGGTGTCGCTTGCCGGGAAGGAGGCGAATACGAGTACGACCAGACAGACGCAGTCGGACAGGCATTCCGGACCTACATCGTTCCTCGTCTGCTAAACTCTGCGGCGTTTCCACAGGTCGAACGGATCGCTGAACACTACCGGGCACTGAACGACGACTTCGAAGAGTTTGATCTCTCGCCTGCTGCAGAGCTCGCCGAGCGCGAACTTGAACAGGAACGTCGACAGATGGGCTCCTACGAGTAATGAGTACCGTTGACGAAGTCTATCAGTATGGACAGGAGACGTTCAATATCCCCGAGCGAGGGGAGATCCGGATAGAGGATTGTCCGTCGTCCATCACGGATCAGCTTCGTCGAGCGTCGTTCACACAGGAGAGTCCAGGCGTCTTCACAAAGAGTCAGGAGTCACTTGACTCAGATCAAGAGTATGAGGTCGTGACAGTTACTCTCGATGGAGATGACGGTGATACACTCTATGTCTCCGCTACGGATATCATCGGAGTTGTTAGTCTGACACCGTCGTCGAAGGTCCAAGTCGATCCGAAAATTGACTGGGAGCACATCTTCGATATGCTGCTGGCAGTTTACGACCAAAATCGATCAATCGAGTACCACGGGATTCCGCTACAGGATTTCCTCTCTGACGATATCCATCTTGATGATGTGTTCGTCGTACTGGCGATTAATTACCTAGATGGCTTAGAGACGATCCAGCGTAACGGATACATCCGGGATCTGATCCTCAAACGGATCGACAGTCTCGATGGGCGTGGAGAGATTGATGTCGAACAAACGCTTCTAAATCACGCACGTGGGACACTGGAGCCCCACTGGATACGCAACGAGACGGAGTACAACAACGCCGCAAATTCGCTGCTCCACTATGCGGGGAAGACGCTACTCCGCTTGTTCCGGCAAAACTCCTCAGATCACGATCACCCCGGCTATGACCGAATCTTCTCTGAGGTCCACCGAGAAGTCGAACGGCTAGAAAGTATGGGAGTTAGTAGTGGGTTGGACCGTATCGACGACTATCGACGCATCTCACTTAGAGACCTTCCGAAACAACGGCAGTACTACCGGAAAGCATTCGACGTGGCAAAGGCAGTGTTGTCGTCGTCTCTTGGGCAACAGCTCAAGGACGGGCCTCGGGAGTTGGTCGTCGACTACGTCCTGAACATGGAATCTCTGTTTGAGCAGTACTCACAGGTAGTGATTGAACGAGAGCTGGCATACATCAAATCCTACGACCATCTTGACGCCCTTGCCGATGTAACGCCAGTTCGATCACCATCAGTCAATCCATTTGAGGGAGAAAGCCAGATCCGACACCAACCTGACCACGCGATCCAAGAAGGTGAGAAGACGATTGCAGTCCTCGATTCCAAGTACTACGCGGAGGGGCACGACCCGGTAAAGGAATCACCATCACGATCTCGGCTATTCAGTTACGCATATTTGCTTCATTCGGACCAGCTCGCCTTCCTATGTCCACTGCTTGAACCGAAGCGTCGAAAGGTGACACAGACTGGTGCCGAGTTGGAAATCGTTTCTCCAGAAGCCGACTTCTCGCTCGACGGTTATGATGAAGTTGTTTACGAATACGCACACGATCTTCTCGTTTCAGATCATCCTGAACTGGAGCCGTTCCGTGCTGTCGCTGAGAATAAACTCTGTCTCGATGGGACTGATGAAGGCGATTTACACAAAGCGACACAGATGAGCGGCCCATTCACATTCAAAGATGTCCAAGACTTCTCTCTTCGAGTTGTCAAGGCTGCTGCTGACAAACATTCATTCAATGTTCGGAACCGATTCGATTTGGAGCAGGAAGGAAGTTGGACACGAGAACAGATTGAGACACGGTGTGAACGCCGGTACGAACACGCCACGACATGTCTTCCCGTCTTCTACCGTGAAGGAGGAGAAGAGTGGATCGACCTCTACTTCCTGAAAAACGGTAACGGTAGAGTCGAGAAAGAAGGCCCGTTGAAACTACTCTGAACGGTTAGTTTTTAGAACGGAGCGACGAGCCATTCACCCTGCTCTTTGCGTTGGAGTTGTGGCCCAAAGACATCCTGCAGCGAATAGAGTTCGTCGTCATGCCGGAGATCGTAGGTTTTCCCACGACGATGGAACTGCCCCTCAACAACGAACTGAACAGTTGGATTCTGGTACTCTAAGTCGTTTGCTCGTTGATCCATCTCACGTGCAAGTTCGGTTGCGAGGTCGTCATCTTCGAATGCATCCTCTAACCCAATGACGCTGACCTCATCGGGAATGTTGTTGTTCTTGAGTCGGCTGATGAACTCGTCGACCGGCATCTGGTGATCGAATGCGTCGTATGATTCCTCAATAATGAGATTGTAACGTCCAGGGATTCGTCCAGGGCCTGCCATTACTATATTATTGTTCTTTAGGTTGAAAAAGGAGTATGTTATTTCTTTCTCAGACCATCAAAAGGACAATGACTACTTCCACTTCGGCATGGGACGTTTTATCAATGGAAGGACCAATCTTGAATTCATGACTTGGAGAAACCATTTCAATCGGGCAAAACGAACAGACTCACCGATTTTAGTAAATAAAGAGCATATCGGGCCAATACCACCGGGATTTGAACAGCAGGGTTTCGCTCTCAACGGAGTATGGGGTACCTACGAACGTAAGCAAGGTCTCGAAACAATCCGTATTCGGGAATTGCCAACACAGTATCACATTTCAGTTTCGAACCCTATTGCTGAGAACAAATCCTTCACCCAGCTGAACTTAAGCAGGAATCAATATGGGCAGACGAATCCAACTACTGCTCAACAGAAACCATCATTGAAAAAGATCGCTATCGGCGGACTCGGATTTCTTGGTATCCTTGCACTCGGTCAGTCACTCGGTAACTCCGATAGTTCTTCAACACCTGACCCAGCCCAATCCCACCGCGTCTTTATCAGCCACTCTTGGCAGTACAAGGAGCACTACAAAGAGGTACAGTCGCTACTGGATGGTGCCCGTAACTTCGATTACTTCGACCACAGTGTCACATCTAATGACCCGATTGATGCCCAGTTACCGAATCATCTCCGGAAGAAACTCCGCGATCAGATGCGGTCCGCATCTGTAGTCCTCGTACTAGCTGGAATGTACGTAGCACACAGTGACTGGATTAAAGAAGAAATCGAAATGGCAGCAGATATGGAGAAACCGATCATCGGTGTCATCCCACCGAAAAATGATCTCATTCCAAATATCGTCGACGAACACGCTACAGAATTAGTCCAGACCGACGGTAATGATATCTTAGATGCTATCGAGCGACAGGCAACATGAGCAGTGACAGCTCCAAATCCGACGTATCCGAGGATATACCCGATGACGAGATCGCACCGGAACTAATTGAGCAATATAAGATGTACGTGAATACGACGCTCAACGTGAGCAACCGACGGCTACAGAACAATCGGTTCTATGTGCTCCTGCTCTCAGGTACCCTCGCCGTCATCTCCGTACTTGCAGAAACCAAAGTTATTCAGGAATTCGGGCTTCTCTTAGCTGGCTCATTAGGATGTGCTCTTTGCGTACTTTGGTATCTTAGTATAACTTCTTACAAGCAACTAAACAGTGGAAAATATGAGGTCATCAGCGCGATGGAAGAAGAGCTTCCAGTAGAACCGTTCAATGAGGAATGGGAAAATCTCGAACGTGGTGAGAACATACGGACCTACATCACTCATACCCGTGTCGAACGGAAGATCCCATTCGTTCTCGGAATCCCATATCTTATCATCACTCTCTATGCCCTAGTGGAGTTGCTGTAGAGATCACTACACAGAATCAGCATTCATACGCGATACTGAATCAATGAATGACTGTGCGTTCTCGTCCGGTATCGTCGCAGTAAACGTGATTAATGGTTCAACACTGACACTATTTAATGACGCAAAACGACGGAGCTGGTCACGGTTACAGTAAACTCGGAGCATAATAGAGTCCTTATTCGTTCTTTCTGGATCTTTCGGACCAACGCTGGAAACGCCGATTGTGTCGTACTCTGTTCCAGAAAGATAGTTGTCGACCCGTGCTGCGACTGGCTGTATATCTTCAAACTTCAGCACTACGCAGCTAGTTCCGTCGATATTGTTCTTTTTGAGCTGATGACTGAGAGAGATTAGGTAACTCTTGGTAGTGCGGAACTGCAGTTCAAATCCCTCATCACCAACAGTGGTCAGGTCAAGTCTGATATCGGTGGTAGAGGATGTATTTGGCATTATTCAGTAGCTCGTGATATCTCGATCTCCAAGCACTCGTGTGTAGGCATCGTCACCAGTCACGTCGGCCAGTCGACCAGCCAACTCACGCAGATCGTCGTCAACACCCCACTTGTCGACGTAGTTCTGGACGGCCTCACCCTTCTCGTAGCGGTACCGGAGGAACTGGAGCTTGTCGAGATTCGAGAGGTGGTCGTCGCTGTCGCCGTTGGCCCGCTCTTGGATGTAGGCTTGCCGTTTCTCGTTATCCCACGTCCCGAGTTCGAAGCCGTCATCCTGGTTGTAGAGACAAGTCCCTTTGAGATCCTCCGGCGTGGCGTTGGTGCCGCGGCAGAGCTTGTTCACGTCGTCGTAGGAGACGTTGGCGGTGTCCAGCAGGTCAAGGAACACGTCCTCGACGCCGATATCACTGGCTTCCTGAATGATGCCGTATATTTCCTGAACGACCTCCTTGGCACTCATGATCTCGCCGTCGCGCTGGACCTTCCCGTGGTGTTTAGAGTATTCGCGGAAACAGGCACCCATCTCCATGACGCCGATACTCCCCGCGAGAGAGATCGCGGTTGGCTTCAAGCTGTTTGCGAGTCTCTCGGGCGGTGCGATAGATCTCGCGGCGGAGTGATTTCCAAGAAGCAGACTCCGTCTCTTCGATAGGTCGAGCGACAATAGCAATATCAAATGAGACAGCTTCCCCTCCGATGAATTTGTTTATATCCGCGGTAAGCGGATATGTTGCAGTTACTTCAAATTCAGCATCACATAATGATTCTAGAAGTTCTCCCCATGATTCTGAATCACTATGATGATAAGTGAAGGCTAAGACTCCATCATCTTTGAGTGTGTGACGAATAGTATCGAAGGCTTGGCCGATTTCGTCCTCGAAATCCTCCGTTGTCTTATTCAGGAAGGGGTTAGTAACGATTGATTCGGCTCTTGGTGTTTTCTCCGCACTGAAACCATCGTATTTGTCTTTTAATAAAATTTTCTGCCAAACATAAAAGAAGTCGGCTATCTCTGAATACATCACATTGTCGTAGTAGGGCGGATCTGTGATTACCGCATCAAATTCCCCTTCGGCTTCTAATTGCCTTGCATCCCCGAGAGAAAGTGAGAAATTTGAACCCATTGCTGGAAATCCTGAGGCTTCCTTAGTTTCGCCATTTACAACGTGTCGTTCAGATGGTGAATTAGCATATTCTACTCCACTCAGTACCCGATCCCAGACAGTAGTAAATGGACCAGAACCGAATGCCGTCCCCCAGACATTATTTTCAACAGGAGACATTGTGGGAACAAATGAATTTGTTTTAAATGAATGATCTGCTTTATTGTACCCGTTATTATATGTGACAAAGGTATTATTATATCGGATTGAATCAGAAAATGCTAGTAGAAGATACTCTTTAGCATTCTCATTTTGTATTTTTTCGATAGATTTCAGTAGCTTTGACAAAGATAAAAGCTGTCTTTTTGTAAATAGGTCTTGCCAATTTTCATATCCGTGTTCAAATACGTCATTTCCATTTACTGATGACGACGCAGTGACCGCTCCTTTCGGGATTTCCTCATCTGGGACATATTCGTGGAGCCCTGCATTCTTCTCCCACTCACTTTCCGCTTCCTGGTATAGTTCTCTGTCAACATCTTCAACGCGCTTGTATCCCTTTTGAACACCCTTCGGTTCACCTGCCTCATCGCAGTGGGCACAGTAGTATTCCAGAGCATAGAGACGCAAATTGTACCCACCTTGTTCTTGAATCGCGTCCGTAATTCCGTACTTTTGACCACAATCTGGACAGTTGTACTTCCCACCCCGCGAAACATTTCCTTCTTTGGGGGTAAACCCGTGACCACAGTCGTTACAGATACACTCTGACTGCCAATCATCTACAAAAGTGACTGCCTCACAATCTGGGCAGAGTACATTGTACTTGTCGTCGTTCTCGTAACGCCCAGCAGCGACACGGTAGTCTTTAAATAATGGAACTACATGCCCACAGGATACGCAATCCAGTTCCTTCACCCAGAAATTGTACATCACATCAGCGTCGTGCTCACCATTGCTGTTCGGACAGGGCGTTTTGTAGTATTGCGTAATCTCGTCAGCCACATCGTCTTTGACCTGCTCAAAGGCTTCCTCAAGTTCCTCGACATCAGTTTGCCCGGCTTCGAGTTCTTTCTTGGTGACGAACCACGCAACCGGATTCAGATCGTTGCCGACGACTTCTGCACCGAACCGCGAGGCCTCGACCAGCGAGGTACCGCCACCCATGAATGGATCGAGAATTTTCTTATCCTCGACACGCACATCCTTCGGATACAGCTCCCAGAGGCTCTCTGGGTCGGACATGTCGACGCCATCCATGAGTGCGGCGATGTCGAGCGTCTCGTCGCCGTTGCCCCACCCGGCGAGCGTTTCACCCTCCTGGCCTGGTTCGAAAACGTCGACTTTCTCGGGGTCGTCTAGAAGTGTGTAAAGGCAGATTGATCGAAAAACACAGCCGAGTCGACGGGCCCACCACTTGTGCATCGTATAGATCGGGCGGTAGTACATCTTCGCTCGCCCCTCTTTTTCTGCGATTTCGTTCACACGCTCGATTGGAAACCCTCGTTCAATTGGGAGTTCCGTCCGTTCGCGCTCGTCCAGTGGTGATCCAGATTCCTCAGACATATGCAGTATACTGAGATGATTATAGACGAGCCTGATAAGTGTGCGTTCTTATCGATTATCTCTGATAACAATCGACTCAATTCGTCTCACGACTACAGTAGAAAGCCTGCTAGTGTCTCACAAAAATCACAGAACTCAGTGATTTCAGAACCTCAAGATGGAGTTCGGGCGCTTTCATAATTCGGGAGAGTCAGTTGATCAAGGGTTCGTCACTAGTATTCGCATACTCAATACCAGTGTGGATTTAAGTATTCAGGCAGAGTGAGATCAACTACTCAATCGTGACAACAAAAACTGGCATATCTCAATCGGTTACAAATTTTCTTGATTCAGTAGAAAACGAACCTGCTGTATTAATCGGTACAGGACGTATTGGGATATCAGAGTCTCTTACAGAGAGAGAAGATGTTCATCTTGTAGACTCGCTTTCCGAGGTCCACAACTCACGCAAAAACGTTAGACATGATGAATATTTAGTAATTGACTCTCTTTATCGAACATATATTGAATATACTCAATCTTCGAACGAGGAATACCGGAATACATTCGAGGAAATCCTAGAGTCTGGGAGATTGTCATCTGGTGAACCAATTGGAGTAGTTCTTCGTCCAAGAAGTTATCAATACCTATATTCTGAATCAGAGAGCAAAAATAAAGTTGTAGAATCAATATATGAATGGGTACTACATTTTGCAGAGATTTCTAAAAAAGATGCTATTGAGATAGGAACTTCTCTTACAGATCAGGATCCGAAAACAGTCGAAGATCATATGCCGGATTTAAATTTTAAGTACGAAATCAAGACATCTTCCTCAAAAGAGGTTTATCAGACGTATATTCCTCATTTGTTACTTGATTTGTCTAAATCATCGGATGATTATCTACCTCCTGGACAGTTGATTAATAAAAGCAGTAATGCTAAACAGAATTTAATTGGAACTATTACTGACTTCGGTAAAGATCTGTTTAAGCGTAATTCACTTAAGAAAATTCAGCAATCCTCAAAGAACGTCTTTTCTGAGATACAGAAGATAGATAAGGAAAGTGTTGAAGAGCTCTTTTCCGACGTGGACTATGAATCGATACCAGATGATGTTTCCACTTATCTTTCTCAAATCGACATGGGTGATGCTTCGGATGCCGCACTAAAGTCAATTGGAAGCGCAGTTCCAGGGGCATATCCTGTGCTTCTTCTTGTACTCTATTATACTAATCAAGAAAGCGATCAAATTGCGGCCTTTGATCAATTCAAACAGAATTCACAGTTACTGTTTGGTGATGGAGTTCCTGAACCGACACAAGAACTTGTTGAAGAACATCTGCAGATGGAACCCTATACTCTGGAGTCTGCGAAGTCGCTGGCTTCAGAGGAAACAGTAGCCAAAATTCGGACTCTGCAGACTGGTCTAATGAGAACGGAACATCAGTATGAGGAGCTATCAGAAAACATATCTAAAATGTCAAATGAATTCTCTAAAGTTAACAATCAGATCCAAGATATAACAAACAACCTGAACACCCTCCGACAGCAATTTAATCAACTACAATCTCGCTTGTCAGAAGTTGCCGTAAAGTATCCCGAGATTTTAGATTACAAACTTCAAAATAGTCTTCGTGAATTAGGTAGTTTAGAAAAAGAGTTACTTGAACAAGAGTTCAGATATCTCGGTAGGACAGAAAGAGAGGATTGGAAGATATCTGATCTCCCATTTGACCGGAGGTTACAACAAGAAACGTTGAACAAACTTGAAACTAATCAACTTATTATTCTCCGTGGACCTTTAGGATCGGGTAAAACGACTACTGCGTTTCGATCTCTCTCTGTACTGGAACGTAGTGGGGCATATGTAGCTCTAGCCAATTTCGAAGAAAGTGAGTATGCATATATTCGAAAAGCGTTAGAAACAATTGATACTCGTCCTTGCTATTTATTCGTTTCATATCGGTTGGGTTCACCAGCCATTGACACCTCTACACAACTTAGGAATTTATTCAAATTAGTGAGGGATGATCTTTGTGACAAAATAATCATTGAATGTCGAGATGAAGTCTATCAGAACTTGTTGAATCAGGGGGGAGACGTAATCCAAGGCCAACGTGGGCTATCTGAGATATGGAGATCTAAAGAGACAGTTCAATGTGGTAAAGTAAGTCGACAAGTGCTTCAAGATACTGTTAAATGGGTATACGATTGCCACGGTATTGAAGAAGATAAGATAGGAAACAGATTTTCAAGTCCAGATGATATAATCGCTAAATTTGGAAATAATCCAGAATTCGTTAAAGTTGCATCAAGACTATCTGCGCAGGGAGAATCATTAACAGATATAGAGACTATTGGAGAGCTGATTGAACTAGATGTTCTTAGCTTGTTAAGAAACTTTGAGGACACAAAAGAATTTTATCGGGAATCTATTGAATTATTATCACTGACAAGGGGTTTACCTCTCAACTGTATAGAAGATATAACAAATAATCAAATCCGCAAATCAGAGATGGTAAATCTCAAAAATGATCTTGGAGGATATGTCGAGTTTCCGGAGGATTCTGTAAAAATAGAACCGTCAAAATTAATTCCAGATATTTATACAGATATTCTTTTTCAGCATTGGTTCTTAGAGAGTAATAATCAAGAATACCTCCTTTCCCATGTTGAAGAATTACTGGATAAGGGGTATGATGATTTACTACCAGATATACTTCTTAACATATCACTAGCACATAGTAGGTATGGAAGTGAGTCTGGAGATCATCGTGAGCAAGCCACTAAGATAACAATTGATGTATTAAATCGTCTTGAGAATCGAGGCTCGGCTGATAATTACTTCCAGAGTTTTTCTAATCTTGGAGATATTCCTGTACCAGCTGCTGAGATAGGATGGATTATACTTGAAAGTAATTTATCAAAATCGTATTTAGAAAGTCTTTGGGAGAAACGGGTCTATAGTGAAGAAGTTATTGGAGGTCTGTCTGAGGTGTCAATTGATATTGTTGATTCTATAGGGCAACTTTTGGCCAGTCATATAAGAAAAGATTCATTTGAAGAAGTAAAGACAATATATTCAGAAGCGGGGAAGCTATTTTTCGGTTCTGGCTCATCGTTTGAATGGTCACACGATTCTATGTCACATTTACCAGCGGATTTGTTAACTTATTCATTGATGGAGGCTTCTCGACATACGACACAGCTGCTGGATACAGATCACACAGATTCCGGAATTGAAGTTTTATTCGATTTATTTGAAGACCTGAATCAACGACAACAAGTTCATGCAGAAGCAGCAGCTCGATTATTTTCAACGCCATTTTTAGAGGTGTCAAATAAAGGAGGTTCCGGCAGGATATTTGAATTGTTGGATTACTTATTGACTAAAATAGAACCACATATTTTAAAAATATCTGAATATTCAAATTTATTTGAAGTACACGGTGACGTAGATTGGTCTGGACCAACTAGCATTTTTTTGCGCCGTTTTTATCTAGAGATAACACTATTGACAAATACGACAAGTGATCGTATAAATTATAAAAAATGGATTAAGTTAGTTTGGGAGAATATAGAAAAAACTCTTAAATATTGTGAACAGCCTACAAAATCACTTTTTGCTACGGCACGTACTATTCTGACCGGTTCGGCTATTCGTCAGGAAATGGTTCTTAGTTCTGGATGTAACATAGTCAAAATTAATTGTCAGGTGATTGTAGAGAAATTAGATCCAAATCCGCTTCCTTATACTGACTGGTTATTCACACAATGGTTTACTAAGCACCCTGATAGCTGGTATGCTCGATTGTTTGAATTATCATTTATTGACATTATTGGTCAAGAACAATCAAGGTCCTTTGGTGATGATCTTATGTACCGTATTGCTGGTGAATCAAAACCAGAACGGGAAAACCTAGTAAATATGATGGGTAATGTAGTAAATCAGGTAACTACAGTTAGCAACACATGTGAAAATCCTGATGAATTTGAACATGAGGTTTTCTATGCTTGGTATCGTGCATTATGCTCAACTGGAAATCCCTCTCAGTTTAGACCATATCTTCCTCCACTCAATAAGGAAGCAAACCAAGTTCTGGGATATAACGCTAAGAATTATCTCTGTCTAAGAGTCGCTTCAGATGATGAAACTCAAAATTATGCCGGAGGATCTATTGATCCATTTGGACAGTTACCGTTTGATACCCTATCAATTAAGACTACTACGAATCTGCTTACATGGATTGAGACTTTTCTGCAAGATGACGATGTATTATTTACAGCAAGCCAGTTTATTAAGAAGCAATATCCAGAGAGAGCTACGAAAGAGTTTGAGCGAGTATTTTCTGAGCTATTAGGGATTCTATTTATGTCTGAGCACGGAACTGGTTACCCTATGCGGGCGAATGGACCTTCTTCAGAAGAAATAATTTCTATCTACTCGAAATCTGAGTATTTAGTGGAAAATACTAGAGTGTTTTTGGAAAAATCAGACATAGCGGACAAGTTATCACGAGAGATGAGAATGAATATGGAATTAATTGCAAATCCATCATTATATGACTGATAGTTTTAGTTGAATTATTACCAATCCAGTTATAAAACAATACTAGATATAGCTAGTGTCGAGACTTACATTTGAAAGCTCGATCTCAATCTTTAGACTTGACGCTTCATCGGGCATCCGTTCAAACAGATCCTGGACCTTCGTATAATCCTGCTCAGATCGCAACGTCAGACTCACCTGCGTTCGGTCGACATCGGCGGTCCCCTGCAGTGATCCAGGCACACCCTCTTTGTCTGGCAACATGAACGTCACGTCGCCGTAGTCCACAGTACCCGTCTGGTGCTCATCGCGCCACTTCTTTCGCATCGCAGCCACGTCGTCACCATTGTACTCGAACCGCCATGTTTCCGAATGGACATCAGGAATTCGGAATGGATACCCTGGAACCCAGTCAGAAGCTTTCTCTGACCCTGTTGGCCCAACGACGTACATTGGGTCCTCCTCACGCCCAAGGTTCTGCAACAAGTACGTCTGCACCATATCCTCTGTAACGGTGTTATCGAAGCGATCAGCAATCTTACTCACGGAGAACTGATCGCCTGCAGTAAGATCGTCAAGATAGTCGAGAATCTGCCCGCCGATCCGCTCTGGAACCGTCGGCACAATTTTGACTGTCGTGGGCTCTCGATCTCCGAGTGACTCTAAGTACCGGCCACCGGCCTCCAAAACATAGTCATCAATCAAGAACTCGTTGACCGCCTCACGAGCTGCAGTCTGGGTCTCGTCCGGTGGGAGGAACACTGTCTCGTCGGACCGAATCTCACCGATGATGGTATCAAGATTAGCGTATCCATCTTCGTCGATTGCCTCCTTAATCTGGTCAACGAGATAGCTCGCTCCAACTACCGTCGCACTACCGACATCACGGAGCGTCGCATCTGACTGTGGCTTGTCAAGAATCTCGTTGCCGCGCACAATGACGTACTGATCATCACGGTTCAGTCGACCAATAGCTCGCATCACAACGTCGTGACTATCGCCATCGATCCAAATCTCACCATCCTCAACAAGTTCAAGCTCCAGATCACCGATATCGAGCGCAGTTGTTCCGCTGCCGAACCGCTGGCGCAGGTTCTGTTCGACATCGTCGACGCCCCAGAGGTCGACATCGTCCTGCTGGACGATTACGGTATCAAGAGAGCTCCCTGAGAGATCATCGCGGAAGCCTCCAGAGTCACGAGCAAGCACTGGTTTGTCGCTCAGTGCCTTGACAGTCGCATTCAATACGTCGTTTGAACTTCCGGGGATAGGAAGCTCCGGGTCGCGTAAGAACTGCTCGTAGATGTCCTCCACAGATATTTCACCGCGACGGTCCAGCAGATCCTCAGCAATGTTCCAGACGTGTGACTGGAGATCGAATGGGTCAGCTGCTGCGGAATCAGCGATGTTAGATGCATTGAGCTCGGCATCGTCGAACACATACACATCGAGATCCATCGGTGCAGCAAGGTCGAATTCGTTGAGTAGGTCATCTCCGTCAAGCACCTCTCCATAGAGCAGTTGGAGTTCTTCTCGAAGTTCGTTCTCCTCCTGATCCTTCATATGTTGTATGGACTCACGGATCTCCTCATCGAGCGACTCATCAGCGAGTACTCCTCGTGCTCCCTCGATGTATCGAGCCTTGTCGATATACCGAGTACCAGACTCAATCGCCTTGTCACCGGACGGCTGGATGAATACGAGCGTGTTGCGCCACTCACGTCCACGCCCGTCGTTCGTAATCACCTTGTGGACATCTTCCAGAGTCCACTGGTCATCCTTCACCACAACTTTGACATCACGGCTATCAGGGATGTCTCGCATATCGTTCGTCCGGAAGCCAACAGGGAACGCATTCGAACCGAATATATCTGTGATGAAGTCTGCAATCTCAGCTTTTGCTGCCGTTTCTGATATGTCGACGGCTGCATTTCGGATAAGCGCGTTCGGGTTCTGTCGATCCCGAATGGCATACTTTCCGTTGAGTTTGTGCAGGTGCCATGCGACGCCGTGTAATCGTTCGAGATTGAGCACGACATCAGAGACTAGATCACCTGTCTGGTAGGTACCCATCACGATTTCAGAAACGTCAGATCCCTCACCCTCACTCGGTTTTAATGAATACAATAAGATGGTGTTCAGGATACGGCGTCCATGCGGAACATCATCTTCGTCAATACGGCTTTTGATGTCCCCAGTGGCAGCATTCAACCGTTCGTAATTGATTTTCGCCAGCTCATCTTCGAATTTGATGGCGTCGATATCACCGTGTGTGATCAGATCGGTCTGATCCTGCATTTCCAGAAGAACTTTCGAGAATAGGTAAATCATCCCGCGTGTGTTCTGGTTGCCCTCATCGGCGTAGTATCGCGTTTCGAGTGCATCGAGAAGTACGGGATGGAACGGGTAGAGATCGTGCATCTCCGAGAGCAGATCGTCGGGCAGATCGATGTGGTCCGATTGATCGTAAGCGTCGAAGTAGCCATTGACGATCTCGCGGGCAACTCCCTCATCAACGCTATCAATCAGTCGATGGTGAAGCACTTCGCGCTTGTCGACCTGATTATTCATATTGACCTCAACCGACTGCTCTCGGTTCAGGATATCATTGACCTCAGAATCCTCTCGGAGAACGGAGACGATGGTATAGAGCTCCAAATCAGATACTGCAGTCGATTCGAGTAACGACTGGAGGAATCCTTTGTTGGCACTTTTACGATCTCCCTGTAGTGTGTCGAACCAATCTTCAAGCTCGTCTACGAAGAATGCGACCGTTTCGTCGCCAACAGCATCCTGAATCGTCTGCATATCGGGATATCCTCCAGATTCATAGGTTCCCGGATCATAATCGAGTGCTTCAAAGAACGGCTCCCAAAGATACTCGTACTGTTCGTTCTGTATGGCGACCGTGACCGGAATCGCGGATTCCGGAAGAGCTGCTTCGAACCCGTCAATTTCTTCGTTGCCCCACATGCCCGCTGCCTTGGGGTCATTGAAACAGTGGTACAGTGCCACCATCTGGTGAGACTTACCACTGCCGTACGGACCATAGAGGATGTGTGTCCCTCGTGGATCATCACCGCGAAGAGAGTCACGTAGAATAGACAGGGCCTCTCGAAGTCCCTGTGTCATCAATGTGCGATCAAAGAAGAGTTCGGCATCCGACTCGAACTCATTCTCATCATCGACGTTGTAGAGTTTTACTTGGCCGTCTATCTGTCCATCTTCTCGAAGCTCACGGCTGAGGGTAACCGTATCATCGAGAGTTTTAGACAGGGTACCTGTTTCAACCATTTGTGATACTTAAACACACATCAGTAGGTCGCAATAAACACTATGATACTGCGAAGTTCTGGCTCTATCACGGTTCCAGATTTGGATATTTGATCAAAGCCGATCCATAAACGTATTGTAACCTCTTCTGATTGTACTCATTCATGGGCAGTTACGACCTCGTCAACATCGAGGTCACTCACGAATCCGCAGACGAGGTTCTTGATTCACTATCTGAAGCCTCCGCTGAAGGGGATCACACACAAACAGTCCAAGCGGCACGGCTCCAAGCAGGCCAACCCGACTCCGAACTACGCTCGCTGAAGCAGCTTGACGAGAACTCCGTCAAGATGCTTGAACACCAAGTCGACGCAGCCTATCGGGCACTGTTTGAGATGGATGGCAAAGCACTGCTTGCCGACGAGGTGGGGCTGGGGAAAACAATTGAAGTCGGGATGATTCTCAAGGAAATGCACTTCCGTGAGACGAATGACTCCGTCCTCATCCTAACACCGGCTCAACTGGCCAAACAGTGGCAAGCAGAGCTCCGTGAGAAGTTCGGGCTAGACTTTGTCTGCAACTACGATGACGGGTTCAAGGGATTCGACAAGCACGAATACATCATTGCCAGCATTGACACAGCAAAGAGCGACCGCCACCGTGAAACAGTCCTCAATAGGAACTGGGATGTCCTTGTCCTTGACGAGGCCCATTACGTCAAGAACGAAGAAACTGATCGCTACGATCTAATCGACCGTCTCTCGTACAATTACGCATTCTTCTTGACGGCGACGCCAATTCAAAACGAACTGACTGATCTATATAATGTTGTCTCGTTACTCCGTCCTGGACTGTTTGGAACACGCGATGTTTTCCATCAATACTTCGTGAACAACAATCAGGAGACACTCGTCAACCGAGATGAGCTACAGGATCGACTGAACAAGGTCATGATTCGGAATCGACGAGCAGACACAGACATTGATTTCACAGAGAGAACTATCGATACGCGAAAATTCGATCCATCTCCGGAAGAGCGTGAGCTCTACCAAGCAGTATCTGATTACGTCAAGGGAGCCTACAGCCAAGATCAGGGACAGAAATTGGTACTGATGCTCCTCCAGAAGGAGGTCGTCAGTAGTCCCGCAGCACTCAAAGTGACTATTGAGAAACGACTTGATGAGCAATCGGAACTCACGCACGCGGGTGAGTTGGAATCTATCTTGGACTTGATTGATGGCATCGATACAGTCACGAAGCAAGAACGGTTACTCGATATCGTCGAAGAGGCCCGTGACAACGTCGAGAAAGGGCGCGTTATTGTCTTTACACAGTTCAGAGCCACCCAGCGGCAGGTGCTTGATAGACTGGCTTCAGAGGGTTATACAGTCCATTCGTTCCATGGAGGTCATTCCAGTCAAGAGAAGGAAGACATCGTTGAGGACTTTGAGGAGGAGGGTGGTGTTCTTGTCTCGACTGATGCAATGAGTGAGGGACGAAATCTCCAATTTTNNAATATTATGGTGAACTACGACCTTCCTTGGAACCCAATGCGAGTTGAACAGCGTATTGGTCGCATCCATCGAATTGGCCAAAAGCGTAGTGTGTTCGTGTTCAACATGGCACTGAAAGATACCGTCGAAGAGTACGTTCTGGAGCGTCTGTACCACAAAATAGACCTGTTCCAGCAGAGTATCGGAGAACTGAGTTCAATACTAAGTCGACTGGAAGAATCGGGAACGAGCTTCGAAGACGAGATATTCGAACGGCTGGTCACGGCAGATTCTGAAGTCGACCTTGAGAATGACTTCGACGATATGGCAGTAGATCTGCAGGAACAGCGTGATCTTGCAGACAAGTTGGAGGAATTCAACAGCGGTGTTTTCGACGGGTTTGATCTGGGGGCTAACGATGACTGATGCAGCCATCTCTGTGACTCAGTCCGTCGTGGAGCGGTTTACCGACCGATATCTTCGGTCGCTTGGTTGTAGCATTGAGAAATATAACGACAGATGGGATGTGGTAGTTCCTGATGAGGTAGATACTGAACTAGCGACTGGAAACATCACTCTCGTTTGTGGAGGTGAGGAAACCAGTGACAAGAATAACGAGAAACCCCTCCATCCAGATAGTCAATTCTTCCAGCAAATTCTCACTGAAGCTAGCAAGCAAACTCCAACAGGGAAGATATCGATTGATACGGAGCGTGCCGAGATCCAGATTCCAAGTTGGATTCAGGAAGGAAATGTGAAAGTATCCGGAACGAGATTCACACCATACTATGACCGAACGGCACTCGTGATTCTCTTCCAAGTGGGCATCGAGACAGTCAGCGAGTATCAGAGTGAACTTATCCGTGCAATTGCAGTAGATATGCGCAGCGAAGAGAGTCTACCCCAACTGGAAGAGACATTTCTCAGATTAACCTCAATGGCTGATGATGCGGTAGAAAGTACTCAATCAGATCTGGATAAAACAAGTGTGCAACCACTTCTCAATACTGCTCGTGAGCAGCTTGTCGACCGGATACAGACTACTGTCGACGGAATTCATCAAGAAGCATCTAAGGCTGCTGACGCGGAAGTCGAAGAGTACCGACAAATGCAACAGCAACGCCTGCAGGAGATCGAAGAGAAGCACTCGACTCTCTCATCAAAGATAGATGAGCTAGGTGAGGCGATTAGCAGTAGCGAACAGACAGAGCGCGTCCAAGCACTCAAAAAAAGAAAGCATCTCAAGTCCGAATACGACGAGATAGACGCCGAAATCACCGATTTACGCAAACGACGTGATCGCGGTTTTCCCGAAAGACAGCAAGAAATTCGGGAGAGACATGCACTGAATATCCAAGTCACCCCTCTCACGATAACACAGGTGGAATATGAACGGGGCGAAATTGAGTTTGAACTTATTGACGAGGAAATCGACCGAACAGTGACCGTAGGATACGGGAGTGGTGTCGGAGTAACTGAGGAAATTCAGTGTTCGTCTTGTAACCAAGTCTTCACTCAACATAACCCACTCCAATCGCTTAGTGACGGACTTCGGTGCGCGGAATGTACGTCAATAAACGATTCCTGAAGTAAACTCACTTACGAAACGTAATCAACCCCGGTTCTAATTTCAGAATCGTGCGCGCCACAACACCAGATTTTCTGTCACATCCAAATTCAGATTGATTATGACCTCTGACTCGTGTTTGGATGTACAAAATCGCCGGAAGGCGCGACCCTCATTCAGAATCGTTCGAAGAACGAATGAAATCAAACTCGCGAGCCAAACTCGTTTTATAAGTGATGTACTGCCGTCTGTCGGATTCTAATCGTTCGGAAAACGAATGGGCGCTGCAGGCTCTTGTTCACGGAGTGAACGGAGTCCCTTGCTGGCCCTCACCCGGCTAAAATCGGCGATTTGAGATCAGCGGTTCTGTCTCGGGTTCGCACCCAGAGAGCCATGAGTCTCGAACCAATCGACCCAGAAACCGCACTCGAATTGTACCTGGCCGACAGGGAGAACAACGTCACAGAGGGGACGATCCGATCGCATCGATCCCGGCTCAGCCATTTTGTCCGTTGGTGTGAGCAAAAGGAAATCACGAACCTGAATAATCTGACTGGACGGAAGCTGCATCGATACCGACTCTGGCGGCGTGACGAAGGTGATCTCTCAGTCGCGACCGAGAAGACGCAGATGGACACGTTGCGTGTGTTTATTAGGTGGGTAGAATCGGTCGACGGTGCGCCGGAGGACATCCACGTCAAGATCCGCTCACCAACGCTGACTGGCGATGATAACGTGCGTGATGCGATGGTTGACACAGAGCGTGCCGAGGAACTATTGGGCTATCTGCGACGCTATGAGTACGCAACTCGCCCTCATGTGGTTATCGCACTGATGTGGCATACGATGATGCGAGTCGGAGCCATCCATTCGCTTGACGTAGCCGACTTTGATCCAGAGGAGAAGTCCTTAGAGGTGGTTCACCGCCCTGAGAAGGGGACACCGATCAAGAACAGTACCGATGGTGAACGATTAGTCGCACTGTCGGATGAGGTCTGTCAGTTACTGATCGACTGGATCGAGCAGCGTCGAAAAGATGTGACTGACGAACACGGTCGTGAACCGCTTATTACGACATCACAAGGGCGGGCACACACGACGACACTTCGAAACGATTGCTATCGATATACTAGACCCTGTATTTCGACCGGTGAGTGTCCACATGGGCGTGACATCGATGACTGTCGGGCAGCTGAATACGGACACGCCTCAGAATGTCCATCCAGTGAGAGTCCGCATTCGTTTCGTCGCGGTGGGATCACGCACTCACTCCAACAGGATTGGCCGATGAGAGCAGTCGGTGACCGAGCGAACGTCTCTGAGCAGGTACTCGAAATGCACTACGACCAGCGCACAGAGAAAGAAAAAATGGAACAGCGACGGGATTACCTGGATCGGTTATAGACACAATTTGACCGAGATCAATTAGTAAATCTCTATCTTCTTCTGTACTTTTCCACTACTATTTGTAGACAGAGATCAACTAAAGTCGGTAGCAGATTGTATACTCCAACGTACCCAAAGAACGAGACAAGTTTTGATAACAGATTAGTGAGTGTGATGACTTTTTATACACTCTCTTTGCGACTACCCGACGATCGGTAAGTACAGGTTGACGATGTATCGAAATAGAATATGACTCATACGTCAGATGGTAAAGCAGTGTGCAATATAGAGTGGATATAGACTGCACATCAACTTCGTTTCCGCAGTGATTCGACAATACAGATACTGCCTATAGAAGGTGGAGATCGATACCCTTCTCCATCGCTGAGAGTCATCTAACAACAAGAATAAGTAGATTGTCTGTGAGGAAGGGTCTATGTCAGATGACTCTCCATCCCTCTATAATACGTACATCGACTACGATCATGAGGGTTCTTTCGACATTAATACGATCGGTGATTACCAAGCGATGCAACAAATCGCTGGTGACGACTTCAGTATGCAGAAGCGTAAGATGGGAGAAGTTCTCGCCGATCGAACGTTCAACGTCCCCGAATATCAGCGCCTATTTTCTTGGAAGACGAAACACCATCGTCAGCTGTGGTCAGATCTGCAGAAGTTCATCGATGCCGATTTCACGACGGGCGGTTCCGACATCTCGGACGTGTTTTTTAGCTCAATGTACTTTGCCGTCGACAAGGAGCGAGAAACATACGAGATTATCGATGGACAGCAGCGTCTTACGTCGATCAATATTCTCCTGCGAGCGATTCTCGAACATCTGCAGGACATCGACGCTGATGCCATTGACAGCACTAGTATCGCCAATCTACGAGCGGGAGTCATCAAGCAGATCGAAGACGTGTTGTACAAACTTGAGAACGTCGTGAAGGGCGAGGTACCACGGCTCTCTTTGAACAAACACGATGACAATGATGACGCCGATATCGGGTTTTTTGAGGCGTTAATTTCGGGATCTGAGAAACAACTTGAATACCTCTGTGCAGACGAACGTGAGTCCATCGATGGCCGACGTGGTGACGCCAAACAAATTTCTGATCTTCTTGATGAGTTTGGCATCAGCGAGGAAGAAAAAGACAGCTGGAACCCTCCTGAGTCAAAGTACATACAGATTTATGATTCAAACCAACGGTTGCTCGACGCATACAATTTCTATCGAGACCGCGTCGCCGAGGTCGTTGCCAAGCAGGATGATCCAGATAACCGTGCCCTCGCGTTGATCAACCTCAGTAACTATATCCAGCAATCCTATCACATCGGCGAATTCATAATCGAAGATGCAGCACCGGACTTCCGAATGCAGATTTTCGAAATTCTGAACGATCGCGGTCTCGAACTTACCAAAATTGATCGGATTCGAGCCGCCGTCGTGAACGCATTCTTCGATGCCGACGACCGAAACAAATATATTCGGAAATGGGAGGACATCGTTGTCGCGTTCGCAACGAATGATAGTCAGATCGATGAATATCTATCCGTCTATCTGAGTATCATCGACAGCGAAATTAGTACGGTGGGAGAGGCGAGTGCCGAACTTACCCATGCATTCGGAACTCGAAATATCGAATCGAACGTTCAGCCGCGGCTCAACGATCTTGACGAGGCACGCAAGTTCCTCGACCGTGCACATGAGCTAGTTGATTACTACAAAGCCATCACAAGCGACGAACTGGAGCCGCAGGACCTCGAACTCAATGATTATGCACGGCGATGTCAGGAGGTCCTTGTCAGATTGAACGACCAGCGGATGAACCAGTGGCGGCCATTCGTCTTAGCCCTATATCATTATACTGTTACGAGTGCAAGCGGGAACGAGGCTCAATTCTACGCGACTCTAGATACCATCGAGAAACTCAATTTCCGTCGTCTTCTGGTGGGTGAAGATCCGAATATCTTCCAAGAAATCTTCATTGACGCAGTCCATCGCTTCCTCTCTGAGGATGCAGATGGTGAAGACGACTCGTACGAGTTGTCACAACGCTATCTGATCAGCGAGATGCAATCGACGACGCCCTCACTCTTCGGTGATCGGTTCCTGGATACTATCACCCAGGCACAAGCATGGAACCCTCCACACGCGAAGCTCCTATTCGGTAAGATTGCTAACCAGCACTTCCGTGACCAAGGAACAATCGTTGATAGACGGTTGAACATGGGGAGTATCCACCTAGAGCACGTGTTTCCCCAAAGCCTGATCCATGACAGCGACGACCCTGTCTGGCTCGACTGAGTTCTTCCAGTTGGACGAGGCAGACACCGAAATCGTCTCCGAGATTCAACGCTACATCGACCTCCAGCAGCAGGGTTCGGACCTGAGCGAGGAAGAAAAACAGATCAGAGACAGTGTTGAAGAATTCATCTCGCAGCGGTTTATCAACGATATCGGGAACTTTGTTCTCTTGAGAGACAGCGACAACATCCGAGCAAGTAACCGCCCGCTAGCCGAGAAGCTCCCGCAATACTTCAACGAGGCAGACGACTTCACGAGTATCCATCCGAACCGCTACTTTACGCCAGCGGATGGCCCAATTGATGAGGAACGACTTGACCGACTACGCAAACAGTATAACGAGGTCCATGACAGTGACCGCGATGCTGTTGACGCGGATCTGGTTGCGTACTTCAATTCGATCTGGACGTACGAGAGACTGAAGGAACGGCGAGTTGGCCTTATTCTGGATATTCTCGACATCGTCGGCTTCGAACAACTCCACGACGAGTTTGGATTGGAGACAGACCGAGAACAACTGCAAAAAACTATTCGTAGCCAGACAGAACGTGAATTCGAAAAACGACTGTCGATGCGATCTCTCTAAATTTTTGCCGAGACTTCCGTCGTTGTCCCAGCTATTCCTTATCGTCACATCCATTTTCGAAAAGTGTAGCCCCCGCTATCGGAAAAAAGGATCTGCTATTGTAAACAGATTCATCATAAGTTAGAACATTATTTAGAACGATATTCGCTGACGGGGCTGAGCGTGTCTTGACGACGATTGAGCCGCCAATCGAGTGTTGATGAATTGGAGACAGACTTGCTCGTCCAGACGAGCCCCTTGTTCACAGAGATCCGATCGCATGGAACTCGGAAGCAAGGTTTATCGACAAGAACGGTGAGACTACGTTTGCTTTATTATTCTTCTAGCACCGGTACGCGATCAAACGCATCAGAGTCTCCTATTTTCCGCTCTAACACATCTGCGATATTATCGTTTGCCGTCGCAAAGAGCACCTGTCTTTCGCCTTGAATGGTCAATTCAATGAGGAGGTTAAAGAATGAGATTGTGTTGATATCGTCGAGATGAGCAAACGGTTCGTCCAATAACATTACCGGAGGCGCGGAGTCGTGAGCGAGATTATTCGTCACAAAGATGGCGAGTGCCAACGCAGCCCGTTGCCCCGAACTCATACCAGACGCCGACTCATGGCCCTGGTTGTCACGTCGTATGACTTGCAAGTCCCCCTGAGCCAGTCTGACTGCCTCGAATTCATATGGCCGTTGGAACGCTTTGAAAAGTGTTCCAACCACATCCATATGTTGCTCAACGAGCCGTGATAGTTTCCCCTCACCTTCAGCGTCTTCGAAGGCCTTATTCAGATGCTCTTTTCGTTGTTTGCAGTCTTCGATCGAAGTTTGCGTGCGTACAATCTCAGCAGAGAGCTCCTCAATTTCGTCGGCCAATTCCTGAACCGATGTATTCACAGACTCACCCTCTTCAACAGTTTCCACTGTGGATCGGACGAGCTGATAGTCGCTGCGTACATCGATCTCCAGATGATTCTTCTCTGTAGGATAGTGTCGATTGAGGACCTCAAGACCGGTTTCAATATCATTAATTCGGGTAGAGGCCTCCTCCTGGCGATCCGTGATGAGAGTGTGAGTCATTGATGAAAGGGCCAAGTCTTCTTTAATAGACTGGAGATTCTCCGATACTTTATCACACCCCGGAAGTGAGCACTTGCATGATGGACCTCGAATCTGTTCTGAGGCAAATCAGTGTTAGCATAGGCTCGTTCAAGTGCCTCGGTTTGTGTTTCTGTTACATACGGATACACCACTCTCGCTTCAGATTCCGAAACGTAGTCCCTCCAAAGGTCACAAAACGCGTCTATCGACGCGAGTTCGTGGGTAGCGGTTTTGATTTCTTCATCGATTTCCGTCCATCCATTTTTATTGAGTAGCTCGTGAGCGGTTCGTAATCGATCAAGTTGCGCTTCTAAATCAGCTGCTTTGTTTGGCGCATGTTCCGTGTGGAATTCAGGTGGCTTATTTCGACTCAGAATTGTGTCGCCATCCAATTGTGAATAACAAGCTGGACAATAGCTCACTGAAGTTTCGTTGTTGATATATTCTTTAGTTTTCTCGCGTATTTCCGCTTGTAACTTTCGTTGTTGCTCTTGTAAGTCCTGAATTTCTTCTAATTCTTTCTGCTTATCGCTAAGTTCGTCAATTTTCTCACTCAATGCTTCCGTAACCACCGTTTGCCACTCGGAAACAGATCCGACGCGTGCCAAGTATTTGCTATCGATATCAATCTCGGAAATTACCTCTTGAATAACCGAAAGATTTTCTTGTGTGATCCCGACCGTCCGCAATAACAGACCTACATATGCGACATTAGCCGGGATATCCTGATCTACATCTTCAGAATAATAGGTATCCAACGTCTGGAGGGCTTTCTTCTCGCCTATCTGTCGTTTCGCGGACTCAAGCCTGCGACGTTCCTCCTTCGCATCTTCCAATGCTGATTCCAAAGCAGACTGGAGGTCTCTCGTAGTGCTATATCCAATATGATCTATAACCGATGCTGCGGTTGATAACCGATTAAGTCGTTGTCGAAGTGTCGTCCAGGCACCGATTCCCACTGCCTCGATATCCGCCGTCGATATGGGCCCTTCTTTATCTTTTGCAGCCCTGGTCAACATCGCCGCCCCGCCGTCAGATAGGTCGCCCGCTGCCGATCCAAGATCCGAGAAAACCTGCTCTGTCTTTACTTTCCGCTCTTGTTTCGATTCTTTCTGCTCTTCGAGGTTAGAGACTTCTTCTTGAAGTTCATTAATTCTCGTATTCAATATATCAACAAGTCCGCGTTTCTCTTTCCGTGCGTCAATTAATTCCTCTCCAAATAGGAACCGTCGTAACGTTTTTTCGATTTTTTGATTTGAGTTGGACTCTAACAACCGTGTCGTCGCTCCAGCTTCGTGATAATTTACGCGATAGAACTCCAGATGTCTGTGTTCGCGTCCATATGGTTTGAACCCATACCACTCGGAAACCCGAGAGGCAATTACATCTGATTTGGTGTCCAATGGTTCAGTATCACCCTCTAGTGTGACGCCTAATTCTGGGAAAGTATCGACTCTCTCTTTACTGTGTTTGATCTGCCCAACCATCCCCATCGCTGCGCCGTCAAACAAACTTGTCTTTCCTGAACCGTTAGGTCCGTGGACAAGGGTGAACTCCGTCGCTGGAAGTTTACGTCGTTCTGCATTTGGGCGGAACGGGTTCCCTAAACTGGTTTCCAATTCACTTGGCCCGAGGTCAATTTCTTTGAGTTTCTTTCGCTCGACCGAATCATCATCCTCGAGAGACTGTGATTCGGTTGGGATATCCATCGATCGGTCGCTGGGAGTTGGATCTTCCAATGAGAGGTCCAGAAGCTGTTTAAATTTTCGATCGCGATTTGTTGAGTCATCGAACAAAAACCCAAGTCCGTACCTCGTAATCCGGTCCAACAAATCGCTTCTGTGGAACTCAGGGTTGGCATCTTCAAGTTGTTCAAGACTCCGTTGTAATGGCGTAATGAAATCCGCAAGGGATTCTATCGGGACACACCGGCGAATGGCGAACCGAGTACTGCGCTCAAATTCTTCACGTGTATCGTCGTCTGGTTTCGCTCCATCCTCATAGACCCAAAACAATTGTATATTCCATTGGTTCGGGGTCTGGGAATCGTAGAAAATTGATTCAAGCTGTTTTTCATCTGCCTCAAGCAGCGTTTCATAATCCGGATTTTCCTTCAAAAACCGGACAAGGAGCGTTTCATCATCGAATTCATTGCGGTTATGGGTGATTTTATACAGCGAACCGGGTGCTTCAGTAACCTCGGTTATCTGATCACCTTCTGAGAAAAGATCGGCAAGGGTTGATTGGTCAGTCATTTTTTCATCTCCACGAGACCTTCATCAGCATCGATCTCTTCAGGATCGGATATGACTTTCGTGGGGTCTTCCAAATTGTCAAGCGTATGCAGGGAATCGTCATTGATTGAATAGGTTACCACCAACGGCCGGAACCGTTGGTCAGTATTTTCTCTCCAGTTTACCAGCCATTTGGCTCGTTTTGTCTCGGCCTGTGAAGTAGCATTCTTCATTACCGAAACACAGGCATCCAGGTCTTTATCGGTATAGCTTGCATTGATTGGGGCATTGGAATATTCAAAATCTTCATTGGGTTCGACATTCCAGTCGTCCATATAGTCGAATAGCTCAGATAGAATCACAGCTTTTTCTCCTGGGGTTCCAATTGAAGAGTTACGATGGTCATGTGCAGCAAAGAAATGGTCGAGTCGTTCTCTCTCATCTGCACAAAGACTTTCCAGGGCCGCCAAATTGAGGGTCGACATCGGAACAATATTACCGAAGCAGATTGCTGCAAAGACCTCTGCAGCACTCCGAGAATCTAGAAAACATCTCTTGCCTACTTTTCACTATTC